>ERZ773014.1541-NODE-1541-length-14511-cov-7.732499_pt1 | contig 14511 bp, 15 predicted proteins | sample MGYA00580841_ERZ773014 | MGnify/ENA primary metagenome ERZ773014 (study PRJEB29015, sample SAMEA2737989) | human oral metagenome | biome: human oral; feature: human-associated habitat; material: dental | place: China | collected 2067 ...
GAGGGAAGGAGCCATAGACAAACTCCTTCGTTCCCCCCTGATTAACACAATCTTTCAGTGCCACAGCAGTTCCCTCCTCGGTGTTTGTCTTCTCTTTCACCACAGCTGCTACTGCTGTGCGCGACCCCTTCTCACTATACGCGCCACAGCTGCCATCTTCGAACAGGTAGAGGGCATCGGGGAGAATGCGATAGGTGACGGTGTAGGAGTGGTTGCGCTGGTAGGTTTTGTGCAAATTTCCTGTATTTATATCTCCCATCGCTTTCGCATACACATTCCCAGCTATGGCACCGCCTGTAGCAAAGATCGTGTTTAGTTCCCCTGGACAAATAAACATATCGTTGGACATGAATTGATGTGCCTTAACATAGGTGGCATGGAAGTCTGCCGAGGTAGCGGGGAAAGCAAAGCCGGCTAAGAGGCTGCGATAAGCACTACTTGTCATATAGGTTGTTGGGTTCTCACCGTCGGCAGAATATGTTAACTCTACAGGGTAAGGGGTGTAAGCATCACAGAACCCACCATGAACATTATCTAAATGGTCGGTATAGACCACAAGACGCATACGCACACGCGCCGTTTGATGCTTCAAGACGAAGGTCACTTTCCATTCTCCACCATTGATGGTTTCGGTAGCCGTGCCCAAAAGGGCATCTTTTCCACCACTATAGTTTCCTACGCCGTGGTGATAAACCCCATTCGTTTGCACATAGGCCGTTTTCAAAATGAGTGAATTGCCTTGAATTTCAAAAGCATCATTAAAACAGACAAACTTATAGGTGCCGGGGTCTAAAAACAGTCGCGTTCCGCCATCGCTTTGAAACACGCCACCGGTGACGGTGCCCTTGAGCAATTTGTCGGGGCCGGTGATGCGATTGCCGGTAATGGGGTCGCAGGCATAGATAGTGTAGTGGCCATCGGCGATGGGTTTCGGAGCGCGGGTCTGCTCTGCTTCGTCGTCTTCTTCGACGGTGCAGATGGCGCGCATGCCGTTGGCCAAAAGCACGGTATCGGCTTTCGTTTCGTCTGTGCCCCCGGCACGTGTCTTGGCTTTGCCGTTTGAAGTTTCAAACGGTGCCACACTGATGTTGATGTGGGCATCGGTCACGGCAATGCCGCCGGATGCCGGAATATTCTCTTCGCTGCTGCAGGCCGAGAGCAAGAGCGCTGCCTGAAGCAGGGCGAAAGCCACGAGGCTAAATGTTTTTTGCTGTTTCATTGTTTTGTCCTGTTTAATCTTGTCTTGTTACGCCGCCGTCAATCTCTTCTTCCTCTTCCCATTCTTCCTCGGTAGAGCCGGGCACTTTGGGTTGGACACTGGTTTTAAGAAAGGCCTCGCACTGCATCGGATAGACCGTGCAGAGGGGCGCAACATAAACTCGTTTGGTTTTCTTTTTCATTTTCTTTCCAATTAAATTAAAATTGTCGTTTATCAAGTTGATTTTTATTACAATCAATTTCTTGCTTCATACGTTCGCCTACACACACGAAAAAGCATCTGCAAAGAGCTTTGAAAGCTCCTTGCAGATGCTTGAAACGGCGGACCGACACCCGCGCCGGGCGCACCGCTATCGCCTTAGTACAGAGACTTAGACCGTTGTTAGAATGTGTGTGTGTGTGTGTGTGTGTGTGTGTGTGTTACACTTTTATTTGGTTCTGCCAAATAAAAGATGTTAAAACTTACACTGCTTGAAAAATTATTTTTCGTCTGCATACAAACACTTTCTGTTTAATTCGGCGGCAAAGGTATAAACTTTTGCGCAAAGCAACAAATTTACTCGTAAAAAATGTTTCGAGGGGAAAAAGAATCATGCCGAAAACAACAAGATGTGGGCAACAGAAAGACGAGACTTTTTGAAGAGGAACTTGCCAAGAGAATGGAAAGAGTGGACGCAACAAAGGCCGTTACGCGGCAAGGTGCCACCTAACGGCCATTGATTGGGGAGAAACCTTCGCTTTCGGTAATCCTCTTTTTGCTTCAATAAAAGCAAGGATGGAATAGGAAGCGAGATGTGGAATTATTTCACTTGAATGACCAAATATTTGCTGGTGCTCCAGAAAATCTCAGGATTGGTGATGGTCAACACAAACTGCTTGTTGGCATCACGCGCCAAGGTGTAGCTGCTCGCCGGGTGCAGGGTGAGCAACTTTGCCGACTTAGAATAGAGCTTGATAACTTTATCGACACGGATATCAATCTTCGTGAAATAGTTTTTGTTGAAGTTTCCTTGCAACACTTTTCCATCAGCAATGATGCGTTGCTCCTTGAGTTCGCTCTTTGTTCCAAACACATACCAAGCGGTGTTGAGCTGTTTGTCTTGCGCATTGATGGTCTCCGTTTTCTGTTTGCTCTCTGTGGTGAGATGGTTCACATTGGTGTTGAGGTTGCTAATGGTTTCGTCCAATTCGCCAATGTGAATGTCCTTGGCATCCAAATCGGCACGCAACTGTTGCAACTGCTGATCCTTCTCATCCAATTGCTTCACCAAATTGTCGATGGTGGCCTTGAGCTGCGTTCCTTTTAACGAACTCGTCGAAAGCTGTTGACGCAACTTTGCAATGAGCTCACGGTTCTTTTGCATGGTTGCCGCAATGAACTTCACATTGTCACGCAACATTTGTTTCTTGTCAGCTCCCTCGCCATCTTTCGCAATGGTGACGCGATTCTCGGCTTCGTTAATCTGACGAAATCCCTCCTGCACCTCGTTCATCAAGCCCATCATGTCGTTGATTTCAGAATCTTTTTGCGACAGAATCTGCTCCAACGAATCATTTTGGTGTGCATTACCGGGGTTGTTTTCACTCTTGTTTTGTTTGCAACTTGCAAAGGTCAGCAACAAAGCGCCAACCGATAAGAATAGCATTTTCTTCATAACTTTTTACTCCTCTAATTTTAATTGTTTATCTTTGGTTTTCTTTATACTACATCCTGCCAATGTGATGACAATTTCGCCGCGTGGCGCTGTTTCTTCGAAATGGGCAATGACCTCGCTCAAGGTGCCGCGCACATGCTCTTCGTGGAGCTTGGATATTTCGCGTGCCACGCTCACTTGCCGGTCGTTGCCAAAGACTTCAGCAAATTGTTTGAGCGTCTTCACAAGCCGATAAGGCGATTCATAAAACACCATCGTGCGTGGCTCGGTTTGCAAACTTTGCAAAATGGTTTGGCGACCTTTCTTCTGCGGCAAGAAACCTTCAAAGCAAAAGCGGTCGCAAGGCAAGCCCGACGAAACCAAAGCCGGAATGCAAGCTGTGGCTCCCGGCAAGGTTTGCACCTCAACACCCGCCTTGACAGCCTCGCGCGCCAACAGAAATCCGGGATCACTCACGCCCGGTGTGCCGGCATCGCTCACCAAAGCAATGGTCTCACCCGCCTTCAAACGCTCAACGATATGGGTAGCTGTGCCATGCTCATTGAATTTATGATGCGCCACCAACCGGTTTTTAATGTCATAATGTTTCAGCAAAACACTCGACGTGCGGGTGTCTTCTGCCAAAACCAAATCGGCTTCTTTCAACAAGCGAATGGCTCGAAACGTCATATCTTCCATGTTGCCTACGGGCGTTGGTATAATATATAATGTTCCCATATCGTGTCGCAAATATATAATAAATCTGCATGATGCCCAACAGATGCCCGCGTTTCTTTGCAATTTTTAAAAATCTAACCGCGCAACTGAAAAGATATGTTTTTAAAATAAAAGAATTGCGTGCATGGCAATGGCGGCGGCTTTTCTTTTTAGATGCAAGCCGATGGGTTTTCGTTTTTTTTCTTAACTTTGCACACATTATGATGGAAAATTCAATCGGAGAAACCTGTCGTCGCGGACGAATAGAAGTGATTTGCGGTTCGATGTTCTCGGGAAAGACCGAAGAACTCATCCGCCGCATGAAGCGTGCCAAGTTTGCTAAACAACGGGTTGAGATTTTCAAACCGGCCATCGACGTGCGCTATTCCGAGGACGACGTGGTGAGTCACGATCAAAACAGCATTCATTCCACGCCGATTGACGCATCGGGCGCGCTGATGTTGCTCACGGCCGACATCGACGTGGTGGGCATCGACGAGGCACAATTCTTCGACGATGGGTTGGTCGACGTGTGCAATGCGCTGGCCAACCGCGGCATTCGGGTGATTGTGGCCGGCTTAGACATGGATTACAAAGGGGTGCCCTTTGGCCCCATGCCGGCGCTCTGTGCCGTAGCCGACGAAGTAACTAAGGTGCACGCCATCTGCGTGAAATGTGGCGCGCTGGCCTATGTGAGCCATCGTTTGGTGGCCAACGCCCATCGCGTGATGCTGGGCGAGCAAACAGAATACGAGCCTCTTTGCCGAAACTGTTTCCAAAAAGCAATTCGCGAAGAAAAATAAAAAGCATTCAAGATGAAAGAGATTACATTCGACCGGTTTATTCGTTGGGCAGGCATCGGCGCCATTGTGCTGGCCGTGTTGCTGCTGCTCAATTATCTGAGCAGCGTGTTGCTGCCCTTCTTCATTGCATGGCTGCTGGCCTATTTGCTCTATCCGATTGTGAAATTCATCGAAGACAAGCTCCATCTGCGCATCCGGGCGCTGAGCATCATCGTGGCTTTCCTGGTGGTTGTGATGGTCATCGGCGGCATGCTCTATTTCATCATCCCGCCCATGATTGAGCAATTCAACAAAGTGCAAGACATTCTCTCGCAATGGTTGCACCAAACAACCCACACCAACGACCTCACAAAATACATCTCGAATTGGATTGAACGCAACCAAAAACAAATCACCGAATTTGTGCATAGCAAGAACTTCAGCGACGCACTCCACACCGCCATGCCCAAGGTTTTCACGTTGGTGAGCCAAACGGCCAGCATTCTGCTCAGCATCGTAGCATCGCTCATCACGCTGCTCTACACGTTTTTCATCCTCTTGGACTACGAATATCTCACGGCCAACTGGATTAAAATCTTTCCCAAGAAATATCGTCCTTTCTGGCACGAGCTGTCACAAGATGCCAAGACGGCGCTCAACAGTTACATCCGCGGCCAGGGACTCGTGGCGCTGTGCATGGGCATCATGTTCTGCATCGGCTTCACCATCATCGGCTTTCCCATGGCCATCGGCTTAGGCATTTTAATCGGCATCCTCGACCTGGTGCCCTATTTGCACACCTTCGCCCTCATCCCCACAGCCTTTTTGGCCATGCTCAAGGCCGCCAATACGGGGCAAAGTTTCTGGGTGGTTTTCGGTTTGGCGCTACTCGTTTTCGCCGTCGTTCAGGTGATTACCGACATGATTGTCACCCCAAAAATCATGGGCAAAGCCATGGGGCTCAACCCCGCCATTCTATTGTTGTCGCTCTCGGTGTGGGGCGCCCTGTTGGGTTTCATCGGGCTCATCGTGGCATTGCCGCTCACCACGCTCGTCATGGTTTATTGGCAACGCTATGTGACGCATGAGATAACCCCGATAAAAGAGGAACGAAACGAATAGCTTTCAAGTCCGTCCCAAACGCCACGAACAAGAAAAACAAAGCGGCACAATCCCCCACTCTTTCAGACAAATCAGCAACAAGACGGCATGCAATGAAACCATTGCGTGCCGTCTTGTTATCATGAAGAAACACGTTCTCCGACCATTGCACATCATTTGCGGAACTTCCGCAAGTATCATTCTTTTTTGTGCATCGTTTGCGGAACTTCCGCAAACACCACTCACTTTCGTACATTATTTGCGGAATTTCCGCAAGCGCCATTCATTTCCGTTCATCTTTTGCGGAACTTCCGCAAACACCACTCACTTTCGTACATTATTTGCGGAACTTCCGCAAACGCCATTCATTTTCGTTTATCTCTTGCGGAACTTCCGCAACATCACTCACTTTTACACATTATTTGCGGAACTTCCGCAAGTATTATTCAATTTTGTGCATTATTTGCGGAACTTCCGCAAATAGGATGCAAGTTTCGGCTAACCTATCTTGAGGCATTTACCACATCGAAAAACTTCCGAAAACCGAAGACGAACATGGAAAAGGCTCCGTTACTCAGTTTTTTTTCGTATTTTTGCATGCGGAATATAAAAAACAGCAACGAAATAACAATGAATATTTTAGAGTTAAGCGAACAGGAAATTGTTCGCAGACAATGTCTTCAAGAGCTCAAGGAAATGGGCATCAATCCCTATCCTGCGGCCGAGTTTCCCACCAATGCTTTTTCGGTTGACATCAAAAAGGCATTCGATGCCGACGAAGAGAAACGCGAAGTGGTAATTGCCGGGCGCATGATGAGCCGCCGCATCATGGGCAAAGCCAGCTTCATGGAGTTGCAAGACAGCCGCGGCCGCATTCAGGTCTACATCTCGCGCGACGACATCTGCCCGGGCGACGACAAGGATCTATATAATAAGGTGTTTAAAAAACTCTTGGACATTGGCGATTTCGTGGGCGTGAAAGGGTTTGTCTTCCGCACGCAGACAGGCGAAGTGAGCGTGCACGCACAAGAGCTGACCCTGCTGAGCAAAAGCCTCAAACCGCTGCCCATCGTGAAATATAAGGATGGTGTGGCCTACGACAAATTCGACGATCCCGAGTTGCGCGCCCGCCAACGCTACGTTGATTTGGTGGTCAACGAGGGTGTGAAGGACACGTTCCTCAAGCGTGCTACCGTGCTCAAAACCATGCGCAACTTCTTCGACGAGCATGGTTACACCGAGGTGGAGACGCCCACCTTGCAAAGCATTGCCGGTGGTGCCAGCGCACGCCCCTTCATCACGCATTTCAATGCCCTCAACGTTGACATGTATATGCGCATCGCCACCGAACTCTATCTGAAGCGGCTGATTGTAGGTGGCTTCGAAGGCGTGTATGAAATTGGCAAAAACTTCCGCAACGAGGGCATGGACAAGTTCCACAATCCCGAGTTCACCTGCATGGAGCTCTACGTGCAGTATAAGGATTACAACTGGATGATGCGCTTCACCGAGCAACTGTTAGAAACCATTTGCCGCGCGGTGAACAACGGCGCGACCGAGGTGAAGAACGGCGAAAACGTCATTTCGTTTAAAGCACCCTTCCGACGTTTGCCCATCCTTGAGGCCATCAAGGAAAAGACGGGCTTCGATTTGTCGGACAAAACCGAAGACGAAATACGCCATATTGCCGTTGACGAGCTGAAATTAGAAGGCATCGATGCCTCGTTTGGCAAAGGCAAGCTCATCGACGAAATCTTTGGTGAGTTCTGCGAAGGCACTTTCATCCAACCCACCTTCATCACCGATTATCCCGTGGAGATGAGCCCGCTCACGAAGATGCACCGCTCGAAACCCGGCCTCACCGAGCGTTTCGAACTCATGGTGAACGGCAAGGAGCTGGCCAATGCCTACTCCGAACTCAACGACCCCATCGATCAGGAGGAACGTTTTAAAGAGCAAATGAAATTGGCCGACAAAGGCGACGACGAGGCTATGATTATCGATCAGGACTTTTTGCGCGCCTTGCAATATGGCATGCCGCCCACATCGGGCATCGGCATCGGCATCGATCGCCTTTGCATGCTCATGACGGGCAAGGAGTTTATCCAAGAGGTGTTGCTCTTCCCGCAAATGAAACCCGAAGCCAAACTGCCGCAAAGCAGCGTGAAGGAATGGGCGGCCTTGGGCGTAGCCGAAGATTGGGTCTACGTGTTGCGCAAAGCTGGTTTCAACCTCATCAGCGATTTGAAGGATGAAAAGGCGCAAGGCCTGCAACAAAAATTGCTGGAGATTAACAAGAAATATAAATTGGGCTACGACAAGCCGGCGTTAGAAGATATTCAGAAGTGGATTGACGGTGCAAATGGATAGTTGCGGAAACATAGCCATTATTGGTAGCGGCTCGTGGGCCACAGCCATTGCCAAATTGGTGGTGCAGCATACGCATCACATCGGTTGGTATATGCGTCACGACGAGCGCATTGAGGCTTTCAAGCGTTTAGGCCACAACCCCGACTACCTAACGACCGCACATTTCAATGTAAAGGAGATTACTTTCTCAAGCAATCTCAATGACATTGTGGCGCAATATGACACACTTATCTTCGTCACGCCATCGCCCTATTTGAAACAGCATCTTCAGAAGTTGACGGTGCCTCTGTGCGATAAACTCATCGTGACAGCCATCAAGGGGATTGTGCCCGATGAAAACATGATTGTTTCGGAATATTTTCATCAGGTGTGGCAGGTGCCTTACGACAACATCACGTGCATCGGCGGCCCCTCGCATGCCGAAGAAGTGGCCTTGGAGCGCTTGTCCTATCTCACCATCGGCTGCACCGACGTGGAAAAGGCCAGGACCGTGGCCGAGATTTTGGCAAACGATTTCATTAAGACGAAATGCTCCACCGACATCATCGGCATTGAATATGCCGCCGTGCTGAAAAATGTTTATGCCATCGCTGCCGGCATTTGCAACGGGTTGAAATATGGCGACAACTTCCAAGCGGTGTTTCTCTCTAACGCCATACAGGAAATGAAACGTTTTCTCGAAGCGGTGAATGCTACGACGCGGTGCATCGACGACAGCGCCTATTTGGGCGATTTGCTCGTGACAGCCTACAGCAAATTCAGCCGCAACCGTACCTTTGGCAAAATGATTGGTCGCGGCTATTCGGTGAAAAGTGCGCAAATCGAGATGGAAATGATTGCCGAGGGCTATTATGGCACGAAATGTATGCACGAAATCAACAAAACGCTGCAAATGGACATGCTGATTCTCGAAACCGTCTACCGCATTCTCTACAAACGGGCCGAAGTGAAGACCGAAATTCAATTGCTCACAAAAAATTTCAGATAAAACATGACGCTCTCGTTGGCGTCGCAATCATTAAAAATAATGAAGAATATTAGCTTAGACATTACAAAGGCCGAGCCGTTTTTAAAGGCAAACGCTGTGGCCGCGTATGAAAGTAAAGTGAAAGCAGCGCAAGCGTCGCTTGAAAATGGCACTTGCCCGGGTAACGACTTTTTAGGATGGCTGCATTTGCCATCAAGCATCACCGATGCTTTCTTAAACGACATTCAAACCGTTGCCAACACGTTGCGCAGCAAATGCGAAGTGATTGTTGTTGCTGGCATCGGCGGCTCTTATTTGGGCGCGCGTGCCGTAATCGAAGCACTCGGCAACAGCTTCGCCTGGTTGGTGAACGACAAGAGAAACCCCACCATCCTCTTTGCAGGTAACAACATTGGCGAAGACTATCTGTTTGAACTCACCGAATATCTGAAAGGCAAGAAGTTTGGTGTCATCAACATCAGCAAATCGGGAACCACCACCGAAACGGCGCTCACGTTCCGCTTGTTGAAGAAACAATGCGAAGCACAACGTGGCAAAGCAGAAGCCAAAGATGTGATTGTGGCGGTGACCGATGCCAAGAAAGGTGCTGCACGCATTTGCGCTGACAAAGAAGGCTACAAGAGTTTTGTTATTCCCGACAACGTGGGTGGTCGTTTCTCGGTGCTGACACCGGTGGGCTTGTTGCCCATTGCCTGCGCAGGTTTCGACGTGAAAGAATTGGTAAAGGGCGCACAGGCGATGGAAAAGGCTTGCGCAGCCGATGTTCCGTTTGCCGAAAATCCTGCCGCACAATATGCCGCTGTGCGCAATGCACTCTATGAGGAAGCCGGCAAGAAGATTGAGATTGTGGTGAACTTCCAGCCCAAACTTCATTTCTTTGCCGAGTGGTGGAAACAGCTCTATGGCGAGAGCGAAGGCAAAGAGGGCAAGGGCATTTTCCCCGCAGCTTGCGATTTCACAACCGATTTGCACTCCATGGGACAATGGATTCAAGAGGGTGAGCGCTCGATTTTCGAAACTGTGATTAGCATTGAGCGCCCCGAAAAGACCTTGTTGTTCCCCCACGACGATGAAAATCTCGATGGACTGAACTTCCTCGAAGGTAAACGCGTGGACGATGTGAACAAGATGGCCGAATTGGGCACCCAGTTGGCACATGTCGATGGCGGCGTTCCCAACATCAAGGTAAGCATTCCACAACTCAATGCCTTCTATATCGGGCAGTTGATTTATTTCTTTGAGATAGCTTGTGGCATCAGCGGCAACCTGCTCGGAGTTAATCCTTTCAATCAACCCGGCGTGGAAGCCTATAAAAAGAATATGTTTGCGCTGCTCAACAAGCCAGGCTATGAGGCCGAGAGCAAAGCTATTCGTGAGCGCTTAGCATGATTGAGACGCAAATAAAACAATATCTTTCGAGCAACGGCTTTGGGACTTTCAGCCCTAAAGCCGTGCTTTTCGATATGGATGGTGTGCTCTATGACAGCATGCCTAATCATGCTGTTGCATGGCAAGAAAGCATGAAAAAGTTTGGTATTCATTTCACTACGGCCGACGCTTATGCCACAGAAGGTGCACGAGGGGTGGATACCATTCGACAATTTGTGAAAGAGCAGCAAGGACGTAACATCACCTTAGAGGAAGCGCAACGTATGTATGACGAAAAGAGTCGCATCTTTCACGAAATGCCCGAAGCACCTATCTTTGACGGTGTCATCCCCTTGATGGAGAAAATTAGGCAAGCCGGCCTATCCGTAAATGTCGTGACGGGAAGCGGACAGCGCTCACTTATTCAGCGCTTATTGCACGACTTTAGTCAATTCTTAGACGAGAAACACATCACCACTGCTTATGACGTTACGCGTGGCAAGCCCTTTGCCGACCCTTATTTAAAAGGTCTTGAGAAGGCAGGAGGCTTGAAACCCTTTGAAGGTATCGTGGTGGAGAATGCCCCTTTGGGCGTGAAAGCCGGAGTAAATGCACATATTTTTACTGTGGCTATCAATAGCGGACCATTGCCCGACGCGGCACTTCTTGAGCAAGGTGCCCATCTGCTTTATGACAAAATCAAATCCTTTAATGGTGATTGGGATAACTTTAGTTCCTTTTTTGCACACTCAAAGTAGTGTGTGCGCACTTTTTAGCAAAACAACTTTAATATAGTTTAAAATCAGTCCTCACATTCTTCTATACATCTTTTCTACTTGTATTTTTGTCGCCAACAAAGACATTAGGTAAAGATGACAGCCGAAGAATTTTACGAGCGGGGCAACCAGCTTCGCCGAGAGGGAAACTACAAGCAAGCCATGGAAGCTTATTTAGAAGCCATGGCACTTGACCCCGAGAGTCCGGCAGCAGAGGCATACAAGATGTTACGTGACATTTATGCTTTTTATTGCAAAGACATTTATAATCCTTGAAGCTCGCCATCCACGTTAACAACACATAGTATAGAACACATTATGGGAAAAATCGTTGGTGCCATTGTTGTCAATACAGACCGGTGTAAAGGCTGCTCGCTGTGCGTTGTGGCCTGCCCCAAGGCTGTAATTGAATTGGCAGGAAAGAAAGTCAATGTTCATGGCTATCCGTATGTAGAAGCCATCCGCCCCGATGATTGCATCGGTTGTGCGGCTTGCGGCGTCGTTTGCCCTGACGGCTGCATTACGGTTTATCGAAAGAAAATTGATTGAAAGGAGAAAAATCTATGGAAGATCAAGAAGTAAAATTAATGAAAGGGAACGAGGCCATTGCCCACGCGGCTATCCGTTGCGGCACCGATGGCTATTTTGGTTATCCCATAACTCCACAGAGTGAGATTATCGAAACCTTGGCTTTGCTTAAGCCTTGGGAGACAACGGGCATGGTGGTGCTGCAAGCCGAGAGCGAAGTGGCATCGATTAACATGCTTTATGGCGGTGCCGGAGCCGGCAAACGTGTGCTCACATCGAGTTCAAGTCCAGGCGTTGCACTCATGCAAGAAGGCATTTCTTACATGGCCGGAGCCGAACTCCCCGGCGTGATTGTCAATGTGCAGCGCGGAGGTCCGGGCTTAGGAACCATCCAACCCAGCCAGAGCGACTATAATCAGGCTACACGTGGCGGTGGAAATGGCGACTACAACGTCATTGTTTTAGCTCCTGCATCGGTGCAAGAGATGGCCGACTTTGTTGATTTGGCCTTCACCTTAGCGTTCAAATACCGCAATCCTGCAATGATTTTGAGTGATGGTGTGATTGGTCAGATGATGGAGAAGGTGGTGCTGCCGCCGATGAAACCCCGCCGCACCGAGGAAGAAATCTTGAAAGAATGTCCCTGGGCTTCAACGGGAAGGACACGCGACCGCCAACCCAACATCATCACATCGTTGGAACTGATGCCCGAGGTGATGGAGCAAAAAAATCTACATTTGCAAGCCAAATACCAGCAAATTCGCGACACGGAGACACGCTGCGAGATGACAAACTGCGATGATGCAGACTATATCATCGTGGCCTTTGGCAGTGCTTCGCGCATCGCCGAGAAGAGCATGGAGACAGCACGCAAGCAAGGTATTAAAGTAGGCCTGTTCCGTCCGATTACGCTTTGGCCATTCCCCGAGAAAGAACTGCAAAAGGCAGCAAAGGGAAAACGTGGCATTTTAGTTGCAGAAATCAATGCCGGACAGATGATACAAGACGTAAAGATTGCCTTGGGAAATAGCGTTCCTGTGGAACACTTCGGCCGATTGGGAGGAATTGTGCCCGATCCCGAAGAGATTGTACACGCAATTCAAACAAAACTGATGAGCAATGAATAACGATATTATTTCACCCGAGAACTTAGTTTACGAGAAGCCGGCTCTCATGAACGACACGGCCATGCACTATTGTGCAGGCTGTTCGCATGGCGTGGTGCACAAATTAGTGGCCGAGGTGATTGCCGAGATGGGCATGGAAGACAAGGCTGTGGGCATCAGTCCCGTGGGCTGTGCCGTCTTTGCCTACCGCTATATCGACATTGATTGGCAAGAAGCGCCTCATGGTCGCGCGCCGGCTTTGGCAACAGGTGTGAAACGTTTGTGGCCCGATCGCTTGGTGTTCACCTATCAAGGCGATGGCGACTTGGCCTGCATCGGAACGGCAGAAGCTATTCATGCCCTCAACCGCGGCGAACACATCGCCATCATTTTCATCAACAATGCCATTTATGGTATGACGGGTGGGCAGATGGCTCCGACAACACTGTTAGGTCAAAAGACCGCAACATGCCCCTATGGACGCGAGCCCGATTTGCATGGCTATCCACTCAACCTCACCGATTTAGCTTCACGATTAGACGGCACTTGCTACGTGACACGCCAAAGCGTTGAAACCGTGGGAGCTATTCAAAAGGCCAAGAAAGCCATTCGAAAAGCGTTTGAAGCATCGATGAAAGGCTTAGGTTCGAGCTTGGTTGAGATTGTGTCTACCTGCAACAGCGGTTGGAAAATGTCGCCCGTAGATGCCAACAAATGGATGCAAGAAAACATGTTTAAACAGTATCCCAAGGGCGACCTCAAGGATACTACGCAAGGTTAACAACAACTTGGTTTATGAAAACAGAAATTATCATCGCAGGCTTTGGCGGACAGGGCGTGCTCTCCATGGGCAAAATCTTAGCCTATTCGGGTCTGCTCGAAAATAAAGAAGTGACCTGGATGCCTGCTTACGGCCCAGAACAGCGCGGCGGAACAGCCAATGTCACCGTCATTGTGAGCGACGAGCGCATCTCCTCGCCCATCCTCAGTAAATATGATGTAGCCATTGTGCTCAACCAACCCTCATTAGACAAGTTCATGCCCAAGCTCAAACCCGGCGGCATACTCATCTACGATGGCTTTGGAATTGTCAATCCGCCCCAACGCGACGACATACGCATTTATCGTGTTGACGCAATGGACAAAGCGGCAGAAATGAAGAATGCCAAAGTGTTTAACATGATTGTGCTCGGTGCATTGCTCAAAGTGTGCCCCATTGTGAGCACCGACGGGCTGAAAAAAGCGCTCTACAAGACGCTCCCCGAGCGCCATCACGGCCTCATCCCCCTCAACATGCAAGCCGTAGAAGAAGGGATGAAGCTCGTTAACGAATAAACAACAGCACACATTCTTTGATAACAGATACAGAGAGAGCATGCCCGTTGGGACATGCTCTTTCTATTTTAAGCAGCCCAAACGGCCGTTCCAAGGGGTTGGAACAACCGTTTTTGAGAAAAACAAGCGTTCGGCAGGTGCCGAACAACCGTTTTTGAGAAAAACAAGCGTTCGGGGGTGCACGAACAACCGTTTTTGAGAAAAACAAGTGTTCAGCAGGTGCGGAACAACCGTTTTTGAGAAAAACAAGCGTTCGGCAGGTGCGGAACAACCGTTTTTGAGAAAAACAAGCGTTCAGCAGGTGCACGAACAACCGTTTTTGAGAAAAACAAACGTTCGGGGAGGCACGAACAACCTTTTTTGAGAAAAACAAATGTTCGGGGGTGCACGAACAACTATTTTTGAGAAAAACAAGTGTTCGGGGGTGCACGAACAACCGTTTTTGAGGAAAACAAGCGTTCGGGGGTGCACGAACAACCGTTTTTGAGAAAAACAAGCGTTCGGGGGTGCACGAACAACTATTTTTGAGAAAAACAAACGTTCGGGGGTGCACGAACAACTATTTTTGAGAAAAACAAACGTTCGGGG
>ERZ773014.1549-NODE-1549-length-14458-cov-9.368395_pt1 | contig 14458 bp, 8 predicted proteins | sample MGYA00580841_ERZ773014 | MGnify/ENA primary metagenome ERZ773014 (study PRJEB29015, sample SAMEA2737989) | human oral metagenome | biome: human oral; feature: human-associated habitat; material: dental | place: China | collected 2067 ...
TCAACTATTTTATTTAAAATATAGTTATATCTTTCCTCTAATGGAGAATTATATTTATCCATTAGATTTTCAATTTTTTGATTAAAAGATAATTTATTTTGTTCTTCTATAACCATTTCCTTTAAATCATTATAGTTTTTTATAAATTTATCATCATCGTGATATGAAAGAAATTTTGTATTTGGATAAGGGTTAGCATCAACAAATATTTTATATTTTTCTCCTGATTTTATTTCTATTAATATTCTTTCATAAGGCTTAAAAAAAATTGTTATATAATTTAAAGGATTTAAGTAGTCCCCATTTGTTGTTGGAATTTTATAGCCTCTATCTATAATATCATAAATACCTAATAATGAAATTTTTATTTCCTTTAAGATAAATTTACTAAATAAAATTCTTTTATAAATTAAATTACTATCCTCAACATAACATTCTTCGCTTGGTATAAAATATAATACTCCATTTATGATTGCTCTTGTTATAAAGTAAGAAAACACTCCAAAAACTAATGTAAATATTGTAATATCAGCTCTATAGAAATCATCAATAAAAAATATTAGCATTATAAAATTCAAAATTAAAAGACATATTATAGCTAAAATATACAAAACATAAGCTTGATTCTTATTCTTTATTTTTTTCATTTTACTTTTTTTTCAACTCCTCTGCTTTTTTTATTACATCTATTAGTATTCTAACAGCCTCTATATTTCCAGCAAGTTTCTCTGGATCATTAGTAAAAGTTCTTATTAGAGATTTCACACTTTCACTTGGATTATCTATTTTATGAACATATCTATACCCTAAACTGAACATTAGCTTAAATCCAGCATTAGATAAACCTCCATCACCTGAAATTTTGCCATCTTCCATTATGTCCATTGAACCTCCAATACCTACTCCAAATGCTGCAATTTTCCCTTCCAATCCAGCAGTTATCCCTTGAAAATCTTTTATTGGTTTTCCTTTTTTTGATATGTTTCAATTCCCTAATCTTTATTTAATAATATTACATCAGTAATATTATCAACATCATAATTTATTCCTAATAGACCTTTAAAAAATTAAGTAACTAGCTAATTTTTTAATATATTTTGCTTCTTTCAGTAATTCAGTTTCTATAATAAATATTACATTCTTCCTTATTAGCTATTTTTGTAATTTTATTTTAATTTTTAAATGTACTTCTACTATCTCTTATTTTATTTATATCTTCTTTTAACTTTAACATAGTTATTTCTTTTCCGTCAACTCCATTATATCCAACTAAAACTTTTTTGTTTTGATTTTCTTTTTTGGAAAGAACAAAAGAATAAAAATTTTCTAAATCTGCTTCCTCAAAATATATATTTTTAAAAATTTCCAGATATTCTATTGCATCATAACTTCCATTAATTATATAATTATTATCTTTTTTAGCTATAAATAATCTTTCTTCATCAACTATTTTATTTAAAATATAGTTATATCTTTCATCTAATGGAGAATTATATTTCTCCATTAGATTTTCAATTTTTTGATTAAATAATATTTTATTTTGTTCATTTATAACCATTTCTTTTAAATCATTATAATTTTTTATAAATTTATTATCATCATGAGATGGTGAAAATTGTGTATATGCATAAGGATCAGAATCAACAAATATTTTATAATTTTTTCCTGACTTCAATTCTACTAATATTCTTTCATAAGGTTGAAAAAAGTTTGTTATATAACTTAAAGGATTCGAGTAACCACTAGATACTCTAGGAATCTTATAGCCTTTGTCTATAATATCCTGAATATCTAATAATGGAATTCTTATTTCCTTTAAAATGAATTTATTAAACAAAATTCTTTTATAAACTAATTTTTTTTCTTCAATGTAACATTCTTCTCTTGGAACAAAATATAGTATCCCATTTTTAATTGCTCTTGTTATAGAATAAAATAAACTTCCAAAAGCTAATGTTAAAATTATAGGAGGAAAATTAAAATTAAATTTAAATAAGTTATCAATAAATCTAGATAAATTATGAATAAAGAATATTCCTATAATAAAATCTATAACTATAAGACTTATTATAGCAAAAACGTATAAAACATAGGGTTGACTATCATTTTTGACTTTGTTCATTTTTTCAACTCCTCTGCTTTTTGTATTATCTCTATCAACATTTTTATTCCTTCTACATTTTCAGCTGCTCTTTCAGGATTACTTGTTAAAAATCTTATAAATTCTTTAAATTCTTCACTTGGATTATCAAAATCAAAAACACCTCTATATCCAAGACTCATCATAACTTTTATCCCAGTATCTGCTACTCCAACACTTCCTGACATCTTATCATCATTTTTTGTGTCTATCTCTCCACTAATTCCAACTCCAAAAGCTCCAACACTTCCTTCTATTTTTGCTGTCATTCCTTGAAAATCTTTTATTGGTTTACCTTCTTTTTCATAGCCCTCAAATCCCCATTCACGGTTTAATATTATTTTATCTGGAGTCATATTTTTTAACTTATAATCAAATCCAAATAACCCTTTTCCTCCTATAATATACCCAAATTCTTCTTTTCCAGTTATAGGGTCTTTATTATAAATAATCCCAAGTTCACCTCCAATTCCTACCAAAAATTTTGAAATACTTCCATTAAACATAATAGCTTTATAATATTCCCTTCTATCCATAGGAATACTTTCAGCAAGTTTCTTTCCTTCTTCTCCTGTTATTACATTCTTATTGTTCCTTATTGCTGCTAAGGTATCTTCTGTTGCTTCTTTAGCTACCATATCTTTTGTTCTATCTTCTAGTAATTTTCCTGTATGGTTTGCTATGTCTTGGGATTTATCTTTATCATCTTCTTTACTATAATGTCCAAACTCATGTCCTAAAGCATTTAATATCTGATCTCTATTTGCACTTGCTAACTGCTTTCTATCAAATACTACTGTATTTGTTAAAGTATCTGTATAATATGGTCCTACTGGGTCTGTTACATCTGTTAGTACCATTTTAATATCTGGTCCTTTATATCCTTTCGCTCTTAAGGCATCATTTAACAGTCTATTCATTACTGATACTTGTTCTACCTGTGTTTCATCATCTATTTCACCATTCTTTATTGCTTCTTTACCTAGTATTGATAAGTATTCTGGATTCTTTTCTACTTGGTCGCCTATTGCTCTCATCATTGAAGCTTGCTTATATCTTTCTAGTAAATCTCCTTATTTACATTATTCTAATTTAAAGAGGTGTAAAAATTTTATTTCACAACCCCTTATCTAATTATCTAAATTTTTTATTTTTAGTACTTCGCTATATTCCTCGATGTTCTATTATTTTATTTTCTTTTTCTGCTCTGTCACATAGATTAATTAAATTTTCTAAACTTTCTATTACCTCTTTTTTACTGTATCTATTTTTAAGATATTTCTTTCTTTTAGGACTATAGTATATTCCCATTAATTCAAAATTTTTTTCTGCTACATTAAATAATTCTCTCCAGTAAAAAATAATTTTTCTAAGTTTTCTTATGCTGTCTCCTTTAAAATAAGTTACTCCATGATAATTTAATCCCTTTTCTGTATCATTAGTTTTTAAATCAGAGAAAGTATCAATCCAATTTAAAGTATCAAATATATACAAAATTAAATTATCTTCTATATGAACTTGCTCTTTTTCTTCCAAAATTTTAAAATCATGTATTAGCATATTTATCTCCATTCTTTCTTTATTTTAGATTATCCAATTTAATTGATATTTTTGTACATTTTATTTCCTTATTTTCTTTTTCTGCACTATTACATAAATCAATAAGTTTTTCTAAACTCCCTACTACTTCTTTTTTATTATGATTCTCAATATAATATTCTTCTTTATTTTGATTAAGAAGTACTTCTATTTCAAAATTCTCAGTAGCTTCACTAAATAAATTTTTCCAACAAAAAATAATTTCTTTTAATTTTCTGATACTATTCTTTTCAAAATATGTACTACCATGATAATATAATCCTTTATTTTTTTTTCTAAATTTATCCAAAGTATTCACCCATTTTAAAGTATCAAACATATACAAAATTAAACTATTTTTTATAAAAATTTCTTCTCCATCTAAAATTTTAAAACTATATACTAACAAATCTTTTCCACCTTTCTTTTTTATTTTTATCTCTTATTTTAATGGATTTAATGGATTAAATTCACCAAATGATATTATATCACCATTAGGTGCTAAATCTATATATTTACCCATTTTCTCATATCATATAACACCTGGTGTTTTCCCTTTCACTCTACCAACTATTCTAGCTCTTTTTAAGTTTCTAGCGAATTCTTTTGCTTTTCTCAAATATTGACGAATATCATTTGCACCTACCTCCTCTCCATGTTCATTGAAATGATATTCAACAGAATCTTCTACATTTTTAAAACTCCCTTTTCCCCATTTTTCTTTCAATTCTTCCATTTCTTTATCATCTTTATTATTTGGGTCAGGTAGTGGAGAAGGTGAGCTTGCTGAAACACTTTCTTCATTTGTAACTTGTTCTTCTTTATCTTCTTTCTCACCTTCAATATTTTTGTTACCTGAGATAATTATTGGCTTATAATTTTTTATAACATCTAAATTATCTATTTGATTTTTATCATTGTTTTCAAATAATTTATTTAATTCTTTTTTATTCTTTTCTGCTCTAGCTCTAATTTCTTCTTCACTAAGGTTTAATAAAAAAACACTATCAATTAAAGATAAGGTTTCTTCTATAATATAAGGATTGTTTTCCAATATTTCAAAAGCTATTTCATAAATAAAATTTTCCTTATCTTTCTCAGGTACTAACTTTGCTTCTGCAAATTGTTGTTCTATACTTTTTTGATCCTTATATTTATTTCTCAAGTCATTTAGATAGTCTGCTTTTTCTTCTTCTGTAAATACTTTATTTTTGTTTTCACTTCCTATCTTTCCTCTTGTATGGATTGATGTTTCTTCTCCATCTTTTCCTTCATCATAAGTATTCATATGGGCTTTTTCATGTCCAAATAATCTTGAGAAAGCTAAGTTTGGATCTGCTATATCATTTATTGAGAAATATATTTTTTCTCTTCTTTTAGCACCAGTTTCTTTATCTTTTGAATCTACTGAAAATGAATGAGCTTCATCTGTTAATAAGACCTCTGGGATCTCTCCTTGATAGCCATTTTCTCTTAGATATCTTTCTACTAAATTTTGTGCTAGTTTTTGTTTATCTTCCAAACTCAAATTTTCATCTTTTATCAAATTAAATTCTTTTTGATGTTCATCTTTAAATTTATCTACTAAGATTCCTTCCATTGATTCTTTAAATTTCTTTTGATCTAAGATTTCTTTTAAGCTTCCTAATTTCTTATAAGCATACTTTATTTCATTTCTCTTGTCTTCACCAATTAAATCAGTATGAAGTTCAGCATCTAAATGTTTTTCTTCATCTTTTGTTTTTTCTTGTGCCTTATTAATATCTGTATTAAATCCTAAGTCTTCTGCACTTGTTTTCTTTCCAGATATTTCAAAGTCTGTATTTATTGCAGTAGCTCTATTTATTTGTTCTTTATCTACTTTATCATGCTTTACTGATATATTTGGTACATCAGTTCCAATAGATATTCCTCCACCAATATTTTCATATTTATTCTTATCTTCTAAATCTTTTACTACTACTTTATTGGCTGATACTTTTAATTTTTCTTTTTCACTTTCAGAACCTATTATTGCACCAATATTTGTTAGACTATCTGTATCTATTTTTCCACCATTTCTTGCTATTAATGTAGTTTGCTTATTTACCCATTCTTTTTCTCCACTACCTTTACTTCTATTAATATTTGCACTAAAACTAGATGGATTTGCTAAGTCTATACTAAAACTTCCTCCATATGAGCTATCTTTTCTTTCTGATTTATCTTGTTTGCTTTCTATTACTATGTTTTGAGCTTTGATATCTAATTTATCTGCTTCAACATTTGCACCAGATAGAGTTAAATTTTTTGAATTTGTTTTTAATTTACCACCAACATCAATAGTAGAATTAATATAGTTAGTTCCATTTCCTCTACCTCTTGTTCCTGCTTTTGATATTGATAAATCTGCTATCTTTCCTTTACTTAAATCAGCACTTAATCCAATACCCATTTGTGAAGATGAACTAGATGAAGTAAAGTTTTCTTCACTTGCCTTTATAGTAATATCTTTTTTAGCACTTAAATCTAAATCATTTCCTACTTTTACATCTGTACCTGAAATAGTAATACTTCCATTTTTAGATTTAATATTCATATTTCTTCCAGATACTAATGAACTTTTTTCTACACTTTCATTATGTACTGATGATTTTGATTTACTCTTGTTATATGAAATATTTGCTTTAAATATATTAGGATTATTTTTTAAAGTTTCTGCACCTGTTGAATCTATTCCAGCATATTTATAGTTCATCAAACTATTAGTTGCTGCTGCTCCATCTTTAATAGCTCCTACAACTTTTGAAGCATTGTTTAATATATCATAGCTATTTCCTGAGAAATCTGTTAATTTCTTTATATCTCTTACATTTTCAACAGTATTTACTATTGCAGAATTTATTCCTACACTTGCACCTATTCTTGATGAACTTTGTTTTGTAGTATTATCATAAGTATTATTTGCTGTTGATATTTCTACTCCATTATCTCCTGATATATTTACATCATTTTTTGCATAGATATCTACTGATTTAGCTTTTACTTTATTTGTTGCCTCAATATTAATATCCTTATTTGATATTATTTGAGAAGCTGTTTGGTTTACTATATCTGTTTTACTATCTAATTTATCTTTTCCATATGATACTGATATTCCTTTTGGACTAAAAGAACCTGAGAAGCCTTTTTTAACTTCTTCATGTTTATTATATGATTTTGTTTCTAATGGATTTATCTCTACATTTTTTCCTTTTAAATTAATATTTCCACTAGAAACTACTTTTACTCCTTCAAGTAAAAGGTTATTTTTACTATCATATGTTAAACCTTTATCACCTGCTAGTGTCGTTGATAATATTGCTTTTTCTGCATAGTTTTCATCTGTTACTGACTTAGAAGTAAATCCCATAAAGCCTGTTTTAGTTTTCTTATGGTAAGAATAATTAATATCTTTTACTCCTGCTTGAGTAATATTTCCATCAGCTTTTATTTGTCCTTCTGTGTTCGTTTGAACATTACTTCCTAAAAGACTTATATTTTTACCACTTGTAATATTTACCTTATCTCCTATTATATTAGAAGCTACATTACGAGTTGCATAAGTTATTGATTCTTCTGAGCTTGATTTTCCAAATTTACCTTTATTTGTTTCTTTGTGAGCATAGAATCTGCTATCAGTTGCTGATATTATATTTACATCTCCATCAGCTTTAATATTAGCTTCATTCTTTGCAACTATATTTGAACCTTTAATATCAATATCTTTTTTAGCTTCCATATTAATATTTTTAGCTTCTATGTTACTTGCAATATTACTTTTATTATCAATCGTTAAATAGTTATTTGAGTCACCATCATAGTAATATCTACTTTCTTCTAAGGTGTCAATTTTTATATTTTTAGCCTTAATATCTAATTTTTCATCAGCTTTAATATATGCACCAGTATTTTGAACATTATTCTTAGCATCAAGAGTTACATTTTTAGCTTGGATACTTGCTAAATTTTCACCAGTAGAGATAACATCAGCTTTGTAACCATTTGTTCTTTGTGTACTTAAATTAGAGATATCTTCAGCTTTAATAGTTAAATTTTCCTTAGCTTTGATATCTGCACCTATGTTATCTACTGAATTTTTTGCTGTAATACTTACTGTATTTCCATCAATACTAGCCTTATTTGCACCAAGTATAGATTTATTTGTTAAATTATCTGTTGTAATAGTAATATTATTTGCAGATAAATTTCCAGCATTTTGAATATCTTTAGCTGTAATTGTTAATTCTTGTCCTGCTTCTATCGAAGCATTTTTATCTTTTAATTTACTTAAAGTATTTCTCGTTAAATATACTTTTGGTACTAAAACTTTTTGTCCTTGTACTTCTTCTTCAACATACCATATTATATCTTTCTTTAATTTAGCAATTTGTTCTTTTGATAGCGCAATTCCTACTGATAAATTTAAATCTGCTTGTTCAGAGGCTGCATTATCATAAAGAGCTTGCATTTGTTCTTTATCTGATTTGTAATTACCTAGATATCTTCTACCAGTTCCTTCTAATATTGCTCTATTTATTAATTTAGTTTCATAGAAAGAATCTCCTAAAAGTCTAATATCTTTATTAGGATTGAAACCTATTCTTTTAAAGAAGTAATCTGAACCATAGAATCTTGATTTATCAATAAAATTAATATTTGTTTCTACTAGATATGAAAAGCCTGGTTTATTTCCTACATTATTTTTATTTATTCTAAAAAGTCCTTTATCATTTTTAGGTAAATTAATATAGGCTTTGGTATCAATTTCTTCTTTAGGGCTCACATTTTTAGGATTTAAAGTTACAATTCCAACATTGATATTCTTTTTATCTATCTCAACTTTATCTAAATTAACAGAATTTTTTCCAACATTGGTAGATGTAGCTTTTTGATTTTTAGAAACAATACTTACATTTTCTTTTGTTTCTATTCCATTACCAACCTTATTAGCTGTTATATTTATATTTCCACCAGCAGAGATTTTAGCATTATCACCTGTCCCTACATAAGTTGTTACTTTTCCCTTAACAAAAACATCCCCCTTATCCCAAGGAGAACCAACAAGAACCTTATCATCCATAACTAATTTATTTCTTATATCATCAGGATTTCTAGCACTTCCATGAAATTCGTATCCTCTTATGAACTCAACATTTCTTTCTACTTCTATATCAAAATTTTTATTTATTAATTGATTAGCAGTTATATTTACATCTCCATTAGCTAAGATATTTGACTCAAGATTTTCTACATCATTTTTAGCTATTAAAGTTATATTTCCACCTGCTTTAATAGTTGATTTTTTACTTTGATAGTTACTTTCTATTTTATCAGCTTTATTTAAATAGACTCCATCAATATACTTTCCTTCTTGCCAAGTCCATTGTCCTTTTCTACCATCTGAAGTTGTAAATTCTTCTCCTTTTCTTTTATCAAAACGAACATAATCTTCTACTTTTTTTATCCCTGTGTCGCTTGGAACAGAATATTTTCTAAAATATTCTTTAATTACTTCTATACTTAATTTATTATATTTATCAATATCTATCTTAGACATATCAATATTACTTTTGTTTCCAGGGACAGTTCCTACAACTTTGTAGTTACCTGTAACTTCTGCAAGATTTTTTATATCCTTTGCAACTATCTTTATATTTCTTTCGCTTTCAATTTCTCCAACTTTGTTTGTGAAAGTACCATTTTCAGAATTAATAGTAATATCTCCACTTGAATATATTTCTGCTTTATCATTTAAGAATATATCCTTAAAATCAACTTTCATATTATTAGTTGAATAAAGAAGTCCTTTGTTTGTAATAGAATTTACATCAAGAGTTAAATCATTATCTGAAATTATATGTTTATCATTTAATACATCTTTTGCTTCTATTTTAAGTTTACCTAATGAACTTATTACTCCTGTATTATTGATATTTCCAGTAGTTTTTAATTTATTGTCCTTTCCTTCTCCAAATAGTATATTACCTTTATTTTCTAATGAACTTGCAGTAATAGATAAATTTGCCATTGAACCTATCGCACTATCATTTTTAGTATTTAAAACTTTTTGAGCATTAATATTTAAATTTCCTGTACTGCTTATATTTTTATTATTTGTTAAATTTCCACTTAAATTAAAAGTAATTTTCCCATCATTTTTTAAATCTACATTATTTTCTAATGATTTAGCTTTAATATTTAAAGTATCATTTGCAGTGTAATTTCCATCTAAATTTAAATCATTAGTAGTTGTTATATTTATATTTTTAATAGCTTGAATTGTACCATTATTATTTTTAATATCAGAAGTATTGATATTAGTATTTAAAGAAGTTATTTTTCCATTTATATTATCTAAAGATTTTTCAACAGTAATATTTCTAGCTATTAAAGTTTTAGAATTTTTTAATTTATCAGTATTTAAATTTCCGCCAACTTTAATACTATTAGAGTTAGTAACATCTTTAGTCTTTAAATTTTCTTTTACAATAATATTTCCAGTATTAGTAAGATTGATTGTTTCAGTATTTTTAGCAACTAATTTATTAGAATTAGAAATTTTATCTGCGCTTATTTTTTCATTGGCAAATATACTATTAGTATTTGTAATATTTTTACTAACAGTGATATTATCACTTATTACACTACCACTATTTACTAAATTTTGGCTAGATATATTTTTAGCTGTTATACTACCTTTATTTATATTTTCAGATGTTGTAAGACTATTTGTTAAAATACTTCCAGAATTATCTAAATTATTTGTTTTTAATGTGATAGCCTTTATATTTCCAACTGATGATATTTTATTTTGTACATCTAAAAATCCTGCATTTACATTTGCAGTATTCTTCTTATTATTCAAATTTTGAGTTGTTAGTTTATTTTTTATTGTTATATTTCCAGTATTTTCAATAGAATTTGTATTTAATTCTAAACCTTCTACTACTCCTGAATTATTTAGATTATTTACAATTTTTAAATTTCCATTAACAAAAATATTTTTTGAATTATTAATATTATTTGAAGATAAATTATTACTTATTATTTCTCCCGAATTTGTTAATTCTTGAGTTTTAATAGCTTTTGAAGAAATATTACCACTACTGAATATATCTTTTGTTAAAATATTGTCGCTAAGGATTTTTCCACTTGAATTTATCTTATTTTTTATATCTAAAGTTTTTCCTTGAACAATAGATGTATTTGTTAAGTTTTGAGAATTTATTGTATTAGCAACTAATAACTTTCCATTATTTGTTATCAATTGAGAATTTACATTATTTATTACAGTTATATTTCCTTTATTATCTAACTTATGAGTATTTAAATTTTTAGAAGTAATTTCAGAATTAGTTTTATTTGTAACTGTATTAGAATTAATATTTTCCTTTATATTAATCTTATTTGAATTCTCTAAATTAGTTGTAGTTAAAGCTTCACTAGAAACTTCTCCAGTATTTTTAAAATCTTTTGCTGTTATATTTTTAGAAAATAGTTTTCCACTATTAAAAATATTTGTTTTTTCTATTTCTTTTGCACTAAGATTTCCTGAATTTGTAATTTTTGTTGAAGATAATTTTTCTCCTGTAACTATCTTATTTAAATTTTCAATTTCTTTAGCATTTAAATTAGTTGAAGATACACTACCTTTATTTTTTAAATTACCTTCAATTTTTAAATCCTTATTTGTAAAAATTAAATTTGAGTTATCTACATTTCCATTTATTGTAATATTATTATTAGCTTGTATTTGACCAGAGTTTGTTGTTTTTCTATTTTTAATATTTATAGAATTTTCAGCAAGTAATTTACTTCCTATTTCTGTTTCAGTTGAAGATATATTTATATTTCCCTTGGCTTGTGTATCTTTTAAATATACCTTACCCTTAGAAGATATTACGACATCTCCTTTTTCTGCATACATTGGAGCCTGTGTTTTTACTCCTACTCCATCTTCATTTACTATTATATTTATTCTTCCAGCATAAATAGAGCCTAGTGCTCTTGCATCTAGCGCATATTCTGGTTTATTTGATTTTCCTTGACTTCCTAGTTTTAAATTTACTTCTTCTCCACCATAAATTGGCGCTGAAAGTTCTGCTACTCTTGCAACAAGTTCAGCTTTATTTATATTTCTTAAATCAAGACCTTTACCTGCTACTTCTATTGTTCCTTTTTCTGGATTTAATAGATTATTTCCACTTCCTGTTGTTAGAGTTACATTTCCAGTATTGATAAAACCTGCACCATTAACATATATCCCATTAGGATTCGCTAAGATATAGTTAGCTTTTTTACCTGCAATTTCTTGATAACCTTCTATTCTACTTCTATTTACTCCACTTACTTCATTTATTATTGTTGAAGCTTCTCTTCCAACTTGTAAGTTAGGGTTATCTAAAATTATCCCACCCAATTGTGTATTTGTCATATCTTTTGAATTGTTTAGAATAGCTCCTCTACCATCTACATTGTAATCTTTATATACATTATGAGAAGTTCCATTATTATCTGGCGCCTCTATATTAACTAGTGGAACTCCATTAGCTGCTTTATCCACTTGTAAATTTTTACTTACTCCATTATCTGGAACTATTCCATCAGCCAAACTAACTATATGTAAAAATAGCATAAATATTGCTATTACTCTTTTTAAACTTCCTTTCATTTTCCCACCCCTAGAATCTATATGTTATACTTGTATATGCTACTGGTTCATTATTTCTAAAATAACTTGGTTTGTCTATTGGTTTTGCTAGGGTAAAACTTCCTTCAAAACCTTTAAAATATGCTTTTATTCCTATTGCAACTCCTTGAAGAGTTTCTACCTTATCCTCATTAACTTTATTATTGAAAACTCTACCATAGTCATAGGCTATATATGGTTCTAAAAACTCATTTCCTTTGTATCCTATTTCATTTCTGATATAGAATCCTTTATCTCCTTGTGTTGATTCATCTTTAAATCCTCTTACTGATGTATTCCTATTTTTTCTTGTGAATACAATACATCCTTTGAATATTGTCCTCCAATATTTACCTTATAGTAAAATTTATCTATTGGTCTATACCAAGATATATTTATATTATATTTTCTAAACTGTGCTTTAGGAGAATATTCATTTCTAAACCATTCTTCATTATCCTTGTTGGCTGCAAATCTTTCTAAGCCAAAGCTTACTCCAAGATTTGTACTCAATAGTCCTGATAATATTCTTCCTGTATATGTTGTATCCACTGTTAAAACAGATAATTTTCTTGAGCTAGAAACTAATCGCAAATCATCAATGTAGTTTTTGGAATCCTTTAAAGTTATCCTTGCACCTAGATCTATTTTATGATTTTCATTTCTATGTAACATTTTTCTTACACCAAATGTTTGATTTTCTGTTTTTCCTGTTGCTCTGTATTTTCTATTTTGAACATTAATTGTACGAAGATAGTCTGAATTATCATAGCTATATGAAAAAGTCCAATATTTAAAAGGAACAGATACCCCAAAACTAAAATTTCTAGTATCTCTTTCTTTGTATTGTCTTTGCAATTTGTTTTGATAAGAAAAATCTAAGCTTTCATTTAATCCAAATATATTATGGGTATTTAAAAAATATCTAAGCCTATGTCTTGAAGTGTCAAACTGTCCTAAATCATTGTAATTTATTCCAAAACTTATAGGCTTATTGTCTCTTTTAATATATATGTTACTGTATTCATTTTTATCACTGGCTTTAATATCCATCTTTGAATTATCACCAAGATTATCTATTCCTTGATCTAAATCTCTTATATTTAAAATATTATTTTCTCTTTGAGGAAAAGTTATGAAAGTTTTAAACTTATTTTCTTTATCATCATAGAAAACTTTATCTATTTTTCCTTCTAAAACAAAAAGAGATATATTACCATTATCAAAATCAGACTTCTCTGTATTAAGTCCAACTTTTGTAGTAACATATCCCCTCTCAATATATTTATTTTCTAACTCATTTATGAGTGCATAGATATCTCTATCTTTTCCTACATACCTTTTTAATAGTGCATCTATTTGAAAATCTTCAAAAATTGTATTTCCCTCTAAATTAATAGAATTTACATTTAGAATTAAATTTTTTTGTTCTTTATCATCAATATTTTTGGGCACATTAAAATCTTGACTTTTTATTAAATTATCAAAATCTTGTTGTTCTTGCCTTCTTTTTTCTATATCTATTTCATCTACTGCATAAGAAAAAGAAAAACTTAATAGAGATAATAGAAATATTTTTCTAAACATATTATGTCCCTCCATTTTTGATTTACATATTTTGTTATTATATTATTTTTTTCTTTTATTGTCAATAAAAATTTTAATAAAAAATTAAGGGAGTGCTACAAAAGTAACATTCCCTTTTAACTTATTTTTTCCCTTTTAACTTAGTAAAGAAATATACTAAATATGCTCCCACACCTATAAAAGTGCAGCCTGCCATAGAATATTCTGAATTTAGAAATCCAAATTTTATAGCAACAAAAGCAAATAAATTTATTGCTATCACCCAGCAAAGTAATATTAATATTTCTTTAAAAAAAGCCTTTAATTTTTCATTCATAACTAAGCTCCAAAATACTATTGAGGTTTTACAACAATATTAACTATTCTATTAGGTATTACAATAACTTTCACAACATTCATACCTTCTAAATGTTTAGCTACATTTGGTAATTCCAAAGCAGTCT
>ERZ773014.1553-NODE-1553-length-14445-cov-2.549687_pt1 | contig 14445 bp, 16 predicted proteins | sample MGYA00580841_ERZ773014 | MGnify/ENA primary metagenome ERZ773014 (study PRJEB29015, sample SAMEA2737989) | human oral metagenome | biome: human oral; feature: human-associated habitat; material: dental | place: China | collected 2067 ...
AAGCAGAACGCCCGTACGCGAAGCGTTACAATTGTTATCGGCGCAAAAACTTGTCAGCATCTATCCCGGACGCGAATCGCTTGTTGCGCCGGCGGACTGCGCAAACAACGCGCACATATACGCGATAATGGCAGAGTTGCAAGTATTAGCGGTACGCTTTGCTTATCCTAACATTACCGATAAAATCATCGGCGAGCTTGAAAATTCGAATTGCCGATTTTCGAAAGCGCTGCAAGCGGGAAATCTCGGTAAAATGCGAGAACACGATCTGGCGTTTCATAAGATTATCATTCAAACGGCGGACAATATTTTTTTGACCGATTTTATCGAAATGATAAATACGCATATCGATCGCATGGAGCACTTGTTTTTTTCGAATAAATCTCACTATCGTATAAGTTCCGCAGATGAACATCACGCGATTATCGAAGCGCTGCGACATGCGAATCCGGCCGCAGCGGAAGCGGCCATGCGCATGAATTGGATGAATACGATTGAAGCGCTTAAAGCTAAGGACGTTCGCTAAAAAGTCGATCGGATTTTTAGCGGAGCCGTCGAGTTTTTAATAAGCGGTATATACCGGAGTCTTATTAAAATGTCTCAAGTGAATCTATTGATCAAAACGGGGATTTTATGCTAGTATTGTCGATAATTCGGGCCATTAGCTCAGTTGGTTAGAGCAGAGGACTCATAATCCTTTGGTCGTTAGTTCAAGTCTAACATGGCCCACGCCGGGATTTATAGTTCTTTGTGAATTATAAATCCTTTTTTTATCGGCACGATACATTTCAAAAAAAACTCGGAAAAAACTGTTTCTCTGTATCGATTTCGTCTTTTCCCGCAATAAAAAAATTAAAAAAAACAAAAAGTTCTATTGACATTACAATAAAAATAGTGTAGATTTATTGTTGTAAGAGTATTGGAACAACAAGTGCCTGCATGCATAAACGTATGCAATGAGATTCGCTTGTAAACCTGTACCTTATAAATCGTATACTGTCGGCGGCGCACACCGCAAGGAGTTGTTATGAAAAGATTCGCATTATTTTCAGTACTTATCGCACTGGCGGCAGTCACAGGAATCGGCTGCAATACGACAAGCAGGGCTGCAGATAGTCCGAAGGAGAAAACGATGAAAATGGGAAAACGCGACTGCAAGACGATTCCGCTTTCAAAAGGAGCGATGGATGTGTACGATTTCGGTGCAATTAAACTGCATGCGTTTAAAACGAACGATGCGATTGCCGACGAATGTTTTTTGGTCGAAAAAAACGGCAAGGTTTTTATGATCGAAGCTCCGTGCTTTTTCGACAATATCGCCGAGCTCGAAAAATATATTACGGACATCGGCGCGGACTACGTCGGCACCGTCATCGCCTACCATGCCGCCGGCGGAAGCTTTATGCACGAAAAGCCCGTCTACTCAACGAAAAATGCGGATGCCTACAATCATAGCGGAGGAGGGGCGGCGTTGGTGAACAACTTTGCCGCCGCTTTCGGTGAAGCGTTCGACAAATCGCTGTATACGACGACGAACTTTATCGAAGGCGACAGTCTTAGACTCGCAGACGTCGAGATGAAAATCGTTCGTACGCAGGATGCCTTCGATATCGAACTGCCGGAAATCAATGCGGTCTATACGCATATGCTCGGTCATGACGTACACTCGATCGTCGCCGGCAGCGCTCACGCCGATGCGATCATCGCCCAGCTTGAAGATTATATCCGGCGCGGCGTCGGTCTCATTCTCACGTCACACTATACGATCGAAGACCTTGCGGACGTAAAGGAAAAGATAGCTTACCTTGCCGACCTTAAAAATATCGCTCTGAAAAATACGGATGCCGCGGCGTTCAAAAAAGCGGTACAGGGAAAATACGGCGCGTACGGCGGACTCAACTATCTCGATATGACCGCCGGTATGTTTTATGCAAAATAAATTCTGAAGCTTCTAAAAACGCGGTCGGATGTTTTGATGCCCTGTCGAATTTTTAGAAGCGCCTATGTATCCGAAAATAGTCGGTACGTTCCGTTCGCCGCGGGCACTTTTTGCCTGCGGTGTTTTTCGCTATACTGTGTGAAGTATGAAAGATCAAACGCTCACTATAGAAGCTGTCGCCGCCTGTCTCGATCGCTTGGGCTTGCAGTATATGGCGATGATCGGACTTGACGGAAAACCGAAAGTGCGCCCCGTTCAGTTTATGACGCTCAGGGACGGCAAGCTGTGGTTTTGTACCAATTCGGAAAAAGCGATGTATGCGGAACTGCAAAAGTTTCCGTACATCGACCTATGCGCGAGTAAACTCGAAGTCGATGAAATCGCCTCGGTATGGATCCGCTTCAGCGCGGAAGCGGTCTTCGACGAAAATCGGGCAGTGAAAAAAGAGATCATGCAAAAAAGCACGATCGTGCACGAACTGTACGGAAACGATCCGGATCATCCGCTTTTTAAAGTGTTCTATTTGAAAAACATCAACGGCAGCATGAATAATCTCGGTCATGTCAAGGGCTTGCAGAACAGAAACGATTTTGCCCAGCCGGAGGTATTCAGTCTATGAAAATCAGCGTACGCTTTACGGCGGCGATACACACGCTGCTGTGTATCCGGTATTTTCAAAACGAATGCCGCGTTACATCGGACTTCATCGCGTCGAGTACCGGAGTGCATCCCGTCATTATAAGAAAAATTTTATTGCAGCTGCAAAAGGCGGGGCTGGTCGAAACGGCTGCGGGTGTCGGCGGCTCCCGCCTCGTAAAAGATGCAGATGCGATCACGCTGCTCGATGTATATCGGGCGATCAACGAAAGCGGAGAAGCGCAAAACGTATTTTCTTTTCACCCGCAGCCGAATAAAAAATGTCCGATAGGCAAAAACATTCACCGCGTCCTCGATCCGGTATTGGACAGCGCGTTCGGCGCGATGGAGGCGGAGCTCGGCAAAGTAACGCTTTCGAGCTTGCTCGTGCAGTTGCCGAAGTAAGCGTCGCCGCCGTCAATACGGCTCTCGTCAATAGATCTCATCAAGCTGTCAATCCTCGTCAATACGGCAGTCGCGACAGAGCCATGTACAAAAAAGTGCCGCCGAAAATGCTCACCATCGCATTTCTTTTCCATACGTGTAAAACCGCCGTTGCGCCGAGCGCGATGACGGACGGAAGTCCCCACGGGCGGGATGTAAATTCGATGTCTTTAAAGCAGTATACGACGAGGATCGCCATGATCATCGGCGGAATATATTTTTCGATAAAGATGACGATGCGCGGCGGCTCTTTGTATGAAAACAGTATAAACGGAAATGCGCGCGTCGCAAAAACGATGAGCGCGGATATGCCGCTTGCGATGAGCGCTGCGGCGAGGGGGAGCGGCGTCATACGGATGCCTCCGTTTCGGTTTTGAATTTTTTGCCGCGTACGGCGATGAGGGCGGCGAGCGCAAACGCGATCGCAACGATGAGGATGTGCCCCGACGGAAACAAACCGCAGCGGGAAAGGACGACGGCGACGAGCGCGGCAAGGGCGCCGATGATCGGAGGTGTGGCGTCGCGTGATTTTGCAAGCTGTTCGATGAGCAGCACCATAAAGAGGGCGGTCAGCGCAAAGTCGACGCCCGCAAGCGAAAACGGGATGAATTGTCCCGCGACGGCTCCGATGACGCTGCCTAAAATCCAATACAGGTGGTCGAGCAGGGCGATCGTGCCGTAAAATGCGCCCGCATGTGCGCCTTTCGGGACGGTACAGCTTGTAAGCAGCGAATAGGTTTCGTCGGTCAGCGCGAAGATCAGATACGGCTTCCACGCGCCGATGTTTTTAAACCGCGTGATGAGCGAGAGACCGTAGACGATATGGCGGATATTGACGAGGAGCTCCGTAAACGCGATCGTGCCGAGCGATGCGCCCGATGCAAACAAGCCGACGGCGACGTATTGTCCCGCGCCCGCATACATCGTTATGCTCATAATCGGCGCAATCCATACCGGATAGCCCGCGTTGACGATCATCAAGCCGAAGGGAATTCCGATCGCCGTGTAACCGAACAGTACCGGAATAGTGATTTTTGCCGCTTCGGCGAAATATCTGCGCTCCATCATATCCTGCCGTCGTTTGTTGTGATTTCGATAAGTGCTTAGGGGAAGTGCTGATTAAAGCGAGGTGCGCATTTAATCAGCACTTCCTTTTTGTTTCTCATAAGTCTTTAATTACCCATACTATATAGACTTATTACGAAACAAGGAATTTCAATGTTAACACTGATTAATTCGCATTCGAATTAATCAGTGTTTCCTTAGTACACATCCGCGCAGCCGTATGTATATCGTCGGGAATGCAATATAATTTCTTTCCTTGACCTGAGCATTTTTCAGCACTATACTGCAATCATAATCTTCATATACAGTGAGGCAATTCCATGAAAGTAATCGATACGAAAAATGCACCGGCCGCGATCGGGCCGTATTCGCAGGCGATCGTCGCAAACGGCTTTGTGTACACGTCCGGCCAAATTCCGATCAACCCGCAGACGGGCGCCGTCGAAGGCAAAACGATAAGCGAACAGGCGGAACAGGTTATGAAAAATCTCAAAGCCGTGCTCGAAGCGGCGGGAAGCGATTGTACGAAAGCCGTCAAAACGCTGTGCTTTCTCAAAACGATGGACGACTTTGCGGCGTTCAACGAAGTGTACGCAAAATATTTTACGGGAAAGCCCGCGCGCTCGTGCGTCGCCGTCGTCGAGCTTCCGAAAGGCGTGCTCGTCGAAGTGGAAGTCGTCGCCCAAGCGACAAACCGATAGTTGCAACGGATCGTCGCGCTTTTATACTGCAAAACAATAAAACCGGCGCGGTCGGCGCTTTCTCCAAAAGCCGCCGGCACCGTCGGCAGCCCCGCTTCCCGCTATAATTTTATCGGCATACGCGTCGTCCGCTCAAAAAAATAAACGCGGCACGGCTCCGCGGCGGCGTAGATTTTGTTTTCAAATGCCGGCAGGGTTTGCAAAAATCCCTCAATACAATACGATGAGTTTACCCGCGCTTTTTTCTTTTACTCCGGATTTTATCGTGTACTTTTTGCGTTCCGCACAGTCATACGCATAATAGGTCGAATCGGTTCCGTTATATTCCGTAAACAAAAATTGATTTTTGTCTATAAACGCAAACGTATCGATTGAAGCGGAGATTTCGTTTAAGTTTTTTCCGTCGTAGTCGGAAATATACAGCGCGATATCGTCTTTACCGTCAAGGATTTTATCGTTATTCGTATCTTCCTTTACAACGGCATATACATTACAGTCGCAGGGATACCGGTATCCGCTCGTGTCTTCAGCTGCAAGCCGATACTTATAGATAAAGGTATTTCGGGGAAACAGCGTATATTCCGCATCACCGCCGGTTTTTACAAAAAGAAAATTCGTGATGCCGTCTTCGTTTCCGCCTTTTCCGAGGGCATCGAAATACGCGGAAGATTTATTCATTTTTTCGGCTTCGTATACTTCCACTCTGATGCCCGAACTTTTTACCGTAAAAATATACGCATCCCGTATCTTTCGATCAAATTCGATATATTCTTTAATTTCGATTTTTTCGTCGTCGACGACCGCTATGCGATTGTTTTGCCGGCTTCCATGGTACGGTATGATTTCCTGCAAAATTGTTACACAAAGGAGGATAATTCCCAATACTGCAAGGATAAAAACCAATACAAAATCCGCTTTTTTAATAAATTCGAAATCTATCTTTTTCATTTTTGTTCCCTCGATATACGGATCGCCGCCGTCATACTGTCCCGCCGCGAAGCCGCCGTATGTCCGGAAACATAGCATCGCATCATTCGGCCTAAAACGTAAACACTCCCTCGAAGCGCACGCAGCTCAAATCCTTATACTTCCCGTAAGTGCCGTCGCTTTTCGGACCGGGAAAATAGCCGTCGAACGCAAGCAAAAGCGAAATCTCATCGGTGAGGTTGTACTTGACTTTAAGGCCGGCAAAGCCGTCCAAATCGTTCCAGCGTACAAGGCCGGTACACGAGAGCGTGAGCGTGTCGGAAAAAAGCGTTTTCGAAAGGTTTGCCGTAGAGCCGTGTTCGTACGCGTCGCGCGCAAGCGAATCGACATAGGCGAATACGACGTCCCCGTAATACTGCGCGGTAATCGTCCAGCCGTTTTGAATCCAGTCGAATCCCGCAAGCGACCGCAGTTCGTTTTTCCGCTCGTACCCCCCGCCGAAAGTTCCGCCGAGCTGGAGCGCGCGCTCTATAAAAAACGCGCTTTCCGCTCTGATGACAAAAGCGCCTGCTGGAACGGCCAAATCGAAGCCCGCCATACCGTAGCGATAATATTTTCCCGTTACGGTAATTTTAGGCGGCGTCATCGTATCGGGAGTGTACGTAAGGTTCGGAGCATCGTCGAAGCCGTAATATCCGTAGAGCGAAAAGTCCGCGGCCGGAAACCAAAAACTCACACGCGCGGCATAACCCGCATTTTCGATGTTCACATCCGGCTTTGAAATATCGCCGAGCGTGACGGACGCGGAGGTTCCGCCCATATCGACAGAACTCGGCACGATCGCGTTTCTAATCGGATTCCACGATTCGAACGGAAGCGCGGAGGGTCTGAAAAACGGAATCCAATACGCATCGGCGGAAAAATACGTTCCCGAAAGCGTCGCCTTTATCGCGTCGATGCCGAGTCTGCTTTCGCTGTAGTTCGACGTATTGAGCGACGTGAGATTTTGCGGACAGAGGATATCCGCAATGCGTATGCCGTCAGCCTTTCCCCATGCCGTTATCTGCCGGCCGATTTTTAAGCCCGCCGTCAAACCTTTTGCAAATTCGTTCGACGTCCACGTAAAATACGCTTCCTGCAGTTCCGCGCCGAGCCCGTCCATAACGGAAAAACCGCCTGCGGCATTCGAAGCGAGCGCGTTGAAGTACGCGTTGCCCGCGATAAAAACCGCGCAATCCGCAAAGCGCGCGTCGACTTCTCCGCTTACCGTTTCTTTCGCAGGCGAAAAATCACCCGCGTTGTCGCCGCGGATAAAAACGCCGACGGCGGTTTTTGCGCTTCCCGAAAACGTGATATCCTGCGAAAACGCACGGAAGCCTGCAAAAGCGCAAAACAGTGCAACAAAAGCGGCAAAACAGCACCGCACGGGCTGCAACATTTTTAAAATTAATAATTTCATTTTATCGCTCCGCGTTCAAGGGACGCAACGGTAAAGACGGAATCGTTGATCGGTATATTGTAATGCACATCTTTCATTTCGATGACGGTCGAATGATTCGTCCTGACGTTTACCATCGTCATTTTGCCGATCGTCCATATACCGTCGATCTTTTCGATATTGGCGCATTCCAGTTTGCGCTGCAGCGCATTTTGCCGGTCGTAGTATTCGCTTTTTGACAATTTGAAATTGTCTTTGCGGATCCATACGATGCGGCGGGGATTTTTTTCCGTTTTATCTTTTGCAACGCATTCGATTTTCCAGCAGTCGAAATTATCGACGGTTTCGGAAGCGAGCACCGTAAACGTATCTTTTGAAAGCGCACGGTCGCCCATATCGTCGTACGTAAAATCCGTTCCCATAAAATCGCCGTCGCTTTCGCTGCCGGAAATACGGCGCACTTTTTTCATCGCGGGCATGTACAGCCAGTTGTCGGAATCCTTTTTCGTCCCGTCGGCTTTTTCATCGTATTCCCACATCAAATAGCCGACGCCTGCGACGTCTTTCGGAGTGCGGAAAACGATGACCGTTTTATCGTTGTCGCCGTAATCTTTCGTATAATAGACGATTTCGCGCACGCGCTGATTGCCGCTTTTATTGATGAGTGTCATCGTCGCCGTATACGTGCCCGTTTTGCCGGTGTCCGCATCCCTCGCGCGTTTCATAATATCGTAGCCGCTCAAATCCTGCGCGGCGGCCGAAAACGCGCACGCACCGACTGCAAAAAGCACGGCGACATTTTTTAATAATTTTTCGATTCGTTTCATACTATCCTCCAACAATCACAGAGCAACATCTTATCGGATTTCTTTTTGCCGTATCAAGCCGGTTTTCGGCGATCGAAAAAGTTACCGATTGCTAACTATGGTATGCGAAGCTTGATTTTTTGTCAACAGAGCGGAATAATAAGCACAGAACAGTAAGCACAAGGAAAGACTATGACCACCGTTTTTTGGGGATTGATGATTCCGTTTGCCGGAACGACGCTCGGTGCCGCGTGCGTATTTTTTATGAAACGCGAAATGCACGACGGTGTGCGGCGCGCGCTTATGGGATTTGCCGCCGGCGTTATGATTGCGGCATCCGTATGGTCGCTCCTCATTCCGTCCATAGAGATGGCCTCAGCGGCGGAGCGTCTGCCGTTTATGCCGGCTCTCGTCGGCTTTTTATTCGGCATCGCCTTTCTCTTTTCGCTCGATAGAATAACACCGCACCTGCACATCGACGCATCCGCTCCCGAAGGACCGAAATCGCGCTTAAGCCGTACGCTCATGCTCGTGTTCGCGGTAACGCTGCACAATATTCCCGAAGGCATGGCCGTAGGCGTCGTATTTGCCGGTATGACGAGCGGTACCGCCAACGTCTCCGCTGCCGCGGCTTTTGCGCTTTCGCTCGGCATAGCGATACAAAACTTTCCCGAAGGCGCAATCATTTCGATGCCGCTCAGAACGGAAGGCAACAGCAAAGCGAAATCGTTTTGGTACGGTATGCTCTCAGGCGCCGTCGAACCCGTCGCCGCGGCCGTTACGCTTGCGATTACCGAAACGGTCGTAAGCGCACTGCCGTATTTTCTTTCGTTCGCCGCCGGCGCGATGATTTACGTCGTCATCGAAGAGCTCATCCCCGAAGCGACGCGGGACGATAAAACCGATGTCTGCACGATCGGGTTTGCCGTCGGCTTTGCGCTGATGATGGTGCTCGACGTCGCATTGAGTTGAACACCGAGCGTTACCGCAATAAAATCTTGATTTATGTCGTACAATAAAATCAAAAAAAGTTTTTGAAAACCGAAATTTTAAAGACTCCTAAACCATTTTTTATGGAACGGAGGTCTTATTTTTTTACTTGACAAATATTCACTTTAGTTCATATAATTTAATATATGGAAGAGAATATGTCGCGCGCAGCCGTTAAAAGAGCGCGGATGAAAGCCGAACAAGATATTATGATAATCCGACTTGCACAGTTAAGGGAAGCGCAAAACATAAAACAATCCGAAATGGAAAATTTTACGCAATCGTCTATTTCAAAAATAGAAAACAGAAAGGACATAAAACTGTCTACGCTTATAGATTATTTGGATGCGTTGGGAATGGGCATGGAAATTTCAGTGTATCCGAAATACTCCTATAAGGACAGTAAAATCTTATTAAAAGTCTAATTCGATACGAAAGAAGAGGTAACCGCAGTGAACATCAAAAGAATCGGCGCGTTTTGCATCGACTTTATAATTACGGCGATCATATACGAAATACCGTTTTACGTATCGGTTATGGTGCCGCTGTTGCAAAGGGAATCTCTTACAAGCACACAAATGATAGTGAGAGCCTTAGGCTCAAGTTATATCGGCGTACTGTATTTGGTTTTTCGGGATTTACCTGAAGGCGGCAGTATCGGGAAAAAAATTTTAAAGTTGAAAATAATCGATGCACACACAAAAGAACGCGCTTCGTCGAAGCAAAGGCTGATCAGAAATCTGTTTTGGCTTTTGGGGCCGCTTGAAATATTTATGTATATATTTTGCCGTCAGCGGCTCGGTGATCGGACAGCACAAACCGATGTTACGGGGAATCTTTAATGCGCGCACACAGTGCCGATTATGTGTCGCAGGAGAATCGAAGATGAAAAAGCCCTATCTTTTTTGTATGTTTTTACTGCTTCCCCTCTTTTGCTTTGCACAAAGTTCCGCAAAAAACATTAACGACACGCAAATTTTTGTTTCACCCGCTTTAAAATCGAAGTTTTTGAGAGCGACACGCAGCAATGACGATATCGCACGCCTGCCGTGGAATAAAGACATCAATATTGTTTATGCACGGCGTTTGAAAAACAAGATGGAAGATATACTGAATACGTATTTGGTCGTATTTACTCCAGACCGTGAATCTTACGGGAGAGACGGTCTTGTCACCCATTTTTACGGTATTTTCTTTGAGTCGAAAGACGGTACAATGGATTATACGTATCTGGAATCAACCGATTTTCCGCTCGACGAACAGTTTTGTTATACCGCAGGAGAAGGTAAAGAGCTTACTTCGCACAATGTGTATTTTCCGACTCGTCTTCTTGCAGGCGATCATTTTCTCTATTTCGATTCGGCGTTATACAAACAGGTTGAAAGCCGGCGGATACCTCCTGCACTTATTTTCATATACGATTTCAACCACGACGGCACGGACGACATTGTTCATTTCGATTATGCCAATATGATAATTTACGACGGCATACCGCGTAAAAAAGATAAACAAGAGGATCCGATATTATTTTATCTATTTTGGAACGGAATTTATTTCGGAAATGAAATCGAGTATCATTGGACGGATAAAGAAAGAGCACCCGAATTTATCATCTATCACAATACGCGCGGATTAAAAGTATACTGTACATGGCAGACCGATGAAATTGAGGGATATTACCACGATGGGATGGCGCCCGGAGATCCGACTTTGTATCCCTCTTATGTCCGTAAAGACGGATGGGTTTTCTTTTATTTTGACAAAGCGGCAAATACATTTATCCGCGATAAAAATTCCGATTCCGATGAACTTGAAAATATATACGGCTCACCGGATTTTTTTGCCGATTACGCGCTTGATTTTACTATGCTGGATTCATATTTATCCGAATATTATATCGCGTTCCGTACAAAAGCCCAACTCCGTATTTTACGCAATGCGATTTATGCCCGTCACGGCAGAAGTTTTAAGAGCGAGGATTTACAATCTCTTTTTGAATGTTACGATTGGTACAAAAAAAATCCCGCTTATTCGGATAATCTGTTAACGAAAATCGACAAGCGGAATATTTTTCTTATAGAATCAGCCGAAAAAGAATTTAACGAATAAAACCGAATCGATCTTTATCCCAATCGGTTACCGTAAATTTTCCAATTGGCGTTTTGCGAAGTCGGCGTATTGTGCGTCGTCCGATTCGGCCATCAGCAAATAATATTTTTCCGCTTCATCCGTTTCACCGAGATTTTTGCAAACGTATGCGAGATTTGCGAGCAAAATCATATCGCTTTCATCGCGCTCGTAACCGGCTTTATAATATTTTTTTGCCGAGGCCAAATCATCCGAATAACTGTACGACAAACCGGCATCGTTGTATGCGACCGGATTATTCGGAAAATATTTTACAAACAGCAGGGCGATTTCTTTCGCGCATTCGATCGCCGTCGGGTTTTCGGTGCCGAGCCAGTCCGCAATGTAATTGTGAACGGTTTCTTCAAAATCGACCGGCGTTTTTTCGATCGGCGTATTGTTCGACCAAAGCCATTTCCCGCCGTATTTTTTATGCAGCGCAAATACCCTCTTCAGCAATTCTTTTTGTTCGGAATACTCTTCCCGCATATAATAAAAATGCGCTTTGCCGAAATACATATCGAGCCGTTTCGGATGATATGAGAGCCCTTTATCGATTGCGGCAAAAGCCTTTTCGGAAAACACGTCGTCGTATGTCGACGTCGAGTACAGGTATATCGTATCGCCGCTTTCATTTTTCGCTTCCGCGTATTCACCGGAATCCGGAGGCGTCGTTTCCACGCGTATTTGTTCCGCCGTTGCCTTTGCAATATAATAATTAAAATACGCGACATACAGTTCGGCGTCTTTCGGTTTTGCTTTTTTCCATTCGTCCAAACATCGTTCCGCTTCATCATAGTCTTTGACTTTCATCGAATCCCAAAATTTTTCAGAAGCGGTTTCGGAAAACAATAAAACCGAAAAAAACGCAAGCGATATCGCAATACAAAGTCTTTTTTTCATTCTTTCCCCCGGCATATATGCGGATATATCGAATATACATTTTATATTATTAAAATACAAGAGTTTACCATTGATAGTCGTCAAAAATAATATCGTGTCAACATACTATCGTTGCGTATCTGCCGCTCTTGTGATATATTTTTATTATGAAAGGTATAATTCTTGCGGGCGGTTCGGGGACGCGTCTTTATCCTATTACGAAAGCGGTTTCGAAACAAATTTTGCCGCTCTATGACAAACCGATGATTTATTACCCGCTGTCGGCGCTCATGCTTTCGAAAATACGCGAAGTTTTAATAATTTCAACGCCGCACGATCTGCCGGTTTTCGAAGAGCTGTTCGGGAGCGGAGAGCGGCTCGGTATGCGTTTCGACTACGCGGTGCAGGATAAACCGCGCGGACTCGCGGACGCCTTTATCGTCGGAAAGGATTTTATTAAAAACGATACGGTTGCGCTGGTACTCGGCGACAATGTGTTTTACGGACAGGGTTTTTCGCGCAGCCTTTCAAACGCGGTCGAACGCGTCGACACAAAGGGAGGCGCTGTCATTTTCGGTTACTATGTAAAAGATCCGAGCGCGTACGGCGTCGTCGAATTCGATAAAGACGGTAAGGCGATCGGTATCGAAGAAAAGCCCGCTCACCCGAAAAGCAATTACGCCGTTCCGGGTTTGTATTTTTACGATAACAACGTCGTCGATATCGCATCGAATGTAAAACCTTCGGCGCGCGGGGAAATCGAAATTACGTCGGTAAACAACGCGTACCTCGAACGCTCTTCTCTGTCGGTCGAACTGCTCGGACGCGGCATGGCGTGGCTCGACACGGGCACTTACAACGATTTGCTCGAAGCGGGCAATTTTATCGCGACGATCGAAAAGCGGCAGGGTTTGTATGTGTCGTGCATCGAAGAGATCGCATACCGGAACGGCTGGATTTCACGCGACGATTTGTTAAAACTCGCAGGCGGCTACAAAACGGATTACGGGCGCTACCTCGAATACATCGCAGGTTTGTGATCGCTGCGTGCGGCGGTTTAAAGGCTCTTTGCGTGCCGCACGGACGGTTGTTTGAACGCGATTCGAGTGATGGCGGAAAACGCGTATACGGCGGAAAATCGGAGTGCAGCGACGTGATGCTTATTGTTAAAAATTGTTAATTGCTAATTTCGGAGTATGCGGTGTCGTTTACGTTTAATCAATGTTGTGCCGGCGGAGAGCCGATCGCGGGGCTTTTTGAAATAGTACCGAAAGTGTTCGGAGATGCGCGCGGTTATTTTTTTGAATCGTACAGCGCGAGAGATTTTGCCGACGCGGGTATCGATGCGCGCTTTGTGCAGGACAACCAGTCGCGTTCGACAAAAGGCGTTTTGCGCGGGCTGCACTTTCAAACAAAACATCCGCAGGGAAAACTCGTACGCGTCATATCGGGCAGCGTATACGATGTCGCTGTCGATTTACGAAACGATTCTCCGACTTTCGGAAAATACTACGGAGTGGTGCTTGACGGCGAAAAGCAAAATCAATTTTACATTCCGAAAGGCTTCGCGCACGGATTTTACGTACTGAGCGGTGAGGCGATTTTTGCGTACAAGTGTACCGATTTTTACGATCCTACAGGCGAAGGCGGTATTATGTGGAACGACAAAACGATCGGAATCGATTGGGAGCGCGCGGCTCCGGGTATGACGCCGCTCCTTTCGGAAAAGGATAAAAAGCATCCCTCATTCGATAAAAATACACACTATTTTTCAAAGGACGGTATATGGCTCGGAAATTAACGAATATCATGGTCACCGGCGGCGCCGGTTTTATCGGCTGTAATTTTATTCGCTTTTTGCTCGGAAACGAAAGCGGTTTTGCCGGGCGCGTCGTCAACGTCGATTGTCTCACTTATGCGGGCAACCTCGAAAGCCTTTCCGACATCGAAACCGAGTACGGTTCGTCGCGCTATTTTTTTGAAAAAGCCGACATCTGCGACAGAGCGGAAATCGAGCGTATTTTAAAACAGTACGATATCGACACGATCGTGCACTTTGCGGCGGAAAGCCACGTCGACCGATCGATTTTGGGGCCGGAAGCCTTTATCAAAACGAACGTCATGGGAACCTTTACGCTGCTCGACGCCGCGCGCAATTTTTGGCAAAGACCGGACGGTTCGATGCGCGAAGACGTGCTCTTTCATCACATAAGCACCGACGAAGTGTACGGCTCGCTCGGGGCAACCGGGGCTTTTTCCGAAACGACGCCCTACGATCCGCGCTCACCGTATTCGGCGAGCAAAGCGTCGAGTGATCACATCGCATCGGCATACAGCCACACGTACGGTTTGCCGCTTACGCTTTCGAACTGTTCGAACAATTACGGGCCGTATCAGTTTCCGGAAAAACTCATCCCCCTCATGATCGCGAATATCCGCGACGGAAAAGAGCTGCCGGTATACGGCGAGGGTACGAACGTACGCGATTGG
>ERZ773014.1554-NODE-1554-length-14441-cov-11.947727_pt1 | contig 14441 bp, 9 predicted proteins | sample MGYA00580841_ERZ773014 | MGnify/ENA primary metagenome ERZ773014 (study PRJEB29015, sample SAMEA2737989) | human oral metagenome | biome: human oral; feature: human-associated habitat; material: dental | place: China | collected 2067 ...
TACGCCAATTGTCGCGGGTTTCGTTCATAACGCAATACGGCAGTACGTCGTTGAAAAAGACATCTTTGGGTATCGATTTCCCCCACGGGAAACGCTCTTTTGCCTCGTATGCACAGGCGACATTGTCGAGGATAAAGCTCGACGAGAGTGTCTGCAAGTCTCGCTGCGGCATATAAGAGATGAGGAAAGCAACGGCTTCTGCCTGTTGGCGAGGTGCCTTGTTCAACGCCTGTCGAAGTTCGGGAGCATTGCTGCCTGCCCGCCTCAGAGCTTTGTCGAGAAGCTTATGATATGATGTGGGGATATTTTTGTACACGAGCTGCTTGCCCACTGCCTCGACAGAGACAGCAAACAGTATCAACGATATAGCGAACAAGATTCTTTTCATATTTATATTGTCATGATATTGGCAGTATCCCTTTTTAGAAAGATATTAGGATGCAAAGGTAATATTTAATATTTAATTATGAATTATGATTTACGATTAATCGTTTAACTATTCAATCGTGTAAGAGAACAGAAAATCGTTGACACTGATATCGGTTAAAAATGGAAGTTCCAGCTTACCGACGGCACTATCGAGAACAGATACATCATCTTGCCTTGCAGTTTGTTGGGATTGTCTTTGTCTTTGACAAAATATATCGTCCAAGGGTTCTTGCGGGCGTATGCGTTGTAGACGGATATGTTCAGTTCGTGCTGAAATCGTTTGTGCAGCTGCGATAGTTTCCACGTCGCCGATAGGTCGAGACGGTGGAAGTCGGGAAACCTGTAAGCGTTTCTCTTCGACGGTATAATCACCCATTTGCCGTCGGTAGAGCCTATGTCGCCGACCCAATAGCGCCCCTCGGGGTAGGTAACGGGCTGTCCTGTGGAATAGACCCACGTTGCCGACAGCGTCCAACGCCTGCTGAGCTCGTAGTTTACCACGACGGATATGTTGTGAGGCTTGTCGTAAGGCGAACGATAACGTTCGCCACCGTTTACTTCGTCTATCTGACGGAAGCTGCGGGCGAAGGTATAGCTCACCCAGCCGTTGATACGTCCCGAAGGCTTGGCTATCATCAGTTCGAAGCCATAGGAATAGCCTTTGCCGAACCGCAACTCGCGTTCGAGGTCTTTATTGCCGAGCAGTCGGGCACGGTCTTTGAAGTCGATTACATTGGTGTAGTGCTTGTAATAGACCTCTGCCGATGTTTCGAGAGTGCCGTCGAAGAAGTCGTGGAAGTAGCCGAGCACAAGCTGGTTGCAGAGCTGCGGGCGTACGTTGTTCGACGCCGAAAACCATATCGACAGCGGCGAGCCTGCCGTAGAGTTGGAGGCTAACTGTATGTATTGGGCAGAGTGTGAGAATGAGGCTTTTATCGAGTTGTGCCGCCCCAGAGAGTAGTTGAGGCTGATACGCGGCTCGAGCCTTAGGTTGGTTTTGTATATCTGTCCTTTTTTTGTGAAAAAAGAGTCTACCACCGCATAGTTACGTATGTTGTACGTTATGGAGTCGTTGCCGAGATTGTTCATCATAGACAGACGCAGACCGTATCGAATGCCGAGTTTGTCGAATAGTGTTGTCTGATGAGAGGCATACAGAGCGTGTTCGAGTGTATACATAGGCGAGAGCTGAAACGATGAGTTGTCTATCAGCGTATTCTGCCCGCTACCGCCGCCTTTGCCCGGGTCTATCCGATGGTGGACAGCCTGATAGCCGAACCGTATACTGTTGTTGGAGTCGGGCAGCCACGTGAAATCGAGTTTGCCGCCTATGTCGTTCAGCACAGACTTCCAGTCGAAGCTAATCTCCTCGGATATGTCCTCGAGCAGGAAGTAATCGTATTTACTCGTAAAGACGGATAGATTCGATACCAATCGGGGCGAAAAAACGTGGTGCCAGCCGGCCGACCCTACGTTGTTGCTGAAAGATATGCCTGCAAGTTGATTTTTGAAGTGGTCTTTGCCCGAATATACGGATAGAAACAAACGGTCGTTGCGGCTTATAGTCCAGTTGAACCTTCCATTGAGGTCGTAAAAGTAGAGTTTGGCGTTTTTTATCGATTTGTCGTTGGCAAGAGGGATAAATATATCGGCATAAGTACGCCTACCCGACAGCATAAGACTTACTTTCTCGTCTACGATAGGAGCTTCTATGGTCAGTTTCGACGAGATGGTGCCGATGGAGCCGTTTACACGCAGCTTTTTCGTTATGTTGTCTTTTGTACGTACCTCCATCAGCGACGAGAGCCTACCGCCGAAAGCAACCGGTATATCGCCCTTATAGAGCTTTACGTCTTTTATGGCATCGTTGTTGAATATCGAGAAGAAGCCGAGCAGGTGCGATGCTCCGTATATCGTGGCGTCGTCGAGCAGTATCAGGTTTTGGTCGTAGCCGCCGCCGCGAACGCTGAAGTTCGATGAACCTTCGGCTACCGCTTGCACTCCGGGTAGTAGCTGCAAGGCTTTGACGATGTCTACCTCGCCCATCATCGCAGGGATTGCCTTGATGGCAGTAGCCGACAGGCGATTAACAGAAGGCTCTATACGTCGGATATTTTGGTTTTGCTCGGCAGAAATCTCTACACTGCTAAGTATGGTGGATATTGCCGACAGACGAATATTGCGGCGGGTGTCTTGTGAGATATTGATGTTTAACGTATCGGTTTTGTAGCCCGTAGAGGAGACTATTATCGTGTGTTTGCCTTTGGGTAGCGAGAGCGAATATTCGCCTTTGTCGTCGGTTACGGTGCCCTGATTCAAGTCGACGACGCTCAGCGAGGCTCCTATGAGGCTTTCGCTCGTATTTTTATCGCTGATATTGCCGTAAAGCATTACCTCTTGGCTTATCGCCGATAGGCTTACAAATAAAAATATTAAGAAAAAACAGTATCTCACAGTATGCGTATCAACTTATTTTCACTCCTTCTTTGTCGGTTACTTTGCCTATAACCGTTGCTTTCTCGCTGTGTTTTTCGAGTATGGCTATGGCTTCGTCGGCTTCGTCGGCAGACATCGCCACGACCATTCCTATACCCATATTGAAGATGTTGAACATCTCGTCGTGCGGTACGTTGCCATATCTCTCAAGGAAGCGGAATATGGGAGAAATCTCCCAGCTGCCCTCTTTTATTTCGATACCCTGTCCTTTGCCAAGTATACGCGGTATATTTTCGTAGAAACCGCCGCCTGTGATGTGACTTATACCGTGTACGTTGCAGCGACGTACGACATCTAAAACGGGCTTTACATATATCTTGGTCGGGGTGAGCAGCACCTCGCCAAGAGTCTGCCTGTCGGACAACTCGGGGTATATTTTATTCAAATCCAGATTATTGTCGGCAACGATTTTGCGTACCAAACTGAAGCCGTTGGAGTGAACGCCTGTGGAGGCGATGCCTATTAGCACGTCGCCTACTGCTACACGCGAGCCGTCGATGAGTTGCGACTTCTCCACAGCGCCGCAGGTGAAGCCTGCTATGTCGTATTCGCCCTGCTGATACATCGATGGCATCTCGGCTGTCTCGCCGCCGACGAGTGCACAACCTGCCTGCCTACACCCCTCGGATACGCCTGCTACGATTTGCTCTACCTTGGCAGGGTCTGTGGTGCCGATAGCTATATAATCGAGGAAAAAGAGAGGCTCGGCTCCCTGTGCCAGCACGTCGTTGACACACATAGCCACGGCGTCGATGCCGATAGTATCGTGTCGGTCGAGGGCGAAGGCTATCTTGAGTTTGGTACCTACGCCGTCGGTACCGCTTACGAGTACGGGCTCTTTGAGTTTCAATGCCGACAGGTCGAACATACCGCCAAAAGCTCCGATATTACCCATCACGCCGAGTCGGGAGGTCGACGATACGTGTTTTTTTATTCTGCTTACTACCTCGTAGCCTGCCTCGAGATTAACGCCTGCTTGCTGATAACTTACTGCCATATTTTGTAGTGGTTCGAAAAAGTATAATCTTTTAAATTACTATGATTTTTATGGCTGCAAAGATACAAAATAGTTACGAAAGAATATGAATAAATATCGTAAGAATCTTGTATTATGATGTTTTATTTGTTCATTGGGATTGGAGACCGGAGTGATGATAAGGAATTGTCGGGTCACAGGTTTTTACTACTTTTGCTTAGCAAAATTTTGTTCATAAAACATATAAAAACAGATTATCGTTATGCCATTCTTAGAATCGCTCGGGATATACCAGTCATACGTGTATGTGATGGTGATGTTTGTAGCAATATATTTATTTATTTGCTCACTAATCAAAAACAATATCGTGCGTGCTGTCGTGGCTACTGTTGCTGTGGTCTTCATTGCCGCTCAGATGTTTTCGCTCTATTCGACGCAGACCTTTGTAGGCTATCAGTTTTACGTTCATGCCAATATCAAAGGTGTAAACGGTATGCAGGGATATTTCGTGAAGCAGATGGTAGTTATCGGCAGTGTGGTGGCGGTGTTGTGGGTGGTGTATTTTTTGTCGTACCGTCTATTACAAAGGATACTGAGCCGTGCGGGTCGTCGGGTGAGATTTGCTGTTGTGGGAATGTGCGTATTGCTTCTGGTGCTGATGTGTGGGCTGGTAACCTTGCGAGGAAATTTCGTCAGAGATACCAAAACGCTACTGCCGCTCTTCGCATCGAAACATTCCGACGATTTCAGAGCCGTCCTCGAGCGATACGGTATGGGCGATTACGTATCACCCGAGCATATAGAAGCCATTGCCGATGGGCGTAACGTCATCGTAATCTCGATGGAGTCGATGGAGAAGAATATCCTTCTCTGTCCCGATTCGCTTACACCACGCCTCAATAGGCTAAAGAACGAATGGCACTCTATCGACATATACCCCAATAATGGTAGTTCTTGGACTTCGGGGTCGCTCTATACTTCTCTTACGGGCTTCCCTGCAGAGTTTGGTATAGGCAGTAATCAGATATTCCACACCGCCATACACTCGAATATATCGAGTATAGTAGACGTCTTTCGCAAGAACGATTATCGTACCATTTTCCTCATCGGCAATGCCGAATTTTCGGGCACGAGGAATATACTTACTACTTTCCATTTCGACGAAATAGTAGACTACCTCTGGGCTCCCGATACATTCGACGTATCTGCATTGGGCTTGCACGATAGAGATTTGTTTGCTTTGGCGAAAATAAAAGTCGAGGAGCAGCTCGGCAAGGGCAAACCTTTCTTTATGTTCATCTCCACTACCGACTCTCACTTCCCCGATGGTATCGTCGACCCAAAGATGGAGAAGGTAATATCTCATCGCAATAACGGCTTCGACTTCTGTGTATCGGTGCTCGACTATGTCGTGGGCGACTTCATCGACTACCTCCGTCGCCGCCGTGTGATAGACAATACCACTGTTTTCCTCTACCCCGATCACCTGAAGATGGGCACTCCTCCCACCTGCGGAGACCCCAAAGACCGACGCCTCTATGTTATCTCCAACTCTGCCTCACTGCCACAGTCGCAGAAGAAACTCTATCAGATAGATATACCGCATATAATACTGCAAGGAGCAGGAGTACGCCACAACCTCCGTTTCCTTACCGACTATATCGCCGACGATGACAAAAACCTCTGGATAGAGCAGCACCTCACACCGCTGACCGAAATCAATACCAGCGGTATAGTACGCAACTCCAAGATTCTTGCCGATAGCGACACGGTAGCACCAGACAGGGGAATGGTAAAGTAGTAGCATATCGATGTTCTTATTACTTTTGTCTTCCGTAACGCTTGATACGGTGTCGGGCGTTTTTAAAAAAAAGGTATGGGCTGCCAAAATTATTAAAAAAAAATAGGGTATTTCTGTTAACCAAGTATTCGTTTTTTATTTGTGAGGAAAAAAACTTACCTTTGCCGAGCATTGTGATAAAAAATACGGATATATTAATTGGATTCAATATCGAAAAACTAAAAATCGAGTGAGTTATGAAGACTAAGACTTTTATTGCTATGTTACTTTGTTGTCTATGTGGTTCGGCTTGGGCACAATCCCTCGAAGGGCGTGTTACCGACGAGCGTAGTCAGCCGTTGGAGTTTGTCAATGTGGTTCTGTACTCTCTACCCGACACTGCACAGATTACAGGGACTATCACGGATGCCGACGGTAATTTTTCACTGACGAACGAGAAAGTAAGCAATGGTTTTATTGAGGTATCGTTTGCGGGCTACCTCACGCAGAGGGTAGGACTTAGACAGGGACAGACCATAGTCTTACAGCCCGATACCGCTCTGCTCGGCGAGGCGGTGATAAGTGCCGTTGTGCCCAAAATAAAGATTCGAAACGATGCTCTGGTGGCTACCGTCGAAAACTCGGTGCTCAAAGAGGCGGGCACTGCCAACGAAGTACTCAAACGTCTGCCGTCTGTGTCGGGGAACGACGGAGACTATTCCGTATTCGGCAAAGGGAAAGCCGTTATATATATCAACAATCGTGAGTTAAGAGACCCCTCGGAGCTTGACAAACTCAATTCGGCGGATATACGCGATGTGGAGATAATCACCAACCCCGGTGCTCGTTACGATGCTTCCGTAAAAGCGGTCATACGCATAAACACTATCCGTAAAGCAGGCGAAGGCTTCGGGTTCGATTTGCGGTCGAGTTACTATCAGTCGGAGAATGTCGATTTGGTAGAGCAGTTGAACCTCAATTACCGCAAAAACGGCTGGGATATTTTCGGTACAATGGCTTATTATCAAAACGAATTTTTACAAAAGAGCAATGTATTGCAAAAAACTTATGTAGATACGCTTTGGCTTCAGAACAATGATTTTATCACAGAAAACCATACAAAAACGATAGAGGCGATAGCAGGAATAAATTACGAGATTTCGCCAAAACATTATGTAGGGGCACGATATACTCTGTCTGCCTCCCCGAATGGTAAGATTATTACCAATACAAACAGTCGGATTTATGCAGGCGATACGGGTAACGTTTATGACGAACTGACCAGTGTAACGGACGATTTCTCGGCTCGTAAGCCTGCTCACAGGATAAATGCATATTACGACGGTACGGTGGATAGGTTGAATATTAATTTTAATACCGATTTTTATACCGACAACCAATCTTCGCGGTCTACGATAACGGAGAAAAGCCTAAAATACAGCGATAAAACCGTTACTTCGGAGAATGATGTGGATAATCGTCTTGTTGCAGCCAAACTTATCTTGTCGTATCCCGTCTTTGGCGGCAGTCTGTCGTTGGGTAGCGAATATACCGATACATATCGTAGAGATAAATATGTAAACCGCGAAAATACTCTCCTTTCGCTCAATACTACTATCGAAGAGCGGAATACAAGTATTTTTGCCGAATACTCGTATGCTCTCCCTTTCGGGCAGCTTGGAGCCGGGCTGCGGTACGAAAATGTAAAGTCTGACTATTTTGTCGACGACAAACCGATAGACGAACAAAGTCGCCGTTATTCGCAGTGGTTCCCCAATGCAAGTTTCGCAACTAATATCGGGAATATTTCTTTACAACTAAGCTATACCGCAAAAACGAAACGACCGACATACAGAGAGCTGAGCAATAATACTTTTTATATGAACAGACTTACTATGCAGAGAGGTAATCCGTTGTTGAAACCGACTCTAATGCAAGATATTACTCTTATCGGTTCGTGGAAGTTTATGCAAGCGATGATAAGTTACAAAGAGGAGCGAAATGCCGTACTTCATTGGACTGAGCAGGACAAAGACACTCCGAAAATATCGATTGTGTCGTTCAGGAACTTCGACAGACTGCCGCGTATGACCGCACTTTTGGCTGCTGCTCCCTCTTTTGGCATCTGGACACCGCAGACAAGCGTCGGGTTTCAAAAACAATGGATAACGATAGATATTAATAATAAAAAGATAAACCTTAATACTCCCGTATTTTTGTTTTCTATGAAAAATTCCATCTCCTTGCCTAAAGGATTTTTATTCACTCTCGATATGACTTTCCAGAGCAAAGGAGACTATCAGAATGTATATCTTGCCAAGAATAAGTTTATCGTAAATACCGGTATTACCAAGTCGTTTTTCGATAAACGGCTTCGTGTAGAACTGAAAGCACACGACTTGTTTAGAGCCGTCGAAAGCAATTTGCTCTACAACGAGAAGATGGAGCTGATACAAACCAACATATTCGACAACCGAGAGATTGAATTGACCTTGCGTTACAACTTCAATACGGCAAAAAGCAAATACAAAGGCACCGGTGCGGGCAACAGCGAAAAAGAACGACTGTAAGGCATACAATACAGCAAAGATTGCCTTACGATGGAGAGTATAGCAGTCTTTTTCGGAGTTTTAGCGTCCTGCTCAGGTGTTTTGTAGAAATATGTTTATCCGTTGTATGTGTTTTTGATATAGTCGTGGCAGGGATTGTCTTTGCTTACTATTTTGCAAGGATTGCCAATTACCAGCGAGTTGGGCGGCACATCTACATTGACAAACGCATTGGGAGCAATCAGCACGTTAGACCCTATATTTATATTGCCTACTATGACTGCACCTGTACCTATCCATACGTTATTGCCAATGGTCGGAGTTCCTTTTAGCTTCCCTCTGTTGGCTTGTCCTATTGTAACTCCGTTGGCTATATTGCAGTTTTCGCCTATTATTGTCCGTTCGTTGATAACCACTGCACCTCGGTGTCCGATATAGAAACCTGCTCCTATCTTTGTGTCGGCAGGTATCTGGTATCCGTATTTGAAAGAGTATCGCCTCTTCATAACGGCAAATAATATCCAAACAGGGGAGTATCTTTTGCTGTTTGCCATACGTCGCAAGCAATACATATATCTGAAACCGGGAAACCGAAGTCCGCGAATAAACCCGCCTATTCCTGTCAGCCCGCCGTATCTGAAAAGGTCTGCCTTCACTACCCTGTGCATAGAGTGCTGTTTTTTTTATATTTTAAATTTCGGCGAAATTAACAATAAATTTTCATTTTACCGAGAAGACACAATATATTCGGCTATTTTATGGATATTTTCCTTGTATTTTCGGGTGTAAAAAAGTAGAGTATCTTCCGCAAACTTCCAAAATCCCCGTGACGAATTTATACGAAAAATGAGTATCTTTGCATCGAGAAAACCCCTATGTCTGACTGTGAAGTAAGATATAACCTGCAGGTAAGTCGGATTGACGTAGAAGTTTACATATTAACTTATAAAACAATATAGATATATGAAAAGAAAAGAATTTCTTTTGTTGTTTCTGTCTGTAATACAGATTAGTGTGTTTGCTCAAAAAACGGAAGATGAAAATAATCTGTACTGGCAATCGGACAGAAAAATTAATTTCTCAGACTATCAATCGAAGTCGGATACCAACTGCATAAAATACAACGAAAAATATGGGCTGAAAATGTCTTCGAGTATAGGTTTCAGATGGGTTGTAGATGTACCCAAAAGATGGAGAGGGAAGATGGACAAAGCCTATATCGCTCCTGTCTTTTGTAAAAACTGTTCTTGTATCCTTGCCGAAGATTCGATGGCATTGAAAACAGACCGGTTGCTTTTTGATATAACAGAGATTCTGTCAAGAAATATCCGTAAAGAGTTGGACGAATTTCAAAGAGCGACTAACGTTGACAATGTCAATGAAATGTTTTTCACAACCATCAAAAACAAATGGGACGAATTAAGAGGAGACTTTTTTGCCACAGTTATACGTGAAATATTAATCGAAAAGCAAGAGGGGGCATACGAGAAATGGAGAAAAAAGGTTGATGAGATATTGGAGGAAAGAAAGGAATATGCCACCAAACCAGAAGATTGTTTTAGGTTTATCGCAGGTAAACCGATAGAAAAAGGTTATAAAAAGGCGAAAAGTATTATGGGCGATATGAGAAGCAAGAATAGTAATGCCACCGAAACGACCGAATAATACCCCTGTATGATTTTGGGGAAAATAAAATCTTTAATTTCTGATTCGTAATTAAATATGTTGTTCGCCTCTATATTGCATTTCCACAGGGCAATCACAAGGATTGCCCTTAATTGTTATTACATCGCTATATACTCTACTGCTTTATCATCTTCAATACTGCTCCGTCAGCATGGACGAGATAGACGCCTTTGGGCAGGTGTGATACTGCCAGACGGTCTGTATTCGCGGCACGGGTTACCTCTATGCCGTACATATTATATATGCGTACCTCCTGCACGGATGTCGAGAGGTGCAGCTCGTTGTCTGTGGGGTTGGGGTAGATGGAGATAGCCTCTTCTGATGAGGCTTCGTCTATACCCGTAGAGGCACAGTCGTAGCTGCCAGTGGTGTTGATATCCGTATAGTTACCGTCGTCTTTATATTTTCTTACATTCCAATGCTTGTTGATGGCGTTCTGTGCGTTGGTGGCTGTGACTATGGCTATTTCGGCTTGATCCGACGATTCGCCTAAGGGAAATATTGATGCATATTCAAAGATTGTCGCTACTACATCTGGCAGGGAGCAGTAGATGCGGTCGAGAGTGTAGGTAGAGAAGTTGTTGCGGTAGCAATGCAATGTCCTCAACGCATTGCATCCACTTATGTTGATGGAGGTAAGCTGGTTTTGGGAACAATTTAACGCATTCAACTCAGTGCATATGCTTACGTCGATGGTAGTAAGTCGATTGTTTTCACAATCTAACCCCGTCAACTGGGTATTCTTCGAGACATCGATAGCCGTAAGCTTATTAGACCCACAATATAACCCTATCAACAAGGGATTCTTTGTTACATCAATGGTCGCAAGCTGATTGTTTTTACAATCTAACCCCGTCAATTGCGTGTTCTTTGTTACGTCGATGGCTGTAAGCTGATTGTTGTCACAAGATAACGTCGACAACAATGTATTCTTCGAGACGTCAATGGCGTTAAGATTATTTGAGCGACAATCTAACCCCGTCAACTGCGTATTCTTCGAGACGTCAATGGAGGTAAGTTTATTGAAACCACAATATAATTCCTTCAACAGTATATTTTTGTTTACGTCTATGGAGGTGAGTTTATTTTTTTCACAATTAACCCTAATCAGTTGCGTATTCTTCGAGAAGTCAATGGCTGTAAGATTGTTTGAGCGACAATCTAACGTCGTCAACTGCGTATTGTGGCTTATGTTGATGGAAGTAAGTTGATTCCCTCCACAACTTAACCCCGTCAGCAGCGTATTCTTTGTTACGTCAATGGCATCAATCTGATTGTTTGGGCAGTTTAACTCCGTCAACTGTGTATTGTGGCTTACGTCGATAGCGGTAATATTAGCTTTGTTGAAGCTGCAATTGAAGCCTTTTACGTTGCCGTAGATTCTCATAGTGTCGGCTGCTGCTGTATAGGAGCTATAACTACTCCATTTGGTGCCGACGGTGATATTTGTCGTATTGTCTCCGCTTACTATCCGTACGGGTGTGTTGGCGAAGTCAGCTTTGAGAGAGAGACTTATCTTCTTGCCGTTCTTGACGGTAAGGGAAATATAGCGTTCCATGTTTACTGTTTGTGCCTGAGCTGCGGTACTGAGCAGAAGCCCCGTGAGGGCTACAAAAAATACTTTTTTCATAAATATAATTAATTGTTGATATATATACTGAGTGCAAAGGTAATATGTTTTTTTTGCATTTAGCCAAAAAAAACATATAATTACGAGGGAGAAATTACTATTGGCAGTACTAATAAGGTTTTTGGGAAGTTGGATTTTAGGTTTTGGATGCGTTGTTTAGGGCTATTGGGTTTTACAAAAAAAAGTCAGCCCTGATTTTTATCGAATAGCAATAGATACTGATGCCTTAATAACCAATCATATAGCACGACACATCGTTTTCGACAATTAAACGCTTAAACATGACACCTAAAACTTACCTTCTTTGTTTGCCTCGTCGATGCTCTGGTAGAGAGCCGTGGGGTAATTGCCGCTGAAGCAGGCAAGGCAAAGCTCCTTTCGGCAGCCCGACTTGTAGAGAGCCTCCTGCGATAAGAACGCCAGCGTATCGGCACCGATAGCCTGACGCACCTGCTCCACACTCTTGCGAGCCGACATCAGTTCGTCGAATGTGCTCGTGTCTACGCCGTAGAAACAGGGGTGTGTTATCGGGGGCGACGCAATGCGGACGTGTATCTCTTTGGCGCCTGTCTCGCGTAGCATAGCCACTATACGTCGCGATGTGGTGCCACGTACCAACGAGTCGTCTATGAGCACCACGCGTTTGTCTTTCACTATCGAACGCACAGCAGATAGCTTCATCTTCACGCCCTTCTCACGCATATCCTGCGACGGCTGAATAAACGTCCTACCCACGTATTTATTCTTTACCAATCCTTGCTCGTATGGTATCCCGCTTGCTTCGGCATATCCTATCGCCGCACTCAGCGATGAGTCGGGCACGCCGATTACTATATCGGCGTCGGCGGGAGCCTCTTCGAACAACAGTTTGCCGCTCTCTTTACGGAACGAGTGTACGTTGCAACGCTCCAAATCGCTGTCGGGACGCGAGAAGTAGACAAACTCCATCGCACACAGGTAATGATGTTTGAATTTCGAATAATCTGTCGATGTCATACCGTTTCGGTCGAAGACGACTACCTCGCCCGGCTCGACGTCTCTTACGAACTCTGCTCCGACAATGTCGAGGGCACAGGTCTCCGAACTGACAACATATCCGCCGTTGAGCCGTCCTATCGAGAGCGGACGCAGCCCATATTTGTCGCGGGCGGCATAGAGTTTGTTTTCTGTAAGGATAAGGAAAGCGAAAGCTCCCTCTATCATATTCAACGCTTCGATGATGTTGTAGAGTTTGGCTGCCTCGTCTTTCTCTTTTTTTATAAGATGTGCCAGTATCTCCGAGTCGGAGGTCGATTGGAAGATACTTCCCCTGTCTTCGAGGTAGTTCGACAGTTCCCTCGAATTTACGAGGTTGCCGTTGTGTGCCAAGGCAAAGTTGCCCGTATGGTGGCGGAATACGAACGGTTGCACGTTTTTGATACCTCCGCCGCCGGCAGTGGAGTAGCGTACGTGCCCGATAGATGCATTGCCTTCGAGCGACGACAGATTTTTCTCGTTGAATATCTCCGTTACCAGCCCTTCGCCTTTGACGTTGGAGAATACGCCGTCGTTACACGCTACTATGCCGCACCCCTCCTGTCCGCGATGTTGCAGCGAGTGCAAGCCGTAGTATGTGAGGTTGGCAGCATTCTGCACGCCAAATACACCGAAAACACCGCACTCCTCGTGTAACTCTCTGTCGTGGATTTGTGCAAATGTGCTAAATGTAGAATCTTGTTCGTATTCGAGCATTTATCGATAAAAATGATGTTTGATATAAAATTTATTGAGGATATTTACCTGCCTTCAATTTTACGGCACAAAGGTATAAATTATTTTCCTTATTTATCGTATCCCTTTATGAGGGGAAAACAGAATAATAGTGAGTCTATTTTTTTATACGAATTATAATTTACAACCGCTTACGGAGCCCCCGTGTTTGTACTTGATAGTCCTTACTTTAGGATTTGGTCTGGGATTGACCTCATATTTTATAATCGAAGTCCAGTATCTGTCAAGATTTTTCCAAATTTTGTAAGACAACTTTCCATCAATAACAATAGTAGAATGAGTTTGATTGTCGGGGAAGACATAATTTCGAGAATAGAAAGTAATATGATTGGATGTAATCCAAGGGACTCTTACCCTGACATTTTCTTCTTCATAAAAATTATCATTGCTGTCTCGCAGGTACAGATGATGCGTGATTCTGTTTCCCTTTACCGTATATACGGTGATTCCTTTTATTTGGTCGTCATTTACAGTACTTTCGCTGGCAATGGAATTGGTATATATTACAACCGCCATTACATGGTCTTTGAATACTATGTTTTTGCCTACACAATATTTGATAAAAAACTGTAGCATATTTTCGTCTGTATCTGAGCTTGTAACACTTTCGGCATCTACTCCATCTTCTTCATACTGTATGATGTTGAAAGTAGAGGTCATAGATTTATTCATCAGGTTGAAAGTAATGGATTGTCCTACCAAGTCGGGTTCTCTTCCACAGTTTTTATTTGTTTTTATAGTATTGCGATTACACGATACGAGTAAACATAACACTATGGCTAATACATTTATCTGTTTCATAACGATTTGAATTATAAATTTGTACCAATATAATATTTCTGCTTTTGGGAGGTGAATGAAGGTCTAAAACCACTCTTTGAGAGCAAAACCGCTATTTGAGTGTGAGTAGCATGGTTTGTTTTTTGTTTACAATGAATTATTGCCTATTAACAACTATGTGGCAAAGTTAAAAAAGGTCTGCCAAATTTCCAAATATAATTTTATGGATAATTTAATACGCAAGGTTATACCCAACAAAAAAACGACCATACCAAACGATACGGTCGTCTTTTTTTTAAGCGATATTTTATTGTCGCTGTTTTATTTGCTGAGATAATTCAAGAC
>ERZ773014.1556-NODE-1556-length-14423-cov-4.494084_pt1 | contig 14423 bp, 9 predicted proteins | sample MGYA00580841_ERZ773014 | MGnify/ENA primary metagenome ERZ773014 (study PRJEB29015, sample SAMEA2737989) | human oral metagenome | biome: human oral; feature: human-associated habitat; material: dental | place: China | collected 2067 ...
AGCTATAGCCGACGGCGCTGACATCGACGGTCTTCTCTCCGTCGCTCGCACCGATGTGCACGGCGCCGTCCACGGCATAGAAATTCAAGAGTTTCACGATCATTCCCCTTTCCTGCTTCCTATATACGACAGACTTCTTCCCGTTCCTGCAAAAAAACCGTAAATTCGCAAAGCGACTTCCGCTGATGCAAGCCTATGGAATTTAGTCTGAGAAGTATGTGCAGCCCCGTCAGTGACCTATTATGTGGGATTTACTTTGAAAATTTGCTCAAAAGCTTGAACTTGCCGCTTGCTATAGGCAACGCTTGAAAAGACGGTTTCATTTTTGATAAATTTATATTCATGAAAATAAAATAAGAGAAACATTGCTGTATAATTAAAAACATGTATCTGTCGCTTGATTTTTAAATTCTTCCAGAAGGAATATATAATTTCTTAGCGAATATTTTCTCTATAGAGTTTGGAAATACAAGAGCAGCTGGCGTCATGGCTTCCCGATTCTGTGGCGATGCCGTCTTGCTGGAGAAATGCGTTACGTGAGGACGCTTCATTATGACAAAGTGCAACATGAATGTATTGAGATTTGAAAACTTGACTGCGAATCAAATAGATGCGTTGTGCAAAGATAACAGAGTCATACTGTTATCTTTTGGCAGCATAGAACAACACAGTGCACATCTTCCTGTAGGAACGGATTGCTTATGCATGATCAAGCGCGTTGAAGAAATAGCTCGACATACGAACAGCATCGTATTTTCACCTCTCCAATTGGGGTATTCATTCAATCACGCGGGAATGCCCGGGACGATATCGTTAAGCGCTGAGATATTTATTGACATTGTTGCGAATATATTGAGACAGCTTTTCCAGCAAGGCTGGAAAAGAGCAGTGATTTTTTCTGGGCACAATGGAAATTGGCCGGCGCTAAGAGTTGCTGTGCAGATTGCACGAGAAGCATATATTGACGCCCAAGTCGTTTTAGCGGATGGGTATCCACGAATGAGTGACGAGCATCGAAAAAACCGATTCGTCAGGAATTTCGATTATCATGCAGGCCTAACAGAAACAGCGTTAGTTTCGTATTTCGCTAAAGATCTGCTTGACACGGAATCCATTCCCCCGGCGAATCAAGATATGCCTGATGCAATCAAAAAACTGATGAATAAAAAAGATTTGGATGAGATTGATACAGTCTTGATGAACGCGATTACCCCGCAGCATACACAAGCGCTTTCCACGAATGGAATATGGGGAGCAAATGATCCAAGCCTGTTCGAACAAATTCCAGTAAGAAGTGCAATGGAATCTTATGTAGATTTTTATGTCCAATTGATAAAACGATGGGATGCGTTAGAGTTATGAACAGCACTTATTCTGACGGCAAGTTTTATGCAGTCAACAAAAGATATAATCCGTTTGTCGCTGAAATGGTTGCTGATCTCAGTGTTGGAAAGGTTGTCGATTTTGGATGCGGCATAGGAACCAATCTATATAATCTCATGACGACAGGATGGGACGTATATGCCGTTGACATCGAGCCTTTGGCCATAGAGAAGGCTCAAGACATTCTTCCTGCAAAGCACGTTTTTCTTTCGGATGTAGATAGTTTCAATTTCTCCATGATTCCTAATGTCGATCTTGTGTTGTGCAATTATGTGTTTCAGCATTTGTCATACGAGAAGATCGAGCGGTTTATTATGAATGTTAGTGCTAAAACGAATCCAAACGGACATTTTATATTATCGTTCTTTGAACATAGAGGGAACGCGGACTTCGGACAGGTTTTCTCTTGCTTCGAGAATAATGGATGGAAAATCGTAAAAAAAAGAATTTGGCGCAGAGAAGATGTCGATCATGGAGCTCCACATATACATGAAGGCATAGAGAGCTTTTGGCGCAAGATGCGCTCATGACTGTGAGTCAAAGGGGAGATTTTCGATTGGATACAAGTCGACAGTTTTATTTCCAATGGCATTTTTTATCATCTTGCAATTTAAGATGCAAACATTGCTATCAAGACACTTATACGGCCGGAGAACTGCCATTTGACAAATTATTGTCTATAGCGGATAAAATTATTGAAGCGTTGACAAAATGGAATATGTATGGGCGTATATCATTGACTGGCGGAGAGCCGTTTCTAAGCAAAAATTTATTTCCCCTTGTGAAATATCTGAATCAAAGCGACCGCATTGTTTCTATAGATATACTTACTAACGGCACACTCATAACACAAGATGATATTGTTGAACTGCAAAAAATAGATAAGTTGCATCAGGTGCAAATATCATTAGATGGCGGAGACAAGGCAACACACAACAGCGTACGTGGTGATGGAGCATTTCAAAAGGCAGTATCTTCAATTCGATTGCTGAAAAAGGCAGGCATCGAAGTCGCGCTCATGTTTACGTTGATGAGAAGAAACAAAGACGGATATCGTTCAGTTATTGAATTTGCAAACCGCGAAAATGTAGACGCATTAACCATTGAACGAGTTACTCCGTGCGGCAACAGCAATATGGATGATTTATTGACGAAAGATGAAATCAAAGACATCTATACGGACGTGACACATATTGCAAATGACCTGAAAAATGATTTGGCAATCCGTCGCGCTCGTCCGTTATGGATTAACACAGCCTGTGAAAACACTCGTTCAGATGCCATCATAGGAGGGTTCTGTCCTGTAGGATTGACCGCATTGGCTATTTTGTGGGACGGCACTATCTTGCCATGCAGAAGATTGGAAATTCCTCTTGGGAACATCTTGACAGATGGAATATTCAAAGTATGGTATGACAGCGACATCCTATGGAAAATCCGTAATAAGGATAATCTTAAAGGGAAATGTCACGGATGTGAGCAATTGGCATATTGCGGCGGGTGCAGGGCTATTGCTTATGCTGTTACTGGTGATTATATGGGGAGTGACGTCCAGTGTTGGCTTTAGAAGAAACGTATGTATTGAATGAAGATATTGTTTTGCGAAGCATACATGATAAATTCTGGTGTCTCGATACGAAAAAAGGAACGCAGTATAGATTGAATCGTGTTTCTTATGATATATTATCTCATCTCATGTCAGGCGTCATATTGTCAGATGTGCTTGAAGAAGTAGCTTCTAAGTACGATGTCACTATGAGTGCTTTTACAAGCGACGCAGTTTCGCTGCTGAACTTGGCACTAAATAAAAATATTATCAGAAAGGAGGGAGGATGCCGTGAAGCATGAATATGAAGAGCCCATCCTTGAGGAAGAAACCGAAATGGTGTTCACCAAAGAAGTTTGGGAAGAGTTCAATGGTGGACAGTGGTGCTTTGGTTGCACGAATTGCAATTGCAACTGATCATTACATGAAAGGGTAAAGCTCAGAGTAAAAGCGCCACTGAGAAGAGTTGTCTCAGCAATGGCGCTTTTATTCAATTGGAGGGATGTTGCAAAATGCAAATCATCGACAGTCATGTTCATATTGGATTGAATGAATTTTTTACAGGAGATGGAGAATCTCCGTTGCCTTTCAATCTTGAAAACGAGTTCCAAACATATTTCCGCTTGATGCGTGACTCAAAGATTGACAAAGCCTGTGCACTGCCTATCCCTGCTTCTAATTTTGACCATGCGCTTTCTCATCATTATCTTAATGAAGCGTTTGAACGTACGGACGGCAAACTGCTCCCTGTTTGCCGCCTGGATGACTTTGTAGCGAATAATATTTGCAGCAATTTTGTTGCCGCAAAGCTGCATCGAGTATATGACGACATACCATTAAAGCAGCTTCGTATATACTTAAAAATACTTGCATATTATAAAAAACCTTTAATTTTGCATGCTAATTTTAAAGATAAAGTCAAACAGATTGAGAAACTCTTGGAAATTACACCACACCTGACCATCGTTCTTGCTCACATGGGGCGAGGACATATATACACCTCGGAACAAGTGATAGATAACCTTATAGGGCTGCAGGATAAGAAAAATGTTTTTTTTGAAACATCGACAGTAGGAAATTCTGATACCATATCTAAAGCATGCGAGATAGTGGGCAGTGATCGGATTATGTTCGGTTCGGATTATCCTTTTGGAAAAATTTATCTTGGCAAGAGATATTCTTATACCGATGAACTTGATGTTATAAATAATGCAAAAATCAGTTCCGTTGATAAAAACAACATTCTCTTTTATACTGCACAAAAAGTGTTTGGAGAAAGAAATACTCAGCATGATGTCTTTGTTACATTATATCAGGAGATGTATAAGGATGATATGAATGATTTGCTGAAAAACATGAATCAAACGGACAGAACGTTTCTTGCCCTTGATAAAAAGATATCCATTATAAGAAGCTGCATGAGAAAGAAATCACATATTTTTGTAATCAGCGCGTATGGCAAATTCGCTGGATATATGCGTGAGAGCGGCAGACCCAATGGCGTTTCTTTATTGGAAGAGCTTGTGGTTTTACCTAGGTATAGAGGAGAAGGCTTTGGCCGATTCGCTTTGAAATTTTATAAGAAAATGTATCCATATAATATTGCTAAGACTAATAGCCAAAATATAGCTATGATTAAATTATTGGAAACAGAAGGGTATCATGGAGATGATGGGAAAAGAATTATAAACTGGGAATTTAAGAATTCCCAATAGATGCGATATTATAAAATATGATTATGCCTCAAACCTCAGATAGATGTTTCAAGAGTTGCAACATATTATTTAGCTGCAACATCTGAGATTATGATACAAGGAGAGATGTATATGTCCATTTATTCTGATCGTACGGCAATGTCATTACATCATATGGTACGGGAAATGTATAGAAAAGACATAGAGCTTGCCAGAATCGTAAAATGCTCTGTTCAGATGATTCTTTCGGGAGTTTCAGCAAACTCTATAAAAGATGAGATATTAAAAAAACTAATTGCTTCCCAAAATGAAGATGGTGGTTTTGTTTCTAATACGGATACGATATGGAATGCAAAATTTCTTTCGTTCTTTCCAAGATATCACGAGGCATATCAAGCAGCAATTCAATGGTTGGATTGCCACAGAACAGAACGCGGTTTCGGCAGAAGCTCACGTGATATGGGGAGAATTCCGGTGACAGGCATAGCGTTCTCTTTACATCCTTCAATTTGCAACGAAGAAGATCTTATGTGGTTGGAAGATTTATGGCTGAGTGAAAAGAACTCTCTTACATATAAAGCAGCATATACATTGATGGCATTTAAAGAAAATAAATATGTAACAAAAAATAAATTTTTAATCAATGAATGCGTGCAATGGCTAATGTCACAGCAAGAAGATGATGGCGGGTTCGCTCCTTGGAAAGGGCATCCTGTTGGATCTAATATATATTGTACTGCCGTCAGTGTCTTGGGACTCATAACATATCCAATGAAAGAGTCTGACGACATAATACAAAAAGCATATAAATACATTCTACATACGCAATTGCCTACAGGATTATGGCCGTACCATGAAATAGAAGATGGAGCAGCGTGGGGACTGAGAGCATTGACTGCGATTGAAAAGGAAACGGTTTTATGAACGTCTTATTTATATATCCCAGACCAAACGAAAAAAAAAATACTCGTTTCGGATTTTCTCTCAGTATTGCATACGCCTCTTCCATACTGAAAGAAAAAGGGTTTTTTACCAGTCTGATCGATTTATCTGCAGAGGATGTTTCTGACGATGAAATAATACAATTCATACAAGACCATGAAATCCAATTCGTTTTTGTTGAGATGGATTCGTTTGCACTAAATCGTTCGTCTAATGAGGAAAGCGGTTTACATATATTAAAAATAATAGGAAGGACGATTCCTGAGGTCATAAAAGTTGCTTTTGGATATGCGTGTATGCTAGATGGAACAGACATAAAGCAGGCAGATATCACACTTCACAAAGATATTCTTTCATATTTAATAAATATTCACGGAGATATAATGAGGGGGCTCTCTCACCATAAGCCCAAGCCATATAATTTGGATTGCATACCGTTGCCAGATAGAGATTTGTTTGAGAGCATAGGATATTATGCCGGAAACAAACATTCAACATTACTTCAAACTTCGAGGGGTTGTTTGAATGGATGCACATTTTGTCAGAGAAGAGGCTGGCAAGATGATGTGCAATTTCATTCTGACGACTATGTTTATAAGGAAATGGAATTTCTACAGAAGAGAGGCTATAAAAACGTATGGATTCAAGATGAGAATTTTACATTTAATTTAGCACGAGCAAAACGCATTTTGAAGCAGTGGATTGATTCCGCGCTTACCCATGGCATGAAATTGGCGATCAGCAGTTGGACAAAAATAGATTATGAATTTTTAGAGTTAGCAGCGGCGGCAAATGTTAAAATCATCAGTATGGGCATAGAATCGGCTAATCAAGAAGTTTTAGAATACTACGCTAAGCCTATTGATTTAAAAAACGTAAAAGAACTAGTCCGATATGCAGATTCCTTGGGGATTTTCACAGTTGGAAATTTTATCATAGGAGCTCCCATGGAAAATTTAAGCATGATACAAAATACGTTTTCCTTTATAAAAAGCAGCGGATTTGATCAAGTGAATATAAAAACTTTAGATTATATGATTGGCTCCAAACTATACGAGTCATTGCCACGATGCAAATATCCGAATGCTCATTATTTCTGTTGTACAGAGACGGGTCTAGGCCAATTTCCTCTGAAAGATTTACACCAAATGAAAGTGGAATTTATACGAGAATATAGAATGAGTTCCAAAAAGCGCTTAACAGACAAGATAATCCGATGCGGAACCCCCTATGATTATGTCTTCGTACAGGATTCAAGGAAATACCGATAATTTCATCACTACGATCCCGATTCCTTGAAATACTGCCAGGCGTCCATGACGTCGAGGAAGGCGCCGTCGAAGCCGGCGGCGATGATGCGGTCGAGGTAGGCGTCCTCCCTGCCGTAGAGGATGTCGTGCCATTCTCTTGACCAATAGCGCGCCTTGTAGCTGCCCGGCCATTCGGGATTCGGCTCGGCGAGCCAGTGCGGACGCTCGCTGTCCCATTCCTTTTTCCAATAGGGGCGGTAGTCCGCCGCTTCGCCGACGCTCATGTAAGAGAGGACGAGGCGGCGGCCGCCGTTCGCCTTGTGCTTGAGGCGGGCAGTTTCTGCAGGTGTGAGCGGGCGGTCGCCATAGTAGAGGTCGACGATCAGGAGGTCGTAGTTCGTCGCGGCGAGCGCGTCGAGGTAGGCTTCGCGCGTGGGAAAATGCTCGGGGTTCAACAGCGCGAGGAAGTTTTTCACCTGCTTGAGGCGCGTGACGTCCGCTGCATTTTCTTCCTGCGGCGCGCGCGCAGGAAGTGTGTCCAAGAGGCGATTACCAGCTTCGGAGACGTAGCCATCCGCATGCCCGAGCGCTTCCACCTCGGCAATTTTCTCGCCCTTCACATAGTCGAGTGTGAAGACGGAGCGTCCCGCGAGCAACGGCTTTCGCAACATGGCGGTGAGATAGGCGTCCGCTCCGGCGTCACGCCGCTCGGCTTCCTCTCCCGCCTCTTCATAGCCGTCATAGAACGCCGATTCCATGAGGACACCGTCGAGCACCCCGACGAGCCGCGCGACGTTTTCCTCGGAATTGTCTTCCGTCACTTCCAGCAGGCCCACAGAGCCGTTGCCGACGAGCAGAAATCCCTCCCTGCGAGCGCGTCCATAACTGCCGAGAGTTTGTGCCAGATCGACCATCGCCGTCTCCGGCGGGACGACTGCATGCACCGCAGTCGCCCTCGGTGCATCGCCGGCTAAACCTGCGTCATACGGCAGCCCAAAGAATCCTGCCACACCCAAGAGGAGTGCAGTGACCCCTGTCTTGACCTTCTCCATACATCCTCCTCGCAAACGGACGCAATGCCGGCATCTCCCGCAATCGCACGTTGTCCATCGGAAAAATCTGCACGCACGCGGTCAGAATGCCCATCGGATGACGGCGCCGCCGCTGAGTCCTTTGCGCTTTCCCTGCCAGCCATTGATGTGGAAATCATAGCTAATGCGGCTATTTTGCGGCAGGAAGCGATAGCCAAGTTCGAGCATATAGCTCGATCCCTTGAGGCTCGGGCTGGGCGCTGCGTCGCCGCCGACGCTCGCGCTCGCCTCGCCGCCCAATTCATACTCCCAGGCCAGCCCGGTGTAGCACTCGCCCGTGCTCCTGTCCTTCCTGCTGTAGCGCAGGCCAAGGCGCAGGCGATGCGAGTCGACATCGGCGAAGTCGTAGGCATCGCCCGAGCCGCGCAGTTTCACCGACATACCGTCCTGGTGCGACCAGAAATAGCGCACATAGGCGTCGAGGGAAGCGCCCTTCTGCAGTGTGAAGGTCTTGCCGACGCCGAGGTGGATGCCATAGTAGGTATTCGAGCCATCATATCCGGCATTCTCGCCGTGCAGGCTGTAGTCGCTCTTGGCGCGGCCTGCACGTACGGAGGCTTCGAGCCACAGACCGTCCTGCTGCATCAGCTTGCCCAAGACGCCGAGGCCAAAATAGCTGAGCTTGCCGCTGCCATGTGCGCCGTTGTCGAGGTAGGAATCGTAGGTGCTGCGTCCGTATTCGACAAAGGGGCTGAAGAGTCGCTTCGTGCCGTCCTTCGCCGCATCTTCACGCGCCCAGCCAACGCCGAGATTCCAGCCCTTGGAGTCAACGTGGGAGCCGCTCTCCACACGCATGGCATTGGCTCCTGCACCTGCCCATAGATGATAGGACGCTGGATCTGACGCGGCCGTCCTGCGCTGCGTGTCCTTGGCAGACGCGCGAGACTCTGCCGCATCGTCGGCACTTGCATTTTCTTCGCTCAGCTCAGCGGCGGCAAAACCGATTTCCACAAGATAGTCCGCGCCTTGGTTGACGAAGTTCGCGAGACCCGCACGCGTCTCCACGGGGGATTTCGCCGTCTCACTAACGTCCGTCTTGGTGACAGTCGCCCGGAGTTTCTCAGGATGCGCCTTGTCGGGCGCAATCGCAAAGAGGCAGTCGTGCGCGATGCCGTCCGTTCCCTTCATCGTGACACCTTCGCCAACGGTGATCTTGCCGCTCGCGTTCTCCAGCAGTGTGAATGAATCTCCTGCCTGAAGCTTCCTTGCGGCGCCGCTGCGACGGAAGTCGAGCGTCATGTTCTTGAGATTCTTGCTGCCGCCGCTGACATTCGTGAGCTTGAGCAAGGTATGCGCCGTGCCGTCGGTCGGAGCGTCCTCGACATCGAGTCGAAGGTTCTCAATCCCCTTGAAATCATGGATCGAGGATGTGCCTGCACTGTAGCAGACGGCGAGCGTGTTGCCCACGCCGCCCGACGCCGTGCCGCCCGTGACGATGCCTTTGACGACAGTATTCCGCAGATGGATGATGTTGCCGTTCGTCGCCATGCCATAGCCGCCCGTGACCGCGCCGTTGACCGTCGCGTTCTGCAAGCTGATGATGTTGCCGTCACTCTGCGCCGTGCCATGACCGCCCATAATCGCGCCGTTGACAGTTGCGTCCTTCAAGTCGACCGTGTTGCCGTTGGCCGCCGCACCTCTGCCGCCTATGACATCATTCGCGACGGTCGTTCCGTCAAGGCTGACGGCGTTACCCTCTGCAATTGTCGCGGCATCGCCGCCTACAACGCTGGCGATAGTAATGTTTCCGAGCGTCACGCGGTTGTTCGAGGCCGCGCCTGCGGATCTGCCGCCCGTGACGGCTGCTGCACTCGCGCGGACGTTCACAATATTGCCCGACGCTTCGCCTGCGCCTTCGCCGCCGACGACGTCGTGCACGGCGCTCTCAACCGTGACGGTGTTGCCCCGCGCCTTGCCGCCCGCGGCATCGGTATAGCCGCCGTAGACCGTGCCCGTGACCGTCGCCGTGCCGCTGATCTTAACTTTGTTCTCATAGCTCGCGCCCTTATCCGCAGCCGTCGTGCCTACGCCGCTTGTCCAGCCGCCATAGACGTTCGCATGTGTGCCGCTCGCGAGCGCGATCTCGTTTTTGCGCGTCGAATTGCCCGCCTTGGAGCGGCCGCCGTAGGCGTCTCCTCCATCTCGCGTCGCTTGTGTCGCTCCCTTGAAGCGATAGCCCTCGTAGGTGATGGAGGTGATGCGTGCGCCCGACTTGCGAACGTCGATGTTCGTCTCCGCCTCATCGCCCGTCTCGGACTTCGCCGCGCCCGTGTAGTGCGCGAGGCGTATGCCCTGCTCATTCTTGAGGAGCGTGAGCGGCTTCACCGCCGTGCCCGTCGCCGTGAGGCTTGCCCAATCGACCGCGGTCTCGCCCGTACCTGTGACTTCGAGCATCGTATCATCCTTGGCAAGGCCTGCGGCATCGAATGTCAGCTTCTGGAAGCCAGTGATTGCCCCCGCCTTGTTGCCCCTTCCCTTGACGCTGAGCGTGTTGCCCGTGCCGCTTGCCTGCGAGCCGCCTTTGAGTGCGCCTGTGACCTGTGCGCTGCCGTTGAGATTGACCGTGTTATTGTTCGTCGTCGTGCCGTCGCCGCCTGTGATAGAGTTGACGGTGGCATTGGATAGGTTGACCGTGTTGCCTGAGGCATCGCCTGACGCTGCCTTGCCGCCGATGATGTTGGCGGCGAGGTTTTTTTCAACGGTGACGGTGTTGCCCGTCGCCTTGCCGCCTGCGACGTCGGTCAGACCGCCGATGACACTCCCTGTGGCGGCTGCTGCGCCTTTGACAGTGACTTTGTTGGCTGTGCTGTCCTTCTGCTTCGCGGCGTCTGCGGTGGAGCCTGCGCCGCTTGTCCAGCCGCCATAGATGTTCGTATGGCTGCCGCTATCGACGGTGAGTTCGTTCTCCATGGTCGTATTGCCCGCCTTGGAGCGCCCGCCGTAGGTGTCTGTGCCCTCGGTCGTCGCGGTCATTTTTCCCTTGAACTGGTAGCCTTGGTAGGTGATGTCCGTGATGGTGCTGCCTGTTTTTGCAATGTCGATGTTGTATTCCGTCGTTCCGGCTTCGTTGATCTTGGACTTCACTGTGCCGGGCGTGTGGTTCGTGAGGTTGATGCCGTTCGTGTTCTTGAGGAGCGTCGTGCGGTTGACCGAGGTACCGCTGGCGTCGAGGGTGTTCCAGTCGAGGTTTGTTGCACCGCCTGTGACGTTCAGCAGGGGAGTGGTCGTCGAGGCGCCATCCGTGTCAAAGTGCAGTTTCTGGAAGCCAGAGATGTTGCCCGCTGAGTTTGTTCCCTTGATATTGAGCGTGTTGCCTGTGCCGTTTGCCTGTGAGCCGCCCTTGAGTGCGCCCGTGACATTTGCGCCGCCATTGAGGTTGACCGTGTTGTTGTTCGTCGTCGCGCCTTCGCCGCCTGTGATGGAGTTGACCGTGGCATTGGCGAGGTTGACGATGTTGTTTGAGGCTTCGCCTGTTGTGGCTTCGCCGCCGACGATATTTGCCGAGAGATTCTTTTCAATCGTGACTTCGTTATTTTGTGCCTTGCCGCCCGCGACACTGGTGAAGCCGCCGTAGACCGTGCCCGTGACATTTGCCGAGCCGTTGACCTTGACCTTGTTGGCAGTGCTGTTCTTCTGCTTATCGGCTGCAGCCGTCGAGCCAGAGCCGGTCGTCCAACCACCGTATATGTTCGTGTGCGTGCCACTGGCGACGGTGATCGCGTTCTCTGTCGTCGTGTTGCCTGCTTTCGAGCGGCCGCCCCAAGTGCTGGTGACGCCGCTTTCTGTGAAACTGGTCGTCGTATGCTTGCCTTTGAACTGGTAGCCTTCGTAGGTGAGCTTTGTGATTTGGCTGCCGTTTCTTTCGACGCCGATGCTCTTCTCCATCGTATCGTTCGTTTCGGACTTCAAGACGTCACCCGCGACGGCGGTTGTGAAGTTGATGCCCGCATTGTTTTCAAGCAGGGTGACTTTTCCGGCAGACGTGCCGTTCGCCTTGAGCATGTCTTTATCGACGCCATTCATCGCTGTGCCATCTGTGAGGCGCAGCATGGTATCGCCCTGCGTCACGCCTGTCGCATCGAACACCATTTTTTGAAAGCCTGCGATCTGCCCTGTGCTATTGTTCTTGCCCTTGATATTGAGCGTGTTGCCTGTGCCGTTTGCCTCCGAGCCGCCCTTGAGTGCGCCCGTAACGTTTGCGCCGCCATTGAGGTTGACCGTATTGTTGTTCGTCGCCGCGCCTTCGCCGCCTGTGACGTTACCGCTGACGGTGACGTTTTTCAAAGTCACTATATTGCCTGTAGCCGCGCCTGTCGTAGACTGCCCGCCGTGAATGTTGCCGTTCAACGTGCCGCCTGTGGCTGTGACTTCATTTTCAAGTACATCGCCCGAGCCTGCGCTGTAGCCGCCGTAGACGTTGCTGACTGTACCGCCGGAGATGTTCACTTCGTTCTTTTTGACATGACCCGTGCCTGCGACTTTATTGGCAACGCCGCCATAGACGGCGGTATTCACTGTACCGTTCTTTATCGCGACGGTGTTTTCCTCAGCTTTTCCTGCATCGGTATCGACATAGCCGCCATAGAGGTTATCTGTCGTTGCGCCGCTGCCGTCGAGCGTGACTTCGTTCTTGTAGCTGTTGTCTTTATCCGTTGCAGTTGTACCGGTGCCTGCTGTCCAACCACCGTAGATATTGTCATGGGTGCCGCTTCCGACGGTGATCTTGTTGTGGCACGTCGAGTTGCCGACGACGGAGCGGCCGCCCCAAGTGCTTGTGAGGCCGCTTTCCGTGACGGTCGTCGGCTCCGTCGCGTTTGCAAACCGATAGCCTTCATAGGTGATCTTTTTGTTGTCTGTGGATTTCTCCAGGATGAGTTCCTTGTCGTCGCTCGTCTTGATGCGGCGATTCTGACCATCTGTAATCGTGATGCTGCCGGGTGTGTTCTGCAGCAGCACGCCTTTGCGTCCGTGCTCGCCGTCCACGTTGAGGTCGCCGAGACTTTCGATCGTCGTTCCGCCGCCATCAGTCAAGGTCAGGAAGGAAGCGGATTGATTTACATGCGCATTGAAGTGGAAGTTGATCTTGGCGAAACTTCTGATGTTGGCGGCGCTCGCATTGCCATAGACGTTCAGCTTGTTGCCTGTACGGTAGTCATTCCCGTAGGTGGTTCCGCTGCCACCGTTGATAATGCCGGTGATGCTCCCGCTAAAGCCTGCCTCTGCACAGCCGATGTTGACGATGTTATTCGTCGCATGACCGTTCAGCGAACGTCCGCCATCCACGTTGCGCACTGAGCCGCCCGTGATATTGACCGTGTTGCCCGTCGCGTCGCCATGCGTCGAGAAACCGCCGTAGACATCGTGGTTCGCTGCGGAGCCGCCTTTGATATTAACGGTGTTGTTCATGGCTGCACCACTAGAAGCAACGCCGCCGTAAATATCACTGTTTAGAGTGCCGCCTGTGAGCGTGACGGTATTGTTCGTGGCTTTGCCCGTGCCGCTGGAATAGCCGCCGTAGATGGTTCGTGCTGTGCCACCACTGATTTCGACGGAGTTGCCATCGGTGTCACCGCTCTGCGAGCGGCCGCCGTAGACGTCTTGCGCCGAGCCGCCTGTAACTTTGGCAGTATTGCCCTCGGCGTCGCCGCTCTGCGAGCGGCCGCCATAGACGTCTTTTGCTGTGCCACCTGTAACTCTGGCGGTATTGCCCGTTACCTTGCCCGTGCCATCGGTGTATCCGCCGTAGACATTGCCCGTACCCGTGATGGTGCCGCCTTCGATGGTCGCCGTATTGCCGATGACATCGCCATTTGCTCCGCCCATGGACATGCCGCCGTAGATGTTGTTTGCGTTGCCGCCCTTGAGGAGTGCTGTGTTGCCCTTGACGATTCCTGTTCCTGTGCCTTTCGTCATGCCGCCTACCAGATCGCCGTTGAGCTGATTGCCGTTGAATTCGGCGTGATTGTACTCTACATTGCCGCCGCCGTTCGCGTTGCCGCCAAAGATTCCGTCGGTGTTGGAAAAAAACGTTCCCGTTGCCGGATTGACGAACACCTTGTTGCCCGTCACATTTCCCGTGCCGAACGTAAGGCCGCCGTAGAGTTGTTTCATATAGTTTATATTTTTGAATGTCAGCGTATTGCCTGTCACGTTGCCGCTGTTAGCTTCCTCCTTGATAAAACCTGCGGCTGTACCAAAAGCAGGACCGCCTCCGGGCGCTATGGCGTTGTCGCTTGGTGCATGTGCATCGTCAATCTCCACATTTTGCCCGCTGACATCGGCAGCGCCCGCCGCTGATGGTGCAAGCAACGCGCCGCTGCCGAGGGCGAGGGCGACGAAAAGCGCCAGCGAATGGCGCGAAGATTTTTTGTTAAACATTATTCTCCTCCTCTGGGACTAAAAACCCAAGACTTTTGCATAAGCTAGACTTTTGGATTCATTATAGCAATTAATTGATAATTGGTCAACATTTCTCCTCTTGCGCCCTTTTATTGCGGCTTCGGGCTTTTTTTGCTAT
>ERZ773014.1558-NODE-1558-length-14395-cov-4.057043_pt1 | contig 14395 bp, 9 predicted proteins | sample MGYA00580841_ERZ773014 | MGnify/ENA primary metagenome ERZ773014 (study PRJEB29015, sample SAMEA2737989) | human oral metagenome | biome: human oral; feature: human-associated habitat; material: dental | place: China | collected 2067 ...
GCGCGCTTCCTTGGGGTGGAAGAGGTCGCGAGTTCAAATCTCGCCGTTCCGACCACATGAAAAGACATTGCTCAGCAATGTCTTTTTTCTTTATATAAAAGAGCATCCGTCTGCTACGGTGTATCCCGTCATTCAACACACCGTGCGAGCGGATGCTCTTTTCTTATTCCGTTACGGCCGACTATTGAGCAGCCTTCCGTTGTTCATCTCTTTTAGCAAAAAAGGGCAATGCCACTTCAGGGAATAAGGCGTAACTCAATACATCTTCAGGTGATGCGTCCGGATATCCCGCTTCCGCCAATTCCGCCTTTGCCTTATCCAATTCCGGTTCCAAGTCATCGGCCGGACGATGGTCGATGACCGGTTCATCACCGATACAAAGCTTACGGAAATCTTCGGAAATCTCACCGGGAACTCTCCCGTACTTGCCGCGTACAATATCTCGAACTTCGTTGGTAATCATCTTGTAGCGACCGAATAACACATTCAGAGCCGCAGCTGAACCGGTAATCTGACTGGTAGGCGTAACCAAGGGCGGATAGCCCAAGTCGCGACGAACAGCCGGCATTTCGGCCAGCACGTCATCGAATTTATCTTCTTCGCCTTGACTTTTAAGCTGATTGTACAGGTTCGTCAACATACCGCCGGGAATCTGATACTTTCTGACAGCCGGATTGATTTGACTCGGCATGGTCAGATTGAATTCCTTTGCCAGTTCCTTACGTACTTCTTTAAAGTGATTCGTAATGGGCCACAGCTTTTCCGTATCGATATCCGTATCGTAAATACTGTTTTGCAAAGCCATGACCATCGTTTCCGTTGCCGGCTGACTGGTAACGGCGCCGAAAGGCGACAAGGCCGTATCGATAATATCGACACCCGCTTCAACAGCCTTCAAATAGGTCATTTCTCCGAATCCGCATGTACAATGCGTATGCAATTCAATGGGAATATGCAGGTGTTTTTTCAGCATGCGCACAAGGTTGTATGCATCATAAGGAGCCAAAAGACCCGACATATCTTTAATACAAAGAGAGTCGACACCCATCTCCTGTAATTCTACGGCACCCTTAGTAAAACTTTCCAAGGTGTGAATAGGACTGATTGTATAAACCATCGCACCCTGGACATGAACGGACTTCGTATCCTTCCCGGCCTTAATAGCCGATTCAAGGTTACGAGAATCGTTAAGGGCGTCGAAGACGCGAATAATATCAATGCCGTTATCCACGGCCCGGTTGACAAATTCATACACCATATCGTCCGCATAATGTCTGTAACCTAAAATATTTTGACCGCGGAACAACATTTGCAAGGGGGTCTTTTTAATATATCGTTTTAACGTTCTTAACCGTTCCCACGGATCTTCATCAAGGAATCGCATGCACGAGTCAAAAGTGGCACCGCCCCAGCATTCAATAGCGTGGTAGCCGACTTCATCCATAGACTCCAAAACGGGAATCATCTGATTTATACGCATACGCGTTGCCGCAATGGACTGATGCCCGTCACGCAACACCGTTTCCGTAATTTTTACTCTAGCCATATAGCCTCCGTATATATAAAACCAACTATTAGTATAAGGTCATAATTAATGGTACTGGTTTATTATATCATATTTTTTTTGTAAATGAAGGCTCAGGTCATATGGATTATACAAGAGAGATCTCCCTTATGGCAGACATCCCCCGATGTACAAATTTTTACATCAACAGCTCTCGTATATCCGCCGTAATTTTCTCCACCGTAATCCCCGACTCCCTTAACAAGTCTTCCGCATCATAGCGATCGTGAAACGCTCTGGCAAGACCGTAATTTTTAACCTTCATCTCTGTCGGTCCGTAAAAAGAAGCAATATTTTGCCCGAATCCGCCCGTTACGACGCCGTCTTCCAGGGTAACCGTCAATTCGTGGTCTTTGCGGAGTTCTTCCAACAACCGCCTGTCAACACCGTTGGCAAATTTAGGGTTAATAACAGTGGGACAGATACCCGTCTCTCGCTCAAGAACTGCAGCAACATTCACGGCTAAATGATAAAAATTTCCCAAGCCTATAAGAACTACCTTCTGCCCATGTTGAGTTATTTCAAAGCGATTTATTTGATTATAGTCCGTTGTATCGGCTACTCCCTTTTCCTCCAGAGGACCGACGGGAATGCGAATTCCTACGGAGTGACTCGTCTGCCCTATGGCCCAAGCGAGCATGGCCAGGTGCTCTTCTTTACACGTCGGCGCCAAATAAACGAAACGGGGCACGGAATTGAGCATGGGAATATCGAAATACCCCAGATGAGTAATATCATTCATGCCGTATACGGACGCACGATATACGAGGATGACGGCACTATTGCCATTGACACATAAATCTTGCATAACTTGATCGTATGTACGCTGCAAAAAGGTGCTGTATACATTAAAAACGGCCTTTCCGCCGTACTTGGCAACACCTGAAGCCATGGCCACGGCATGCTCTTCCGCAATACCCACGTCTACGTATTGACCTCCCGCTTTTTTACGCCATTCTTCAGTATAGCCAAATCCGCTGGGCGTCGCGGCATTAATGACGACAAGCGACTTATCTTCTTCTATCTTTTTCATTAAATACTCGGCCGTAATACTTTCATAAGTCGGCTCCGCAATTCGTGTTCGCAGCTCATACGTTTTCTCATAAAAAGGTTTGGTATAATGCCATCTTTCTTTGTCTTCTTCAGCCGGAGTAAATCCCTTCCCTTTTTGTGTTACTGCATGAACAACTACGGGATGATCCGTGTCCTTAACGGATCTTAACATGTCAATTGTCCGTTCCAAATCATTGCCGTCTGCCAGAAAACGGTATTCAAAACCCATGGCCGTAAAGAGATTTCGGTGACTTTTCCCCTTTGTTTCACGCAGTTCCTTAAGACCCTCGTAAATACCGCCATGTGTCTCAGCAATAGACATGCCGTTGTCATTCACAATAATAATCATATTAGAACCCAATGTAGCCGCATAATCCAGTCCTTCGTATGCCTCGCCGCCCGACAGAGATCCGTCACCGATAAGGGCAATCACGTTCTCCCTGCCTCCGGTAACATCTCGCCCCTTAGCCAGCCCCGATGCCAGACTGACAGATGTAGACGTATGACCGATGTTAAAAAGGTCATGCTCGCTTTCCTGCGGATCAGTATACCCCGTTACGTCATGGTAGTGTGCTTCTTCCGTAAAAGCACGTACGCGGCCGGTAAGGATTTTATGCATATAACTTTGGTGCGATACGTCATATACAATTTTATCGGTCGGCGAATTAAACACATAGTGTAAGGCCATAATTAATTCCACGGCTCCGAGTGACGGCCCCAGGTGACCTCCGCAAACAGCCGCCTTTTGTATCAACGCTTTTCGAGCCTGCATTGCAATATCTGTCAACTCGCTTAGCGATAAATTCTTTATATCATCGGGCGATGTAAGGTCTGCCAGGTTCATTTCACTACCTCCTTGATGTATGGTGCATAAGGTTGTTTCTTTTATCTTTATTCTAGCATAAATCAATATTTATTCCTCATGCATTATTTTATATACAACATCCTTGCTTATGAAAAAGTGACACATTGCAAGGAGCCATAAAAAATACACGACACGAAAAAATTCGCGTCGTGTATTTCCTGCACTTATTATTTACCGGACATAGCCATTTCCTTCGCCGCCAAATCGGCAAAGTTGACAGACTTCAGTTTAGCCGCCAAATCGTTTTGAATTTCTTCAAACGCATTATATAAAGAACACATGCCGCCGCAACCGCGCGTACATGCATCCGTGTCGGCCAAGCATCGCTGCAACTGTGTTTGTCCTTCTACGGCATCAATAACATCATAAAGAGTAATATCCTTCGGGTCTCGTTGCAAGGCAAAGCCGCCTTCTACCCCGCGATAGGATTTCATAATATCGGCAGCTGTCAGGCTACGCATAATCTTCAACAAAAACCGTTCCGGTATATTTTGTTTTTCCGCCAGAGCGGCGCCCGTGATTTTCGTGCCTTCCGGACACGTTGCTAAATACAAAACCATTCGAAAAGCATAGTCTGTAGCTTGATTCAAACGCATAATTCCGTCCCTCCTTACCTCTTGTATTACATTATACAATATATAACTAAAAAAGTGTAGTTTTGTTTTAAAAAAAGGTACAGTATAGATACATCTATACTGTACTCAGATGATATATCTAAAATAAATGAGCCACGCCGTTAATAACCAGATAAATAAGTCCCGATAAAACGGCACTGAGAGGAATAGTCACGACCCAGGCAACGAGCATGCTGCGTGCAACCCCCCAGTGTACGGCACGAACCCGTTCAGCCGAACCGATCCCCATAATAGATCCTGAGACAACGTGAGTCGTACTGACAGGCAAGTGTAATAAGGTGGCCGTAAAAATAACGACAGAAGAGTTCAAATCGGCGGCAAATCCGTTAATGGATTCGAGCTTAAAAATCTTCGTTCCCATAGTCGAAATAATTCTCCAACCGCCGGCTGAAGTACCGAGAGCCATAGAGGTAGCACAGGCCAGCTTTACCCACGTAGGAATCTCCATAGTGTCGATATAACCGCCGCTCAAAAGAGCCAAAGCAATAATCCCCATGGCCTTCTGCGCATCATTCGACCCGTGAGAAAATGCCATCAGACTGGCGGAAGCGATCTGCATTCTCCGAAACTGTCGATTCAAGGACACGGGAGAGTAATTGCGCACAACCCATAAAAGGCCGATCATGACAAAATACCCTGTTACCAGAGCCACTACGGGAGAAAGAACCAGGGAAAGAACGATTTTGCCGATTCCCTCACCCGATAAAATCTGCGGTCCCACGCTTATCGATACGGCACCGATAATACCGCCGATTAAAGAATGGGATGAACTGCTGGGTATCCGATAATACCAAGTCAGAATGTTCCAAATAATAGACCCTGCCAAAGCCGCTATAATAACTTCCAGGCTGATTTGGGTCGGATCCAGAACCAGGTCGCCGCCAATCGTTTTGGCAACTCCTGTACTGACCATGGCACCCAAAAAGTTCAATCCCGCCGCCATCAAAATCGCATGATTCGGCGATATAGCTCGCGTCGACACGCTGGTAGCTATGGCATTTGCCGTGTCGTGAAAGCCGTTTATATAATCAAAGAGAACAGCTAAGATAACGACTGTCCAGATCAACCAATGCTCAGGCATATTTTAACACGATCCTCCGAAATAAAGTGGCCAATGATTCGCAACCGTCCGTAACATCTTCAATGGACTGAAGAATTTCCTTCCATTTAATGAGCTCGATGGGATCTTTACATTCTGCAAAAAGCTTGCCCATTTCTTCATGATACAGATCGTCGCATTCTTGCTCCAATTTCATAATTTTTTTACTACGCGCCTCGATCTTCAAATATTCTTTTTTTACATTGCGCATAGCTTCAATGGAACGTCGAATCTCTTTCATGGACTTAGCCATAATGGTAGCCATACGCTTCGTTCCTTCTGTTGCCGTTCCGACGCGATAGATACACATCTTGTCCATGATTTCCGTAACATTATCCAAAGCCTTATCGAGTTTGTCGATAAGTTCCTGAATGTCTTCACGATCCATAGGCGTAATAAAGGATTTCTGCAATCGCTTCATCGTTTCCAGTACCAAATCATTCGCCTCTTCTTCAAGGGCGTTAATTTTTTCCATCGCTTCCGCTTTGGAAATTTCTTCATTCACCGCTTCCTTAAGAATATCTGCCGCCGCATAGCAGAGGGCTGCATGCTTGTCCAGCAAATTGAAGAACTTTTCTTCTTTCGGCTTTAAATGAAATGCCATCTCTATCAAGTCTCCTTAACAGACGTTATTAGACAGTAGTAAGTCTACATATAGACCTGAATAGTATTATACCATAGGCGTATATATTCGTATACAATTTACGGCCCTACTTATATACCGTTGTCACATAAAAGTTTTTTATGGAGAAAAAGCTCCCGACCTTTACGATCGGGAGCTTTCGAATTTCAACTTACCTGCTACTGTTTTGCCATGAGCTGTGCCACTGCCGCTTTTAACGCGTCGATTTCTTCTTGCTGTTTCGTCAACGTCGCCTTCTGCTGTGCATTTTCGGCACGCAATTGAGTAACTTCATCCTGCATGACATAAACGGAGCTGATAGGACCGGCTTTGTACCGATCGGGAATAGCCGCCTTCTTAGCCGCACTGCCGAACTTGTGCGTGACTCCGACGTTTACCATATTGTTATTGTCGCCGAGAGCTACGCCCATATGGAGCATCGTGTCTTCATTGGCATAATGTGCCAAACCTACGGCTGCCGCCGTTTCCCCGCGATAGTTACCGATACCGGCCATAATCTGATTCGGTTCGAGAGGATCGTACTGAATGGGCTTTAAGGCTGCTAAAGCCGCCGACTGCGCCGCAACACGACGGCCTTCCGATTCAACCGCACCGATACGATTGACCACTCGTTCAAGACCGCCCGTCGTCTGATGAGAGATAGCATTCATAGCATCGACAACATTTTGTGCCGTCGCCACACCGTCATTACCGTTAAGGCCGGCCATGCCGTTATTAACGGCGATCGTAGCTGTCTTCACGTCGTATTTCACATCGCCGTTGGGAGCTACGGACGCAGTGGTCAAATTACCGTCCTTGAAGTTCAGTCCGGTACTCAAGCTTACCGTTTCAGCCGAGCCGCCGTTCGCTTTGTAGGACAAGTTCGTAGATTGAGCGGCTTTTGTGCCGTCAAAGGTCACCTTATAGTCCATAGAATGGCTTCCCGGTGTTGCCGTAACGGTTATGGGATTATTCGGGTTGGAAGTGTCCGTGCTGACTGTAACGGCACTGACTGCCGCATCCTTTACGGCCGCCTCTTTCACCTTAACTTGAATACCCGTAGCATTGGCAGTCGTTTCCGTAAATTGACCGTCACCGTTAACGTTAAACGTACCGTTCTTCAGAGCTAAAGTCTGTGTACCGCCGTTGTCACCGTCATACTTCATCGTTACGTTATCGACAGCCGACTTAGCTGCATCGGCAACCTGTTTCAATTGGCCTTCCGTTGCCGCTCTGTCCGGAGTGGTCGTCGTACCGCTCCAAGTCGTATTGGAGAGGCCTGTAATCGTATTGTTACTGCCGTTTACCGTCACATTGCCGGCCTTCACCGTATTAGCAGTTACACTGCCGTCTGCACCGTCAACAGTTACCTTATTACTACCCGTTCCGACAGTTACCTTATTGCTGAAGTCTCCGTCTTTAGCCGTAACCTTGCCGGTTGTACCGTCAACGGTTACGGCATTACCGGCCGTACCGACCGTCACCTTATCGGCAAGCTTAACATCGTAAGTAACCTGTCCGTTAGCCGCCGTAGTAGACGTAAGAGAAATATTTCCCGTCGTACTGTTTGCACCTTCTCCGCTGTTGGCCGTTACTACGGTCTTTGAACTGCCTGCAGCCGCTCTGGCATCATCAGCAACCTGCTTTAACTGATCTTCCGTCGCCGCTCTGCCCGATACGGGAGTGCCGCTCCATGTCGTATTGGAAAGACCCGTAACCGTATTGTTGGCGCCGTTTACGTTAACACTTCCGGCCTTAAAGATATTGCCCGTTACCGTACCCGTCGTTCCGTCGAGGGTAATGAGGTTCGTACCCGTTCCGACCAATACACTGTCGGCGGCCGTTACCTTATTAAAGGATACATCGTCTGCCGTGGCTATGGTAAATTCCTTACCTGTACGGCTTACCTTGATGTTTTGGCCGTCTTTGAAGTTGACTTCATCGCCGCCCTTGACATCGTCTCCGGCATCGCCGTTGGCTTTTACCTTAAACGCCGCCGCATCCTTAATCTTCTGCGTGCCCGTCGTAGACAGGTTGCTCAAGTCTTTATCAGCCGCGTTGTCGATCTTGTTCTTCGTCGTCGCGTCAAGAGCTACGTCAATAACCTGGCCGCTCGCCGTCGTCGTCAAGCCGTTGGAACCCGTGACCTTCAAGGTCTGGTTCTTCAGGTTGACGCTGCCCGTTCCCGTGCCGCCGTCGGCAATATTCAACGTAGATACGCTCGTCGTAGCGTTGTTAATCATGTCCGCTACGTTTTGTGCCGTCGCTACGCCGTCATTGCCCGTTACGCTTACCGTTCCGCCCGTGTTGGCAAGAGTGCCCTTCTTCACGTCGTACGTAATCGTTCCGTTCGCACCGGCCGTAGCCGTCGTCAACGTTCCGTCTTTAAACGTCAGCCCTTGGCTCAATGACGTCGTGCCGCCCGTTCCGTTGTCGGCCGTGTAGGCAAGGTTCGTCTTTTGTGCCAACTTCGACGTATCTACGGTAATCTTATAGTCCTTCGAGTTCGTTCCCGTCGTAGGCGTGATCGTTACCGGATTGTCCGTAGCCGCATCGGTGCTGACCGTAACGGCACTGACTGCCGCATCTTTTACGGCTCCTTCGTTAACCGTCAAGGTTACATCGTTGCCGTTGGCGGCGGTCGTCAGGTACCCGTTGCCGCTCTTAATGCCGAAGTTTACATCTCCGGTTGTTAGCGACTTAGCCGTCGTCGTTCCCGTATCGCCGCCTAAGCTGATCGTTCTTCCTACTGCCGTAGCCGTGTCGTTTACCTTATTATTCGTCGTCGAATCAAGGCCTACCGTCAAGGTCTGGCCGTTCATATTCGTCGTAATACCGTTAGCGCCGGCTACCTTCAGAGACTGGTTCTTCAAGTTCACCGTACCGCTGTTCGTACCGTCCGTTACCGTCAGGTTTTGCGATAAGTTGGCTACCGCCGTGTTGATGGCTGAAGCCACATTGTTGGCATCGGCCAGACCCGTACCGGCTGATGCAGTCGTACCGTTCATCGTAATATTTTGTATATTGGGCGTAATAGTCAGATTTCTGCCGACCGCCGACGTCTTAATATATGTATTATCGCCCTTAATACCAAGGGTGCTTTTTGCCAAGTTCACATCGCTCGTTCCCGTATTTCCGGCAAAGCCGAGGTTGACAGACTTTAACTGAGCCACATTGACTGCATCCGTGTCCGCCGAACCGGCAGAGACACCGATGATTTGTCGTGAAAATCCGTTGCCGCCGATCGAAACGGCACCGTGATTGGACATAATAGCCCGGCCGGTAAGCCCTGCATACTTATCGGTTTTATTATCATTGGCATCGTAACCGGTAACGCCCGGGGCTCTGTTTGCCATAGAGCTGTTACCGATAGCAACGCCGTCAATAGCGGTAACGCTCGTACCGTTACCGATAGCTACCCCGTTATCCGCCGATACACTGTTACTGTAGCCGATAGCTACGGAACCTACATTAGAAGACCTTGCATTGTCACCGATAACGACGGAACTTTCTCCTGTCGCCGTAGCCCCCTTGCCGATGGCAACGGAATGAGTCACGGCTTGAGTTACCGTGCCCACACTGGCTCCGTCGCCGATAGTTACGGCCGAAGCACCGTAACTCTTTGCACCCTTACCGATGGTCACGGCTCCGGCACTCGGGTGTGCTTGCGTACCGGCCGTCGTCCCGTCGCCGATGGTCACTGTCGAAGCGCCGTAGCTACCGGTCCCTTTACCGATGAGAACAGCCTGCGCTCCTGATAAAGTAGCTCCGTTGCCGAGAACCACATTGTTCGAGGCAGAGAGGTCTCTCGCTTCAATCCCCTTACCGATCAAGATGTTATTGGTACCCTTATTGAATAAATTCTGACCGATGAGAACACCTTCTCTATTTAGATTCATAATTTGTGAACCCAGGAGTACGGACCGCTCTCCGTCACTGTTTCCGGTGATACTGTGACCGATGCCGATGCTTTCATCTCCGGAAACTCCGACAGCTCCGCCTATAGCTACGCTGTTTAAGCCGTTAGCACCGTTATTGTTTCGGTTATTATTTTCCGTCGATTTTACCGATACGTAGTGAGTTTTGGCGTTATCAATCGCCGTGTATACATCGCCTGCCGTGACAAGGCTTTTACCGTTTTGAATGACAGCCGTTGTCTTGGGCGTAAAGGTCAGCATGACCCCTTCATTGGTGTTCAATGCTTGTATTTCGAGTTTATCCTTATCCGTAGATTTAGCAACCAGGACTTGATTCGCCAATATATAATCACTGGCACCGTTTGCCGTGTTTTCGTTATAAGCCTTTACCCTCGAGCTTACGGAACGAAGCTGAGCCACGTTGACTGCATCCGTATCGGCATTACCGGCAGCTACGCCCGTAATCTGACGGGTCTTTTGACCCGTGCCGATAGCTAAGGCCCCCAGGCCGGATGTAAAGGCACCGGTCGTTCCCGCATAAGAATTATCCCGAAGTGCAGTCATGTTATATCCGCTTACGCCGGCTCCTTTATCCGCTACGGAATAAGAACCCAAAGCAATGCCGTCGGCTACTTTTACGGTTGTAGCCGTCGACGCTTGATTCGAGTTGCCGATGGCAATGCCTCGATCTGCATTACCGGCAACCGTCGCGAAAGTACCGAGGGCCGTCCCGTAGTGAGACCTCACACTGGAACTGTTGCCGATGGCCTGAGCATCGTTTCCTTGATTGACAACATCACGCCCCATAGCAATACCTGCCGTACCGGTTGCGGAGCTGTTCACCCCCACAACAACACTCTGGGCTCCCGATGCAGTCGCCGCCGCACCGACGGCGATGGCCTTTTCACCTGTCGCCTTAGCACCGAACCCGTTATTGTTACTTCCCAAGGCTAAAGCCCCTGCGCCGGATGCTTCCGATAAACCGCCGATGGCTGTTGCATAGACTCCCGATGCTTTAGCACCTAAAGCACTGTCATCTTGAGCCCCGCCTATAGCTGTTGCTCCCATTGCCGTTGCTTGTGTACTACGACCGATGGCAATGGATGAATTCCCCGATGCATTAGCCCCATAACTGCTAGGCGTAGCCGGATTGCCGCCATTATAACCGCTGCCGATAGCCAGAGCGAACTGCCCACTTGCCGAAGAGGACGAACCGATGGCGACACTTTGTGCACCATTGGCTGTCAAATCACGACCCAGAGTAACAGCCGAGCCTCCTGTAGAATTATTTCTAAGCCCGACAGCAACAGCGTTATCCGTCATTGCCTGAGATGATTCCCCCATAGCAACAGAGTTTATTCCTTTTGCAAAAAGATCGCGGCCGACAGCTACACTCCAGGTACCGTTGGCAATGGCCGTCGTACCGACCGCCACAGCCTCTGTATTAAGGGCCTGTGAGCGATAACCCACGGCCAGTGAATTATCCCCCGTCGCATTGGCGGCCCCGGTTCCGCTTACGTTATTTCCTGCCGCTGTGTATGCCGAACTAGCAATCTGTCCTGAACCGCCTACTGCCGTTGCTCCCGCTCCTACCGCCATTGCATTGGAGCCGACAGCCGTACCCGAACCACGTCCCGCATTGGCATTTGCACCTAGAGCCGTACCGTAGTTATTAACGGCTGTAGCATTGTACCCCAAAGCAGACGTGAATATATTGGTAGCCTGAGCTCCTACACCGACTGCCAGAGCATAAGAAGCTGTCGCATTGGCCTTCTGCCCGAAGGCTGAACTGGATATTCCCGTGGCCTTAGCTCCATCTCCGACAGCTGTTGTAGAAGCATTGGTCGCTTGAGCAGTATTCCCTACGGCGACAGAACCGGTACCCGAAGCTTTGGTCGTCATGCCTATAGCGACAGAATTGCCACCGGCTGCCATGGCGTTGTTACCGCCCGCAAAGGAATTGTTTGCTGCCGTTGATGAAGAACCGACAGCCGTACCGGCAACGCCGGTTACTGTAGCATTGCTACCCAGCACGGATGCCGATGCCTGATTGGTACTTGCACCGGATCCGACAACGGTAGAATCCGTACCGGTAGCGGAAGCATTGGCACCTACAGCTGTCGCGTTAGTATTGGAGGCATTGGTGCCGAAGCCGACGGCCAAGGTACTGTCACCATCAGCATTGCTATGTGCACCGAGAGCCGTCGCCGGATGAGCCTTGTTATTGCTAATAGGGAGTCCCTTCGCAACAGCATTGGACCCCAAGGCCACATCCTTAGATTGGTGGGCCTTCGCATCTACACCGATAGCCTGTGAGTTTTGTGACCAACTGCCAATCCCGGCTTTAGCCCCACGGCCTATTTGGAAATTACTCTGTCCAACTTGTGCCCCGTCAGGCCATGCCGCCTGTACGGCACTGCTTCCCGCCAATACGGCAAATGCCACCAAGGCCGTGGCTACCGACTTCTTACCGCTCGTATTCTTCGCATACTCGGATACGACAATATAACATTGCCGTGACTTACTCCAAACAATCTTAAAAATCTTGTTCATATAGCTACCTCTGGTAATATTCCCCTAGTTTTAGTATTTATTGCAATATATATAATATTATATATATATGAGTGAATACAACTAAAAGTTCATAGGATTCTTATATCAATATAAAAAAGTCATTATTCTTTTTACGGAATCATTATTTTTAAGTTTAATTTTCGTTACATCTGAAAGTTTTACATCCGTTTTTTTCATTTTCTTGTCTCTTTTGCGTGGTTTTCTCTTTATTTGTGATTTTTTTGTAACATTTAAGCATGATGAATTTATATCGTTAACGGCGGCTTATGTTTAACGTTAATAAGGTGCCGTCATGATACTCTATAAGAAATTTTTAGTCCTCATTTGTTATTTTTTATACACAAAAAGAAGGATTTAAGAAATATTTGAAGAAGTATATATATGAGTTCTCTTTTCAAACTCCTTATGTTTTCGTGAATAAAACCGACCTGTTTTTTGCCTTATATGAGTAGAGGGGATAAACGAAAGGAGGGTTGCCCTTGTCGGAGTTTCTCAGAACGCTTACCAAAGAACGCATTGTCTTTTGGATTAGCCGTTTATTCCGGTTTTTAACGGTTCGAAAGCCCTATTTTCTCTGCGGACGCACAGCCCGCTGTCCCTGCCCTGTCGGCGGCGGTGCCACGGTTATGGGTCTGGCCGTAGGCGATACGATTCGTTTTTCCATGGACGGGGACAAAAAGAAGTCCCCCTCCCGTACAGCTTAGACTCATCATCCGTACAGCTGTATAAACTCTTATATGTCAACGGTCTTTTATTCCCCCTCCAAGATCCGTGACACTTTATAACTTCGTATATTCATTCCGGCCGACACCGGCGGTTTCAACCACACCGCTCTACGCCACCCGTCGTCACGGGATTCGGCGGTATGAATAAGCGATTTTCATCTACTCGTTTAAGGAGGTCCCGTATATGGCAACAAAACAGGCACTGGCAAGTAAGTTACAACTCACCGTTTCGTATACAGACGAGGCGGGTAAGAAAAAAACACGCACCCTTAATTTTTCTTCCCTTAAAGCCGATGCCGACTCCGGCAACGTCTTAACAGCCGCCAACGCTCTCGCATCCTTACAGGCTGATGCTTTGGACGGAGTAAAAGAAACGGTTCAGTACGAAATAACGGCGTAATTCATAAGGAGGACCTACCATGATTACTAAATCGGAAACGAAAACTTTAATCTTATCCTTTGCCGACAATGCAGGCAAAAAAATCAACTACACCTTACAGCGACCGAAGGCCGACTTGGATAAGGAGAGCGTTGATAAGGCTGTTGCCGACATCTTAAATGCTAAAGTATTCGCCACTGAAACGGGCGACTTATCCTCCCTGCAGGAAAGCCGAATCGTAACCCGCAAGGTCGAAGCCTTCGCATAAGAAAGAGACTGTATCTGCGACTCTTTCGAAAAGAGAACATCTTGTAACGAAAGAAGTGATTATTCATGCAAGCCCATTGGGATACGACAGCGTGTATCCGTCATGCACGCCGCGGTTGTACTGAATCGAAAGAACGACTTCTCACTCGATACACACCCCTCATTTTGAGTCAAGTTCGTCGTTACGCTTCTTCCTTCCCCACTCATGCCGACGCTTACCAGACAGCCGTTACGGCAGCATTGCATTGCATCATGGCCTGTCCCTTAGACGGCGACAAGCCTTTCGCTTATTATTTGAAAGCTTTTGTTCGTCAGGCCTTACGACGTGAACATCTGGCCGCCTGTCGCGACCGTTTCTACACTGCCGTTTCCGTCTTGACAACGGACGGAGAGGAAACGGACCTGCCGGAGGTAACCGATCCGAATCCTCTGAGCAGACCGGAAGAGTCCTTTATTCTTCGTCATGACGACCAAAAGGCCTTGCTCAATCATTTGACTCACGAAGAAAGGTATGTTCTCGTCCATTGCTGCATAGAGGGCTTTACGGAAACGGCCGTCGCCCGTCGCCTCGGCTGTAGTCAGGCTAAGGTAAGCCGTCGTCTGCACAAGGCTAAGGAAAAGGTTCGGTCCGCCTGTCGTGCCAAGATATAGCTGTATCCTTGCAAAATATCATCACTTTTCGTATAAGAAAGTAA
>ERZ773014.1560-NODE-1560-length-14382-cov-18.590912_pt1 | contig 14382 bp, 7 predicted proteins | sample MGYA00580841_ERZ773014 | MGnify/ENA primary metagenome ERZ773014 (study PRJEB29015, sample SAMEA2737989) | human oral metagenome | biome: human oral; feature: human-associated habitat; material: dental | place: China | collected 2067 ...
CCAGTACTTTGTGCATGAGCAGAATGTTTATCTTGGTTTTACCACACAAAGAAAATAAACTCCACCCAATTCATCGAACCATTAAAAGTCAAGACGACTTCAACATGAACCTCAAGTTATTATTAGAAAATATAGTTGTGATTTGCTTGAAAAATCGTGCTTTTGCAGTATCGCAAACAACGCGTTCATGATGATTTCTTACTTGTGAGTGAAAAATAGTCTAAAACATTTTGCAGTCTTCGACTTTATTGTTATATTTGCACGAAAGATGGCGGAGGTAAACGTGCCCAAAGGGCTTTGGATCCGGGTTAGCGCATTCCACCATCTTTTTTATTGCCTAACTCCTCGTTTCAAGTCTTTAGGCTTTGTGCTTTCAATTGTAACTATTCAGCGATAATGAACGTTGAATATCAATAACTTATAAACGTAACATTGTGGCAAAAAGGTTCAAAATGACATTCTTTACCCAAATTTGTATGTGTCTGTTTATGTAACTTCTTGATAATCAATAGTGGTTTATACGCCTTATCGCTGAATAGTTACTTTCAATTGTGTTGTGATTTGCTTGAAAAATCGTACTTTTGCAGTATCGCAAACAACCAAAACCTACGCAATATTATCTTTTGCGGGGTTGTGATTTGCTTGAAAAATCGTACTTTTGCAGTATCGCAAACAACCTTGAAACGGATATTGTTAAGGCTTGTGTGGTTGTGATTTGCTTGAAAAATCGTACTTTTGCAGTATCGCAAACAACAAACAGCGCAAAAAAAAGTACTGCGTTTCGTTGTGATTTGCTTGAAAAATCGTACTTTTGCAGTATCGCAAACAACTTATCTATTTTTCTAGTTCTGAGCAAAACCGTTGTGATTTGCTTGAAAAATCGTACTTTTGCAGTATCGCAAACAACAGTAGCGCAGGGCATATTTAGCCATGTCTGTTGTGATTTGCTTGAAAAATCGTACTTTTGCAGTATCGCAAACAACCCCAACACTTGAGGTAAACTAGAGTTGCTAGTTGTGATTTGCTTGAAAAATCGTACTTTTGCAGTATCGCAAACAACCCCTCGGCTGTTTCACTCCATGAGCAGAACGTTGTGATTTGCTTGAAAAATCGTACTTTTGCAGTATCGCAAACAACTTTATACGAGAAAATGCCAATGCCTTTAAGTTGTGATTTGCTTGAAAAATCGTACTTTTGCAGTATCGCAAACAACATCAAAGGCGGAATGAAGGACAGCAGAAAAGTTGTGATTTGCTTGAAAAATCGTACTTTTGCAGTATCGCAAACAACTTTTAACGCTTTCCAACCTGTAAGAGCCATGTTGTGATTTGCTTGAAAAATCGTACTTTTGCAGTATCGCAAACAACTAGATGCACCTGCAGCAATAAGCGCGGGAAGTTGTGATTTGCTTGAAAAATCGTACTTTTGCAGTATCGCAAACAACATAACGCTCGAATAATCTAAGATACGTTAGTTGTGATTTGCTTGAAAAATCGTACTTTTGCAGTATCGCAAACAACTATTCTTCTCGTCTTGCTTGGCACGTTGTTGTTGTGATTTGCTTGAAAAATCGTACTTTTGCAGTATCGCAAACAACCAGGAATGAAATAATCACCACGACTTTGTGTTGTGATTTGCTTGAAAAATCGTACTTTTGCAGTATCGCAAACAACTTAGTATCACTTGGTAATGGAATCAAATCGGTTGTGATTTGCTTGAAAAATCGTACTTTTGCAGTATCGCAAACAACTCCTGAGCTTGCGCACCTGCTTTAGCACCAGTTGTGATTTGCTTGAAAAATCGTACTTTTGCAGTATCGCAAACAACTTCGCGCTGAAAGTCGGCATTTTGCCCATTGTTGTGATTTGCTTGAAAAATCGTACTTTTGCAGTATCGCAAACAACAAATTTGCAATAAACTAAATGAACTAGATAGTTGTGATTTGCTTGAAAAATCGTACTTTTGCAGTATCGCAAACAACAATCTTTGTCTGTAAAGTTTTCTACACGCTGTTGTGATTTGCTTGAAAAATCGTACTTTTGCAGTATCGCAAACAACTTCCACTCTATTGGGCTGAAAATAGTTCCTGTTGTGATTTGCTTGAAAAATCGTACTTTTGCAGTATCGCAAACAACATTCAATTTATTGCCACTTGTGGCGGTGTTGTTGTGATTTGCTTGAAAAATCGTACTTTTGCAGTATCGCAAACAACTTATTATAAGTTAACGTAACCATCAAGTTGTTGTGATTTGCTTGAAAAATCGTACTTTTGCAGTATCGCAAACAACGGCAAACCTGTCGTAGGGTCAATAGGAAATGTTGTGATTTGCTTGAAAAATCGTACTTTTGCAGTATCGCAAACAACCTCGACACCGCTTTGCCTGCACTGCACTCGGTTGTGATTTGCTTGAAAAATCGTACTTTTGCAGTATCGCAAACAACTACAAACAACACCATTACAGGTATAGTTATGTTGTGATTTGCTTGAAAAATCGTACTTTTGCAGTATCGCAAACAACTACCGATAATCGGCGATTTAGATGCGATGTGTTGTGATTTGCTTGAAAAATCGTACTTTTGCAGTATCGCAAACAACACACAGGCAGCAAGGCACCGACAGGGGCGGGTTGTGATTTGCTTGAAAAATCGTACTTTTGCAGTATCGCAAACAACAAGCGGATAAGCATCTATCATAGCAGGTTGGTTGTGATTTGCTTGAAAAATCGTACTTTTGCAGTATCGCAAACAACCATACCAAGCAGATTATACTCGGTTTCATAGTTGTGATTTGCTTGAAAAATCGTACTTTTGCAGTATCGCAAACAACCAGTTAGAGTTTGTTGACCGAGCAACTCAGGTTGTGATTTGCTTGAAAAATCGTACTTTTGCAGTATCGCAAACAACCAGGCTTTGGCCGAAGATTTGTAAAAAAATGTTGTGATTTGCTTGAAAAATCGTACTTTTGCAGTATCGCAAACAACTAAATTTGCAATAAACTAAATGAACTAATAGTTGTGATTTGCTTGAAAAATCGTACTTTTGCAGTATCGCAAACAACTCAGTTATAAGCTTAGATTTATAATCCTCGGTTGTGATTTGCTTGAAAAATCGTACTTTTGCAGTATCGCAAACAACATTATAGTCATCATCCTATCAATTATTCTAGTTGTGATTTGCTTGAAAAATCGTACTTTTGCAGTATCGCAAACAACATGTTGAAACTAAACTTCTAGACGATATGAGTTGTGATTTGCTTGAAAAATCGTACTTTTGCAGTATCGCAAACAACAATAATTGCTATCGTCATCGCTAAGTTGGCGTTGTGATTTGCTTGAAAAATCGTACTTTTGCAGTATCGCAAACAACAGTTCAGTTACCGCAATTTCCTGCAATACGTTGTGATTTGCTTGAAAAATCGTACTTTTGCAGTATCGCAAACAACGCTTGGAGCAACTTGTCGCAAAGGGTAGCGGTTGTGATTTGCTTGAAAAATCGTACTTTTGCAGTATCGCAAACAACCGCCGACCACCGCTTGATACTTGCAGAGAGGTTGTGATTTGCTTGAAAAATCGTACTTTTGCAGTATCGCAAACAACTTGATATAGTCTTGGGTAAGTGGTACACTCGTTGTGATTTGCTTGAAAAATCGTACTTTTGCAGTATCGCAAACAACGCATAATAAACAAAATTAAGGCCTGCCTAGTTGTGATTTGCTTGAAAAATCGTACTTTTGCAGTATCGCAAACAACAGGAACGAAAAAGAATTCATAAACACCACGTTGTGATTTGCTTGAAAAATCGTACTTTTGCAGTATCGCAAACAACTTTAATGAATTTCTAACCTACTTTTCAAATGTTGTGATTTGCTTGAAAAATCGTACTTTTGCAGTATCGCAAACAACGTCAAATCGGTGCGTTCTGACTTCTTGGCCGTTGTGATTTGCTTGAAAAATCGTACTTTTGCAGTATCGCAAACAACTTAATATCTCTGTCACCTCCATAATTATTCGTTGTGATTTGCTTGAAAAATCGTACTTTTGCAGTATCGCAAACAACGTAAGCGTTTTTTCAAGGCTTTTGTTAGACGTTGTGATTTGCTTGAAAAATCGTACTTTTGCAGTATCGCAAACAACGCAAATATGCGGCTTTGTTTACAAAAGCTTGTTGTGATTTGCTTGAAAAATCGTACTTTTGCAGTATCGCAAACAACTGGTCGAACAAATGCCACATTTGAGAGTAAGTTGTGATTTGCTTGAAAAATCGTACTTTTGCAGTATCGCAAACAACGTAAAGACGTTTCTATCCCCGTGTTGGACTGTTGTGATTTGCTTGAAAAATCGTACTTTTGCAGTATCGCAAACAACTGATATAGTCTTGGGTAAGTGGTACACTCGGTTGTGATTTGCTTGAAAAATCGTACTTTTGCAGTATCGCAAACAACTATTCAGAAACAGATGTTACAGTCTATACAGTTGTGATTTGCTTGAAAAATCGTACTTTTGCAGTATCGCAAACAACTCTGTACGTAATAGTCTTTTGACCCACGTGTTGTGATTTGCTTGAAAAATCGTACTTTTGCAGTATCGCAAACAACGAGTTCTCGAAAGAGCATGTTTACGATTTTGTTGTGATTTGCTTGAAAAATCGTACTTTTGCAGTATCGCAAACAACTAGGTCTACCAATATATTTTGTTGTGATGCGTTGTGATTTGCTTGAAAAATCGTACTTTTGCAGTATCGCAAACAACCAACGGATATGTTACGCCAGTTCGCGCAAAGTTGTGATTTGCTTGAAAAATCGTACTTTTGCAGTATCGCAAACAACCTTTGGAATTGAACAAAACGCAGGTATTCAGTTGTGATTTGCTTGAAAAATCGTACTTTTGCAGTATCGCAAACAACAAGGCTTTGTGCGTGGAATAATCTTTGATTGTTGTGATTTGCTTGAAAAATCGTACTTTTGCAGTATCGCAAACAACCAATTTTTTCAAATACGCCACACACTAGAAGTTGTGATTTGCTTGAAAAATCGTACTTTTGCAGTATCGCAAACAACGTACTTTGTTTCAAGCATCATAACCAGTGGGTTGTGATTTGCTTGAAAAATCGTACTTTTGCAGTATCGCAAACAACATCAACGTTAAAAGCGATGCCCCCAACGCCGTTGTGATTTGCTTGAAAAATCGTACTTTTGCAGTATCGCAAACAACGATGTAATCTTTGGTAAGGTGTAAATTCGGTTGTGATTTGCTTGAAAAATCGTACTTTTGCAGTATCGCAAACAACACCACGACTTTGCTTTACAACAAAGGGGTCGTTGTGATTTGCTTGAAAAATCGTACTTTTGCAGTATCGCAAACAACGTTTCGCGACAGGCCAAAACTCTAGGTAGGGTTGTGATTTGCTTGAAAAATCGTACTTTTGCAGTATCGCAAACAACGAATACGGCACAAAAAAGAACTCATAAACGTTGTGATTTGCTTGAAAAATCGTACTTTTGCAGTATCGCAAACAACTTTGATGCAGTTGAGTTTTGCTCATGGAGCGTTGTGATTTGCTTGAAAAATCGTACTTTTGCAGTATCGCAAACAACCAACGCAATGCGCACAAATCAACATCCACAGTTGTGATTTGCTTGAAAAATCGTACTTTTGCAGTATCGCAAACAACCACCTTGCTATCATAGTACTCCTTACCTAGGTTGTGATTTGCTTGAAAAATCGTACTTTTGCAGTATCGCAAACAACGTAGAAGTTAACCATCTGGTCAGATTTACGTTGTGATTTGCTTGAAAAATCGTACTTTTGCAGTATCGCAAACAACTAGGCTTTGGACGAAGATTTGTAAAGAAATGTTGTGATTTGCTTGAAAAATCGTACTTTTGCAGTATCGCAAACAACACCGATAACTGGGCTTTTAGACTGAAGGTGTTGTGATTTGCTTGAAAAATCGTACTTTTGCAGTATCGCAAACAACCGTCTGGGGACCATACTCGGACGCAATGTAGTTGTGATTTGCTTGAAAAATCGTACTTTTGCAGTATCGCAAACAACTGTTTTTCAGTGTCCCCAATGGTGGGGCGCGTTGTGATTTGCTTGAAAAATCGTACTTTTGCAGTATCGCAAACAACGCACCTAAACACGGCGCGCGTGGGACAGGGTTGTGATTTGCTTGAAAAATCGTACTTTTGCAGTATCGCAAACAACACACGTGCTACCCTTGTATATCAAGTTGTAGTTGTGATTTGCTTGAAAAATCGTACTTTTGCAGTATCGCAAACAACATCGGTCATACATTCCCCAGCCTTCAATCAGTTGTGATTTGCTTGAAAAATCGTACTTTTGCAGTATCGCAAACAACGTCGCTTAACTTCATCTTCCATGTATTCATGTTGTGATTTGCTTGAAAAATCGTACTTTTGCAGTATCGCAAACAACTGGCAGCAGGCCGTAGCCGCCGTCGATGTTGTTGTGATTTGCTTGAAAAATCGTACTTTTGCAGTATCGCAAACAACCAAGAAAGGTAGAGCAATCTCCAACACTTTGTTGTGATTTGCTTGAAAAATCGTACTTTTGCAGTATCGCAAACAACACGTGTTTCAGCGTTAATCTTTTGATACTGTTGTGATTTGCTTGAAAAATCGTACTTTTGCAGTATCGCAAACAACAAAGCGTTTAAAGACTATCCTAGACGTTGCGTTGTGATTTGCTTGAAAAATCGTACTTTTGCAGTATCGCAAACAACCTTGCCGAAAATATTTCACGTTCTTGCTCTGTTGTGATTTGCTTGAAAAATCGTACTTTTGCAGTATCGCAAACAACTCCTTGTTAGCCTTTGTTTTTATCAATTCCGTTGTGATTTGCTTGAAAAATCGTACTTTTGCAGTATCGCAAACAACTGTTAACGCCGAAACCAAAACAACCATCGCGTTGTGATTTGCTTGAAAAATCGTACTTTTGCAGTATCGCAAACAACCCTTGTTGGCCTTTGTTTTTATCAGTTCAGTTGTGATTTGCTTGAAAAATCGTACTTTTGCAGTATCGCAAACAACCTCCTTGCTAGTGTCTAGCATCTGCAAAGAGTTGTGATTTGCTTGAAAAATCGTACTTTTGCAGTATCGCAAACAACACCTTGTGGCAATTCGGTGCATCCCTCTGGTTGTGATTTGCTTGAAAAATCGTACTTTTGCAGTATCGCAAACAACTGTCGTGGTCGAAGTGTAAGGTTGAGGTTGGTTGTGATTTGCTTGAAAAATCGTACTTTTGCAGTATCGCAAACAACTTGTTCTTCTCGTTGTAAACGCCGCTCTGCGTTGTGATTTGCTTGAAAAATCGTACTTTTGCAGTATCGCAAACAACACAAATGCAATTGTACTTCGTAATCTGGGTGTTGTGATTTGCTTGAAAAATCGTACTTTTGCAGTATCGCAAACAACTATTTGTCTAACGCGGTTATTTTGTTTCCGGTTGTGATTTGCTTGAAAAATCGTACTTTTGCAGTATCGCAAACAACCCCCCCCGTTTACATTCGTTAACAGACTAGTTGTGATTTGCTTGAAAAATCGTACTTTTGCAGTATCGCAAACAACTTAAATACCATATCTATTTGTACTACAAATAGATACAAAGATTTAAGAAATAAAAAAAATGAGACTGCAAAAAGAAATCCCACTCCATCTGAGTGGGATTTCTTCTTTCTAACAATGCCAGGTGTTAGAACAATTCCAGCTGTTGTCCTGGTGCGTTAGGCTTATGAGGTTTAGTGCCATAAAAGAGCTGAATGTTGTCGAATTGCTTATCGGTTATACACAAAACACCAACCTTACCATACTTGGGGAGCGAGTTTTTCACCCGTTTGATATGCACCTCCGCATTCTCCATACTAGCACAATGCCGTAGGTAGATGGAGAATTGAAACATGGTGAACCCATCTCGCTGCAAAAGGTTGCGAAAGTCTACGTAAGCTTTCTTATCCTTCTTCGTTTCTGTTGGAAGGTCGAAAAACACCAATATCCACATAACACGATATTCATTAAGTCGGCTAAGGTTTGACATAAGCAAATTACATTTCAGGATAACTCACACGGCGTAGCTCGCCCGAAAAACACTTATAGAGCGAAGCCGTGGTCTGCTGAGCGGCTATCATCAGTGGACTTCGTTTACCATTAACAACAACATCTAGTGTGGGAATAACAAGCAACTGCGACTTCAACTCGCGAGTGAGTTCATCCACCACCCCATTTGTACGAATGATGTTCAGCACTAGGCGGTCTACATAAGGACGATAAGGCTCCATAATGTCGTCGGCCAAGCAATAGGCATTGTAGCGATTGTGATGATGAATGCCCAAAGTGGGCAACAAGCCACTGCCAACCAATGCCCTAGCCACCACAGCACGCAGAATGGCATAGCCATAGTTCAGCAAATTGTTGGGCGGTTCGCCTTCGCGCGACCTAACAAAATGCGGCAGTTGGGGAAAAAGATGCTGCCAATAATGAGCTGCTGCACGCGCCTCGATGTTATCAGGGTCGCCACTTCGCACCTGCTCTGCCCACACCTGCATGCACTTTTCATCCTTTCCCGTAACGCTCCGCAGAACCGCAGCTTGGTTGGCAATCTTCTGTTTGATGGTTTGTTGCCATAGCTGCTTGCGCAAAGGCAGAGAAGAATCTATCTGCTCGCGAAAGCGTTCGCTTTGCAAGGTGTTGCCACTAAGGGGAAGGAGTAGCCCCACGGGGTGACCTTGCGCATTGCAGGTTATCACCGCACAATTGTTTTCGAGCAAGGCATCGAGCACGCCAGAAGTAATGGTTATGCGCCGATGGTCGAGCACCACCACCCCAATGTCTTCCACAGGGATGGTGCGCTCGGCCTGCTCTTTCAGCACATTGCTCAGACTTTCGTTCTCCTCCACTTCGGGCAGACGGATAACCAACTGGCATTGGTGCAGACTTAGATAGGCGGGATTGGTGAAACAAAGTGTTTTCTTAATCATTACCTCACAATTTTTGTGATATTACCAAGTCGATCTACTTCCAACTTCCAACACACATCCTTTATCATAACCTTGCTACCTGCAGAAGTTTTGTTCTCCTCCTCGCTCTTCTCCTCGCTCTTCTCCTTGTACTCCAAGACATCTATCACACGGCCAATTTTATTCATAGCTTCGAACTCTACTTTATCAGCAATGATAGAAGCAACAGAAACTGGCAAGAAATGACATTTTCCTTCCGTTGCGCTCACCATCTTATATATCCTCCGCTTATCTATTGAAGGATGCGCTGCGGCGCGGTCTTCGTCTGTGGGAACATACACCAAGTCGTTTGGCGAAAGGTAGAATTTAAGAGGCAGGCCAGCATTGTTAGTTTCTGGGACAGGCGTTTGCCCCATTTTCAACCTTTCAGCCGCTACGTTAAGGGCAATGGTTTCAAAATTCCGTTTACCTTCCTTGTCCTCATAAATGGCGAAATAAAGGTTAGTTCCACTTTCTGCTACGACAAACTGGGTTTTCTTTGCCCCCATCTGTCCCACAGCAAACTTAGCCCCCATAACGTCTGACACACGCACCTTCAATATGGGTTGATGCGGTTTTCCGTTGTTATATTCGGCAATGTGCTCGTTCAAATAGGCGATACCTTCAGGCGTAAAGGCCTGTTCGGGAGAATTATCGTTGGCCTTTAAATAGTTTAGCAAAATCTTTTGAATGCCCGTGTCGGTAATGTCGGCAATGCGTTTGGCATTGAAAGACGTATCCAACGACTTGCGCGTGGCCACCATGGGCGTAGATTTTTCCGAACTAACATACACTTCCACCTTCTTTATATCGCGCTTATCAAACTTAAAGTCCTTAGCTTTAAAGTTGGCCAAAACCTGTTGGAGGTTAAAGCCATCACGCAGAAGGCCCTTTATGCAGGCACGCAATTCTTTGTCTACAATGGCGTTGACATCATCCAAAGCGCGTTTCAAAGGCAGCATTTCTTTCCTGATAAGGTTCACCTCGCCGTAGTAGGTTTCCTTGTGCATGGGTTTCCTGATGGCTTTCAGTCCTTCACCCTCTTGCTTAAATCGCTTTTTCTTCCCATCCTTATCATAACGAAGATACGTGTTGGAGGCCTTATTCACCACGCGCACCGTATTTTTAAAGCTAACAACAAGGTCTTCAAGTGCCTCTTGGGCATCTTGCGTAAAGGTTGGCCAAGGTTTTCTTATCTCGCGCTTTCTATCGCATAGCAGGCGTTGTAGGTCTTGGCGAGCATGCGGATTGGCAGCCGATTGATTGTTGAGATAATTAACAATGTCGGACGATGCGCAGGCGATAACCAGCGCATCCATAGCATGGTGACGATGGTCGATACGCTTTTTCACAAATCCGCGTTGGCATTCAGGAGGTAAAGTGATTTGGAATACTTTCTTACTATCTTCCCCTTTCTTTCTATTCTCCTCATCCAAGTATCTCCAATACCCAAAGTCCTGACTGCCTGTAAGATTGTTAAGCCTGATGAAACGCGGATAAACCAAATTGTGCCAAACATCGTGCAAGCCCCAATCTTTTTTCAGCGTATCGGTAACGCCGCCCGTACACACCACCACATGTTTCGAACGCGTTTCTCGTTCTCCTTCCTCTCTAACCACATTAGAAAGCAGGGCCATCACCGTTTTACTGATATAGCGTGTGTCGTTGAGCTGTCGCGAATTAAAATCCATGGGCAAGTCTTCCATCAACAGCTTGCTACGCTTTGCGGGGTTGTGGGCATAGTTAGTCGTAACGTGCAGCTTATAGGCTTCCTCGTCAAGGATGCCCTTTGTTTTTCCACCGAATTTCTTAATAAACTCCATTCCCAAAAGGTTATCTTTGAGCTTATTTACCTCGGCCTCACAAATAACCTTATTTGAGAACGAATTGTCGAAATAACGACTCTGCGGAATGATGTGTTCAATCTCGTAGGCAGGGGTAAACAGCTTGGCCAAAGGGATGGGTCTACCCGTATATGGCGACACATACTTTTGGTCGAGCCACAGTTTATAGCGGCGCAGTTCGCTAGCGGATGGTTGTGCCAAACGAGAAATCTTAGCGATGTCTTCGTCTTGGTTGGTCAAGTTTTCCAATGCGCCCTCTTCGTATATTTTCAGCAATTCGCGTTGCGAAGGCGAATAAGGCCGAACATCGCTGATGCTGGGGTCGTTCTTCAATTCGGTAAGCAGCAAGCTTATGCGCATGTTGGTATTTTCGTTGCGCTGTATGGCCTGGGTGTCGCGCGCCCGTTGTTCGGCCGTTCGTTTCATATTGCGCCCCAGTTCAACGTGTATCTCGTCTATCTGCCCTTCCTGCTCCCACACATCGCGAACCGTGCGCAAGGTTTCTAGCACACATTGCTCTACGATGGGGTTGCGCATAGAATGTTGCTTAAAGTTGTTGATGAAGGTGTTCAGTTCGCCAGCATCTTTCCACTTGACTATTTCGGCCACTTCCGAATGTCGGCCATACACCACGTAACAAGCATCCGAAACGGATAGACCTTGGAAATGAGACAAAGCCGTTAAGGGTCTTTGGGGATTAATAAGCGCATCTATCAATCGCTCGTCTATATTCTCTTCGATGATGTTGCTGATGTTTTGCAACGTTTGCTTGCAGATGCCCCGATTAGCCATTTCATCGTATACGGCTTGCTTATTGCCTTTCGTCCGATTAGCAGGTTCGGGCAATTCGTCACCGCACCAATACTTGCCCAGTCGCATTACTTGCAACAGCTTTTTGGTGGCTTTCTCCGAATAGGCACCATACTCTTTCTTAAAGGGTTTCACCTTCAAGAATGATTCCACAAAGGCATCGACAGAAGAAACACCATGCGTAAGGGCAAAACGGCGCAGGGCACTGGCAAGCTCGTTGCGGTCGGTAATGGAGTAGAGCAAGTTCCAAAGCATATACGCTACAGCAGGCTGATCAAGCAGCTGCCCAAGCGTTTCTTTCTCCTCCTTATCCACGGCCATGCCCTTAATGGCTTTGTTTATGGCATGGCGCGTTTCGTTGGCAGGGTAAATTTTGTCGTCTACATAGTTCCAACGCAAGGGGAATTCGCCACCCTTTGGTTTCTTCAATTTCAAGAAGTCGCGCAAAATGTGTTCTTGCTTTATTTCGCCTTGGTTGTTGAGCAGGTCGAACAATCGCTCCTTGTCTTCATTGCCCTTTATGTACGCTGCGGTTACGTCCTGACCATCGGCTTGGCGCAGAAGTCTAAGGTTGCTTATCCATTGCCACAATCTGAACTCTTGGAAATAAGGGTTAGACTTGGCAATGCACTTCACGTTCACATCCTTTATTTCTCCCGTCTCCTTATTAATATATTGGCGGGTTTCGTACGGACAGTTGGCTATAAGCGACTTTTTGCTTTTCAGCGGACGCTGATAAAACAGCACGTCTTCTACAAGCAAGTGCTTAAAGTCTTTTGCGAGAAGCTGTGCACGGTGTGCCTCGTTGTTCCGATAGAGCTCTTCGGCACATGCTTTCAGCAATTCAGCATCACGCAATTCGGGATGAAACTCCATCTGTTTGGCTATTATCGCTTGCAATTCGCGCTTGTAATATTTGCGGTCGATGGTTCGCACCAATTGGCCACGCACCTTATCTGATGGGTTCGCCAAAAGATGTTGGTAAATAAATGCCCCCACGGTTAAGCCCGATTTCTCCAAATGGTCTTCGGTACGTTTCTTAAGTAGCGTCCAATCGTCTTCTTTTGGCAGACTAATCGAACGTTTTACATTACCGTCTTTATCGCGCTTGGGAGTAATGCCATCTGCCTCCAAATTGGTAGTAACGATAAACGGAAGCGTAAGGCCAAGCCACTTGTCTAGCGAATACTTGCTTTGCCTGCGATAAACCCAGCCATTCTCTAAAAGCAGGTTATACCAAATGTTGCCGCCCTTACCTTCGTCGGTGGCTTCCACCTTCACTACTTTAAGTTCATGATACTCCACGCGCTTACTTGGTATTTCCTCGTCTTCCTCCCCGCGCAGCTGGTGATAGCCGCGTTTTTGGTTGAAGTTAAGCAATATCCAAGCCAACTCTTCCTTGGCAATTGGCTTTGTCAGGGCCTTCGTACGCAGATAATACAGTGTCCAATCTAATGGAATGCGTTTGCCGTTGGCAACGAGCGATGGCTGACTTGCATTGAAATCGTGGAGCATCTCTTCGAACGACTGCATGAAAACAAAACGATAGCTCCCATCGTCTGCCTTTCGCCAAGCTAATTTAGGTTCCGTTTCGGGCAAGAACTTGCCGTAGGTGGCGTTATCGTTTCTATCCCATCCAATGCACACAGCATAATGTTCTGGCAAGAAACCCAACAGGTGAAGAACACGATGAAGACGCTCTCGGCGCAAGAGTGCACGTTCCAACAAACGGCGATGGCTGCGATACTCGGTGCGTTCTGCCGTCTGCGACACGGTAACTCCCGAATCGAACTTACCCAATACATCTTGACTCATGGGGATGATACGACTTCCCAAGCGGATGTCCTTCACTAGATTGCCATTCTCGTCAACAGAAATCAAAGCCCAGCCAACACTATTCGTGCCCAGGTCTAAACCTAAAATATTTTTCATTTTATTGAAATTTGTTTTGCAGTTAGCAATATTATCATTAAATTTGCAGCACGATTTCAAGCAAATCACAATAAGGATTATTCCGTTGTGAAACAAATAAGTCGGGTGTTATTAGGGAAACCTCATAGCATCCGCCTTTTTTGTTGCCTGCTATTATCGCAAACAAAGCACTTTTGTCTTTGTTAAGGCAAAAATAAACATAAATTTCAAAACAAACAACAATACTGCTGAAAAAGTTGGTCTATATAACGATATGGGCTCTATAACATTTCATGAGGGCAACAATATTCATCTTTGGCCAATATAGAAGGTAGATTTCTAGTTTCTTCTCAATTGCCTTTGTAGATTTGTGAACGCACAAATTTATAACCCACAACTTAAGAAATCACAAGCTAATATACTAACAAACTCAATGAACTTAAGAGAGTAAAAAGAAAAAGCATTATAGAGACAGACAAAAAATAGGGTGTGCCTATTTTGACACACCCCCTTGCGTGGACGGCTGCGGAGCTTGAAGTTATCGCGCCTATATGCAAGCTCTCATCCTAACGCAAAGATAGTACATTATCTTTTACTAACAAAACTGTAAACGATTATAATGATAGCTCCTAAATAAACCTATGAAGACAAACCTTATAATTTCAGAAACTCACAAAATCAAAAAATCACAAACTCGATCTTCCAAAACGTAAAAGCCCCAAGTGCTTGTCGGCACTCGGGACTTTCGTATGAAAAAAGGCGGCCACCTACTCTCCCGCATTGCATTGCAGTACCATCGGCGCAG
>ERZ773014.1561-NODE-1561-length-14382-cov-10.900956_pt1 | contig 14382 bp, 25 predicted proteins | sample MGYA00580841_ERZ773014 | MGnify/ENA primary metagenome ERZ773014 (study PRJEB29015, sample SAMEA2737989) | human oral metagenome | biome: human oral; feature: human-associated habitat; material: dental | place: China | collected 2067 ...
AATATTTAATCAAGAATTTCTCACAATTGAAATTTTTACAAAAAGAAATAAAAACTATTTAAGGAGGAATTTTATGAAAAAATTACTATTTTTTACATTGTTTATAGGAATTTGTATGAGTGGAGTAGCAAGTACAAAAGAAAAAAATCCAAATCTTTTAAAACAAGTATATAAAAAGGAAGAATTGATAACATTGGACAAAGAAAAAGTAGCAGGAGGAAATGGAACTTTACATGGAAAATTTGCCTTTACTAGAGATATGGCTACTGAAGAAGATGCTATCAAAGAAATAGGTTGGATGACACTAAATAAAGGTGAATCTGTTGGAGTACACCCTCATAAAAATAATGAAGATACTTATATTATTGTTTCTGGAGAAGGAATCTTTACAGATGGTTCTGGAAAAGAAACAGTTGTTAAAGCTGGAGATGTGACTATTGCAAGACCAAATCAATCTCATGGACTTCGTAATGAAAAAGACGAACCACTTGTATTTTTAGATATTATTGCTCAAAACCATGCTTTAAAAATAGAAAAGTAAAATTTAATTTATTATTTCAGTTGTAAAAATTTTTTTAGTCATTATAGAAAAATTTTATTGTATAAATGTATTGAAATTGTGAGCTTTTATATTATCAAAAAACAAGTAAGTTTTATACTGATTACAAAAAATTATACAAATTTAACTTACTAATAAGGATTGACTTTTTTAAGAGACTAGAGTCAGTCCTTTTAATTTATTTGTTTGAAAATGGATTAAAAAATAGTATAATATAAAAATAAAAAATAAAAATGTGATTAAAATAGATATAGATATTTAGAAATTTTTTTAATGTTATATTTTTGTAAAGAATAGTGCAATTTTTGTTGTTAGAAAAAAGCTTTTGAATATAGTAAGAAAAATAGTGAAATAGATAATCTATCAAATGTTTATAATTTATTATAGTGTTTTAGATTGAGAAATAGAATATAAAGTTTATACTGGTAAAAAAGCTAAAGAAATCTTGAAAAAATTAAAATATATTGAAAGAATGATGAAAAAGATAAAATTTTTTAACTTATATCTGTAACTATAAATAGAAGAGTTATAATTTTTCAGATAGAGTGCTATAATATCTCATTTTCTTCTTTATTCTAAAGTTACTATTTCTCAAGTTTTATTCTTGACATAATTTATATTTTTATTGAATTATTAAACAAAAGTATTTACATTTGTGGTAGAATGACATATAGAAATTTATATAATGAAGAGAATATTTGTTTTAGTACAATAAATATTAATAGAAGTTATAATTTAGAATATGAAATTATTTATCTAAGAATTATTGCTGATGATTTATTATTAAAAAAGAATTAGAGTAATTAGAATTTGATGGAGGAAAAATTAAATATAAGTTTTAATAACTGAAAATGAAATATCTTATATTTAAAGTCTTGAAAAATATAATTGGTTTAAATTTGGTTTAAATATTGTTATAAGAATTTCACAGAGAGAATAATTAAAGAATATAGGGTAAATCTTATTTTTTTGAACAATTTTTATAAAGAAGTAAGAAATATGAGTTTATATTTTTAGAGTAATTATTTAAAAATAAATCATAATTAAGTAAATTTATAATAATAGGAGGAGGAAAAATTGGAAGTTGGTAAATTTAAATTTAGTGGAAGTATTCTTAAAGAACTCTCAGAAAAAATACCTTCTGTAATAATAGCATTAAACGAATTAATAAAAAATTCATATGATGCAGGAGCTAATTTTATAGAAATAGTAATAGATTCAAAATTATCTAATTTAGTTATAAAAGATGATGGAGAAGGAATTGATAGAGAGGGTATAAATACTTTATTTCATATTGGAAAAAGTACAAAAAATTATGGAAGTATAAATAAATATAAAAGATATACTCAAGGATCAAAAGGGCTAGGTTTTTTAGCAGTTTTTAAATTTGGAAGGCAATTTGTTGAATGGGAAACAAAAACAAAATATGAAGAAGGATATTCATTTTCAATAAATTTTGATGATATAGTTAAAAGTGATAATATAACAGATTATGAAGTTCTTTTAAGAAAATCTTCGCAAAAAGAAATTGGAACAAAGATTACAATTAAATTAGAGAAAGAAGCTTTAGAATATTTAAAAAAATACTTTATGGATAAAGAAAATTTACAAAAAATTTTATATTCTTTTCAAGATGAAAATTTTAAAATTGAGTTAAAAATAGATTCTGAATCTTATAGTAATTTAAGAAAAATAGATATGAAAAATATAGCAAGTGAGTATCAAAAATTAAGAATAACTTATGATTCAGAGGAAAATAATATTATATATACTCCTTTAGCTAATAGTTTTCCAAATAAAGAAGAATTTTTTTCAATAGAAAAATATAAATATATTAATAAATTTTCAATAAAATTTGACATATTTATTTATAAATTTCCTCAGAAAGGAATAAAAAATAAAAAAATAGACAATTTATTTATGGAGCCTAAGAAAGATAAGTTAACTCCTTTAGTATATATTAATGATAATTTGTTTAACAATTATACTCTATTTGATCCAGAAATTAATAGAGGTATAAAAGCTAATGTAGCTCTACCTCAAATGATAGGAATAATAAAAATTTATAGTAATAATTCTTTACTAGATTTTAACTCTGACAGAACAAATTTGATAGAAAATAGTTTTACTGAAGAGATAAAAGAATTTTTAAAAAATATAAATAAAAAAATTCAAAGTTCAGGAGCAAAATTTCTTAAGGAAATAGAAAATAAATCTAAAAATGAAGAAAAAAATATTGTTATTAACTCAAAAGAAAACAAGAAGGATAAAGAAATAGAAAGTAATGATATTTCTGAAAAGGATAAAAATCCAAATTCAGGAACTTTATTTGAAGTAGTGTAAGGGGGAATATGAAATGATAAATAAAATTTTATAAAGAAAAAATTAATTAATTGTAGATTTATAGGTATATTGAGATAAATAAAATGGTGTGTAAGTGTGTGAGAAAAAATGATAATTTCTGAGAAAAAATAAGAAAATATTTTAATCTTGCACAGCATAAATGAAAAAAAATAAAAATATTCAAGAAAATTCAATAATCGTTCAATAGGGGTTTAATATCCCTTTTTTAATTTTTAAATAGGTTTCAGATGATGTGCAAGAAAAGATTAATGATACTTTTTAAAAAATTGATGCACAGCATAAAATTGATTGAAAAAATAAGAAGTTAAAAAAATGAATTAAGAAAATAATGATGTGCAAAGAGTAAATTAAAAGAAAAAAGTAAGAAAAAATAGAAAAATCAGAAATTAAACACTGTAAATTTATGGATATGTAGAAATTAAACAATAAATTCAATATAAAACAACTAGGGATATTTTATACCCTAGTTGAAATAAAACACTGTAAAAATAGGTAATCAATAAAATAATCAACCAGGTAGCAGGATGCTACCTAGTTGATTTAAAACACACTAGACAGTATAGTCATAAATTCCAACAACCTTTCCAATAATTCTAAAATTATCATCTTCGTTAACATGGATAGGAGTATAATTAGTATTTAAGGATTTCAAAACAGTTTCTTTTGTAATTGGGTTATAATGATATTTTTTACAATAAACCTTTTCATTTAGAAGAAAAACACCTATCATTCCACTATCAAGTTGAGGGAGATCTTGAACTAATAAAAGATCACCATCATTTATTTTGGGTTCCATTGAGTCCCCTGAAACAAATGTTCCAAAACTTGCATTTTTTGCCATACTTGCGGGAAGATTAAGCCAATGAGTTGCTTCTTCTAATGCTTCTTCTCCATATCCAGCACTTACATCAGATAATATTGGAATTTTAACCATATTATTATTTTTTTCCACATCATCTTCAGAAAAAAAGCTCTCAAATGAAACTTCAAACAAATCAGCTAATTTTTTTAATGTTCCTATTGAAATATCTTTTCCTTTTTCATAACCTGCATATGTTGGTTTAGTAACTTCAATTTTCTCTGCAACTTCTGTTTGTGAAAGACCTAATGAATTTCTATATTTTTTTAATTTTTCTGAAATGTTAAACATTTTTTCCTCCTTTCATAAAAAAGAAAAAATATTTTCCAAATTTTTATTGACAAGATAAAATAATTATACTATAATCACATCATAAGGAAAAAATTTTTATCTAAAATATATAAAAAGTAAATATTTTTGATCTTAGGCTAAAAAATGATAAAAAATATTTAACTAATTATAACATTTTTATGGCTTAGATACAAATTAAATCTGTATCTAAGATTTATAAAAAAAATTAAAAAAATCTGTAAAATAGATTTTATTTTTTAAAGATATTTTTCTAAAAAATATAAAAATTAAAAATATAAAAAATAGAAAGGGGGATAGAAGTACCAAATAAAGAATAAAAGGAGATGATGAGTATAGGAAGAAAAAATAAAAAACCTCTTATAAAAAATAAGAGGTAGGTAAAATTAATCTTTTTCAACTTGAACTGGACGACCAATAACATATGTAGGATAAACTTTTGGAACATCAAACCAGTCCTCTTCTACATTTTGACTAATAAATAAAAGGATCCAACCTTTTTGTAAATAGTCATTACAAGTTATATAATCATCTACTTCAAGAATTTCACGGATAAGGTTAAGCATGATATACCTCCAATAGTTTTTATTAAATTATAACTTTAAAAGAGTAAAAAATCAAATATTGAAAGGGGAATGAATGTTGACAAATATAAAAGAAATAACAGAATTAAAAGATTATCAAGAGGTAAATAAAAGGTTAAAAGAAGAATGGCAACTGTTAGGAATATCTAATAAAAATAATGAAATAACATATATTTTAGGTAGAAAGGAGATAAAAGAAAGAAGCCCATTAAAAAGTATGGAAGAAATTGTTAAGGAAATGGCAAATTCTAAAAGAGTATATGTTGGTGATGGAGTAATTATAGAAGTTGGTGGAGGAGATGAACAATAAAAATAATTTAATAATATTTGAAAATACTGAGTTACAGGTAATGACAAATAATAACAATGAAATTGAAATGGACATGGATGAATTAGCAAAAGCATTAGACTTTAAAGAAAAAGAATATCTAAAAAAATTAATTGCTAGAAATCCTGAACTACAAAATCCAGAATATTCAAGTATGAAAAAAGTTTTAAGCAATGAAGGCGGAATATTAAAGAAAAGAGAAAAAAGAGTATTTAATCAAGATGGAATATTTGAAGTTGCATATTTAGCAAATACAGAAAGAGCAAAGCAATTTAGAAGATTTATAAAAAACTTTTCAAAGGAGATGATAACAAAATTAAAAACTAATCAAATAGCTTTAAATCAAGGAGTTCCAGCATTACCAATGAGAATAGAACCAAAAATAGATCAAATGTTGGAATTAGTAACTCAAAGAGATAATGAAATAGAAAACATATTCGATTTTTTTGAAAAAGCAAAAGCATATTTTGAAATGATTGGAGTGATGCAAGAAGACATAAAACTAATAAAAAGTAAGGTAGATGAAATAGTTAGTGCAGTGAATGAATTAAGTGATGAAGTGTATGGAGATGAAGATGGAGGAGAACAATAAATTTTATCTGGATTTATTAAGTTTACAGTCAGAAATGAGCTACAGAGAGTATTCAATCTCAACTCAAACAACATACAAAAGAATAGTAAAAGAATTTTTAGAAACAACAAATAAGGAAGTGATAGATGTAAAAAAGGAAGATGTAATCAGATATTTAGACAACAAGTTAATGACATTATCGGTTAATACTGTACTTGTAGAACTTAATGGTTTGTCCTTCTTCTTTGAAGAAATACTAGGCTTAAATATAACTGAAAATATTAGAAAGTATAAAAGAGTCTTTAAAACTAAGGACTTTATAACAATAGAGCAGTTTAATATATTAGTGGCATCAGTATCTGAAAGGGAAAGACTTACATACTTAGTTCTTAAAGAGTTAGGGTTATTTTTCAAAGAGATGGTAAAAATAAAGGTTGAAGATATTGACTATCAAAATGTAACAATATTAGGAAGGAGAGTAAGTAAGGATTTAATAAAGAAATTATTGCAATATGTTGAAAAACATGAGTTAGAAAATGAAATTTTTCCATTAGATTTAAGTACATTGTGGTACTGGAATAAAGTGAATACAAAAAAATATTTAGGTAGAGTTTGTAGTCTTGATGATATGAAGCATTCAATAGCATTAGAGCTATATATCAAGCAAGGTAAAGAAGAGGAGGCTGTGGAGTATTTAAGATTAAAAAATGTGTATAGTTTAAGACAATATTATAAGAGAGCAGGTTATCAATATTTTAATTATTAAAAAAAAAGGACATCATGCTCGGCAAAGCTATGGTGTCCCAAATAAAAAACTGATACTTTGATTATATCAAAAAGGAGAGCAAATGGAAAGAGAAAATTATTTAAAAGGAATGCTTGAATATTTAAAAAAGTATCCAAACACATATAAAAAGATGATTTTAAAGTTAGAAAAGGAGCTTGAAAATGTGTATAGAACAGAAGGTAGAGCAATATAGAGAAAAGTTAATCAGAATAACAGAAATAAAAAAGAATTTAATTGATGCAGAAATAAGTCTACAAAAGGTAATGCAGGAGCTTAATCTAAGTCAATATGAATTCAAGAAGCTTTTAAATGGAGAATTAGAAGAAAGAGAAGCTGAGGTTTTAGCACTATGTGAAAAGACACCAGGATATATTAAAAATAGAGATAAAAAAGTAAAGACTTTTCAAAAGTTGCTATTACAAAGAGATTTAACATTGAAAGATTTTTGTAAAAATGAAAGATTAGATGAAAAGAAGGTATATAGAGCATTAAGAGGACTTAATGCAGAAAGAGATCTAGAAACTGAAAAGGGAATTGAAAGGGCTTTAAATGTAAGGATCTTTTAGAAAGGAGCTTTTATGACAAAAGAATACTTATTAGAAGATTTACAGAGATTCCTCAAAAAAACTAGAACTCAGGCTTTAAGATTTGCACAGTTACAAGGCTGGACTGTTGAAAAGAAAAAAATAGGAAAAGTTTATAAAAATGTATATAAGGCTTCTGAGGTGGATGCATATAGAGCTTCACTGGTGGAAGTTAAGGAAGAAAAAGAAAAGAAAGTAGCAACTAGGACAGTAGCAAAGAAAGAAGCAACAGCTATTGATGAGCTACCAAGTTGGAATCAACGGGTTGCTAATGCTAGATTTATTCTTTGTATGAAATTGGAAGAAAAGTATGAGGAAGGTGGAGATAGTAAAGAAGAAATTATAAAGAAGTTTGTAAAAGAGGCAAGTAAAAATTATCCACAGCAATTAGAAATTTTGAAAAAACTAACAGTACCTACACTTCGTAGGTGGTGGGGAATATATATAAAAAATAAACATAATCCACTAGCTTTGGCTTCTGGACATGGGACAACTAAGGGAATAAGAAGAGTAAAAGAAGAGGTTTTAGAAACTGCTAAAATGCTTTATTTTAGTAAAAATAAGCCAAAAATTACATTTGTATTTGAGAGAATAGTTGCAATGTTTGGAGTTGAGGCAATCAGCTATGGTACTTTAAGAAATTATCTTAATAAAGATATAAATATTATTGAAAAGAATAAAGCAAGAATGGGAAGCAAAGAGTTTAAAGACACTCATACGCCGTACATTGAAAGAAGTTATGAGGATATAAAAGCTGGAGAAGTTTGGATGTCAGATGGGCATGATTTGGAAATGATGTGCTATCAAGGAAATAGGAAAAAAGCAAATGGAGAAAGATACTTTGGATCTCCAAAATTAATAGTTTGGGTTGATGTAAAAAGTAGGTTTATAGTGGGTTGGAGCTTAGCTTGGGGTGAAACAACAGAAGCAATTGCAATAGCATTAAAAAGAGGAATTGAAAAGTATGGAGTTCCACAATATATTTATACAGATAATGGTAAAGCATATAAATCAAAAGTATTAAAAGGGACCGATGAACTTGATGGAATATATGCAAGCTTGGGAATAGATGTAGACCATGCAAAAGCATATAATGCACAAGCTAAACATATAGAAAGATGGTTCGTTGATTTTAAAGAAAGTTTTACGAAGCAATTTGCAACTTATAAGGGTGGAAACATTATAGAAAGACCTGAGCATCTTAGAAGTTTTGCAATGCAAAAACTAGATAAGGGAGAAATATTAGAACAGTGGGAACTTGAAGAGCTAATAGAAAAGTTTATAGAAACTAAAAAACATAATTATTATGCTTTAAGAAGGGCTGCTGGGCTAAAAGCACACAGAGGTAGAGGAATGAATAATAGAACTCCACTTGAAGTATTTCAGGAAGAGAATCCAGTTGAAAATAGAAGAATGTTATCAGACCAGGAGCTTAGATTATTATTCTTATATGAAGAAATAAGAACTATAAAGCAAAATGGTATTGAATTTATGGGAAATACTTATATTAATGAATACTTATATTATCATCAAACAGAAAAAGCCAAAATTAAGTATGATCCACACGATTTGAGTTACATTTTTGTATATCAAGAAACTGGTGAATTTCTTTGTAAAGCTGAACAGTTAGGACTTGCTGGTTGGAAAGATGTTACAGCAATTAAGACACATAAGAAAAGATTACAAAAAATTAGCAAGTTAAGTAAAGAAATTATGGGAATAAGAGAAGACATAAGAGATGATTTAGGTTTAATTGATGGCACAATAGTCGAAGATACTAAGGTTATAGAAAATAAAAGTAAAAAAGAAAAAATACTCATAGGTGAAGGAGTATATTTAGAAGATTAGGAGGAATAATGGAAGAGTTAAGAGCAAGGTTAGAAATATTTTCTGAGGAAAATAATATGAGTTATACAAAAATAGCAAAAGCTATGGGAGTAGGAGCAAGTACATTATCTGAGTGGAGAAAAGGGACATATACTGGAGATAATGAAGCCTTTTCAGAAAAAGTAGAAGACTTTTTAAATAGACATAAAAGAAAAATAAAAAGAATAAATTTTTCTATAAACACTGAATCAAAAAAGAGAGTATTTCATGTATTAAATACTATAAAAAATTATGTAAGTTCTAACATAACAGAAGGAATTATAGAAAGTGCAAAAATAGGATATATCTATGGGAGAGCAGGACTTGGAAAGACACATGCTCTACAAGAATGGTTAAAAACTTACAAAGGTAGAGGAGTTTTAATAACAGCAGAAAATGGAATATCTAGTGTAGGGCTTATTAAAAAATTAGCAAGAGAACTAAAACTTGATACAAGTGGAAGTTCTGAAACTCTAAAAGATAGAATAAAAGATGCTGTAAAACTAACAGAAACCATCATAATTATTGACGAAGGAGAACACTTAAAAGCAAATGTAATTGACATTATCAGAAGTATAGCAGACCAAACAGGAGTTGGTGTGGTTATTGCTGGAACTGAAGCATTAAAAAGTAAAATTTTATCAAGAAAAAAAGAATATGAATATTTATCAAGTCGTGCAGTTGTAAATATAACACTAAAAGATTTAGCAATAGATGATGTTTCAAGTATTGTGAAAGAATTTTTAAAAAATGAAACAGAATTATATAAAGAAAGTGAATTGCAGACATTGATAAGTTATATAAATATACAAGCAAGAGGATCAGCAAGAAACTTAGCAAATGTTTTAACAGCAAGCTATGAAATAGCTTTACAAAACAATTCATTAAAGATTGAAAAAAAATATATAGATGCAGCATTATCAACATTAGCACTTTAAGGAGGAGTATATGAAAGATAAAGTTTTAACTGAGGAAGCAAAAAAGATTTTAGTAAGTGAATATGGGAAAGATGCTATAAAAATTGATAAAGAATTGAATGAACTAGCAACACTTTCAGTGAAAAGAAAGAATTGCATTCAAGCAGCGAATAAAGGTAATTCAAAAGCTAGGGAAAATTATATAAAAATTACTGAGGAATTTAAAAAAATTGTAGCAACAATAAACAAAAAACTTTCAAAAATTTAGTGTTGCTTAGAATGGTGCTGGATAGAATGAAAAGAAAAAGAGTAAAAACTGGTGAATATTACTATTTTGTAGATATGTTCAATATTATACGAAAGATAAAAGAGCAAGGAACAACAATAGATAAATATAACTTTTTCATAAATAACTATTTTAGAACTAAAAAACAGGCTTTGAATGAAATTACAAGGAGAGAAACAACATGAGAAAAATACTAGCAATTTTGGTAGCTTCTATATTAGTTGCTGCTAATAATCAAGGAGGTTCAAATGTGGAAACTAGAAAAGGGTGATATTGTAAAGTGCATTATAGAGGCTAATGGAGAATTGACATTAGACAAAGAATATAAAGTATTAGATGTAGATACAAGTACTAGCATGGTTGAGGTTGTTAATGATAATGGGGAAAAAGCAAGATATTTATGGGTAAGATTTGACAAGGAGGCATAATGAGTGATTGGATTTTAACAGGACTTGGGATTACTTTATTTATTGCAGGCTTCAATGTTGGGCAAGACTGTAAATTTCAAAGAGGTTTTTTTGGAAGAAAAAAGAAATATAAATATTATATAAGTTGTGTTTATACAGCATATAAAACAATAGGACATACAAGTAGAATTGTTAGTTTTAACAGTGAGATGACGGTTAAGTTATTAGAAGATTTTATAAAAGAAGAAATAGATAAGTTAAAAGAAAAATTTAAAACAGAAGATGTAGCATTTGGGGTTATTGATTTCAAAGAAATAAATTGAATAAAAGTGGAACAATTAATGTATACAAAAGATGATTTAGAACAAGCTATAGAACACTGCAGAAACAAAGTAAAAGAACTTGAATGTGGTAAATGTAAAGAAGAACATAAAAAATTATTGGAAATGCTTTTAGATTTAGAAATTTATAGGAGTCAGCTATGCAAATAAAAGATTTATATAAGATTAATGGAATTGTTTATTCTTATGAAGATAATAATGGAGTGTATGCAAGGCTTATAGATGTATTAACAGGGTATGAAGAATTTATAAGAGTGGAGGAGTTAAAAAAATATGAGTATAAATAGAGTAACTGTAAATGGAAAAACATACATAATAAAAGGAGGAACATATTCAACAGTTTTTAATGGAAAAGTATACAGTGATGGAGAAGTCTATCTTGATGGAGAAAGAATTTATTGTAAAAAACCAATTTTTTTAAGAATATTGAAATTTCTTTTATTCATTGCAAGTATTTATGTAATATCAGGCATATACTTTTTAATCTGTGGATTTTTATTATTAATGAAAAAATAGGAGGAAAGAATGAATTTAGATTTTAAGAACATGACAGATGAACAGAAAGCAGCATTAAAAAAACAAATCTTAGAAGAAGAAGCACAAGAAAAAGCAGAAAGAAAAGCAAAGGTAGAGGGTTATAAAACTCTTGTTGATGAAACTGTAATAAAAGCAATGGAGAAAGTAAAAGGTGTCTCTAATCAAATAACAACAGTAAAAAAAGAAGTATTTGACGATTTTAAAAGTATCTTAGAACTAAAAGCTGAACTTTACGGAGTAAAAGAGAATCAGCAATCTCACACATTTACAACAACTGATGGGAAAATATCTATAACATTAGGTTATAGAATGCTTGATAGCTTTGATGATACAGTTCATGCAGGAATAGAAAAAGTAAAGAAATACATTTATAGAGTTGTACAAGATGAAAATAGCCAACTTTTAGAGATTGTTAATTTGTTATTAAAAAAAGATAAGAATGGGAATTTAAAGGCTTCAAGAGTTATGGAGCTTGAAAGAATAGCAGGAAATATAGATGATGCTGAACTAAGTGAAGGAGTTCAAATCATTAAAGAAGCTTGGAAACCTCAGAAGTCTAAAACTTTTATTGAAGCATATTACAAAGATGAGAATGGTAATAAAATTAATATTCCACTTTCTATGACTACTGTTATGGAGGATTTAAAAAATGAAGGAGATAAAGAAACATCAAATTAAATATATTCATACATTAAAATACAAAGCAAATTTAACTGATGAATATTATAGGCTTTTACTAAGTTCAAAATTTAACAAAGATAGTTGTAAAGACTTGACTGAGGCTCAGGCTTCAGTCTTGATTACACTATTAACAAGACATATACAAGGAGCTAATTTAGCAACAGAACAGCAATTAAAAAAATTTAATGTTTTATATAAAAAATGTTTTAATGAAGAAGATAAAGCTAGTTATATAAAACAATATCTAGGAAAAGGTAAAAGTGAGAAGAATATGACAGTTAAAGAATGTAGCAAATTAATATATATTCTTGAAGAAATAGTAGAATGGCAAGAGAAAAGAAACAAAATTGGAGGAAGTAATGAATAAAAAAAATACTAAAAAGTTTAGAAAAAGAATATTAAATAATTACATAACAATTTTACCTTGTAAATTGACATATATTAGTTTTGATAATAGAGAATTACCAATGTTTACACATGAAAAACCTCTTAATTTAGGGGAAAATATAGTAGTAAAACAATTAATGAGAGGTAAAATAACAGGAAAAGTAAAATCTTTAAAAAGATTTAAATACCGTAAATGTCGAGGTTGGAAAATGTTAGTTGCAGTTAAAAATGTTGCTTATTTTACTTGTTTAAAATTTGGAGAGTGAGATAATGAAAGAAATTAATATAACAAGACATGCTCTAATGAGATATGCTTCAAGAGTTTATAAATATCAAATTATCAATGACCGAACATTTGATATTTGGAAAAAAACAAATGAAGATAAAATAGAAAGATTAGAAACAGATTTAAAAAATGAATTTCAAGGAACTGAGTACATCTGTACAGCAGCTTATGATGCTCATAAAAAAGCAGAGTTTTACATCAATAAAGATAAAATGATGACTTATGTAGTAGTTGGTGAAAATATGGTAACTTGTTATCCAATAAATTATGATTTAAGTGATGAGGGAAATAAAGCTATTTTAAATGTATTACTGGATAATTTAAAAAGAGCTAGGATAGATGAGGATAATTTTGAAGATAAGTATTTTAAAGAAAGAGATGACTTAAATAGGGAACTTGGATTACTAAAAGTAGAAACTGAGTTATTAAATTCTAAAATAAAAACTTTGAAAGAAAAACAGATAAAAATTGAGGCAAGACAAAATGAAATAGCAGGAGAACAGGTAGAATTAAGAAATATTATAAGAGTTGCTGAGGAAAAGATTGTTAGAAGTAAATTAGCTTTATAGGAGCAAAAATGGAAAGTCAAGAAGTTTTGAAACTTATAAAAGAAGCAAAAAAAGGAAGTAATGAAGCAACTGAAAAGCTAATTGAAAAGTACTTGAACACTGTTAGAAAGATTAATTATAAGTGGGGTAACACAGATGATGGATTTCAGGAAGGGATACTTGGAATTTATCAAGCAATTAAAACTTATGATGAAAGCTATAATACGAAATTTATGACACATCTGTATTTTCATATAGAAGCAAAAATTAGGAGATTCATAGATAAAGAAAGATATAGGGTCCCCCAGTATGTTATTGAATCCATAAAAAAAGGAGAAAAAGAAAGATTATACTTTTCAGAACTAGAAAATTTTGAGATTGAGGATAAAAACATAGAAATAGATAACTTAGAAAATAAAGTTCTTGTAGAGAAGTTATTAAAGTATTGTACAAAACAAGAAAGAACAGTAATAAAATATTTATTTTTTGAAGATTATTCAGGAGAAGAAGTAGCTAAAAAACTTGGAATATCAAGGCAGTGGGTACATAGTATAAAGCATAGAGCATTTGAAAAAATTAGAGAAAATATTAAAAGTCCTAGAAATTTCTAGGGCTTTTTTTGTATATGTTTTTGACAAAATTTAGTAAATATAATACAATATATATCATAAATTTTATTAGGAGGGACAAAATGAAAAAAATTTTGTATGGAGTTATTGGGGTAATAGTAGTTATAATTTTGTTTTCAATGTTTGGAGGAAATGATAGTTCAACATCTAACTCCAATTCAGAACCATCTAAAAAAGAAGAAACAAAAAAATACTTACAAGTAGGGGAAACAGGTAAAAGTGGTTATTTTGAAGTAACTATAAATTCAGTGGAAGTTGTAAATAGTAAAAAGATTGATGACTTTGAAAGTCTAAAAGCTGAAAAAGATTCTAAATATTTAATAATCAATATGACTTTTAAAAATGTTGATAAAGAAAGTAGAACAATCTTTGAAGGGTCTGTGTACATTGATTATAATGGTACTAAGTATGAATATGATCACACAGAAACATTCTTAGTAGATGGTTGGGGAGTTTTCTTTGATAAATTAAATCCTCTTACTTCTAAGACTACAAATATAGTTTATAAAATTCCTGCCGAAATAACAGGAGAAGCTGTATATAAAACTGGAA
>ERZ773014.1562-NODE-1562-length-14374-cov-15.708290_pt1 | contig 14374 bp, 15 predicted proteins | sample MGYA00580841_ERZ773014 | MGnify/ENA primary metagenome ERZ773014 (study PRJEB29015, sample SAMEA2737989) | human oral metagenome | biome: human oral; feature: human-associated habitat; material: dental | place: China | collected 2067 ...
GCCCCTTGCAATCAGACTTACACAGCTCACGCAGCGGCTCAGCCACAAGGAGGGTGTCACGCACAAGGTCGTCCAACACGATGGACTCACCATCATAGAGTACCGCCTCATCCGTTTCTCCCGGAGTCTTCGCATAGTCCTCAGAAAAGTCAAGCGCAATCTCCCGCTCCCCCTCGGCGAGGCAGCGGTCACAGACGAAAGCCCGATGCGCGCAAACGGTTCCCGCAGCACGCAGGGATGCCCCCGTATTCATCAGCGTGCCGTCCACGCGAATCGCTCCGCGAAAGCACCGACCTTCATCCCCCAGTTCAAGGGACTCCGGCATGACTGCAAACGAGAATGTGCGGCTCTCCCCGGGGGGAAATGTCCCCTCAGCAACATCCAGCTTCATCATGACGCATGACCTTTCACATTATAGCGGCGGTTTTCGGCATTGTCAAGGAGCGTTTTCAGAGTTCTGACACCTCATCCTGCGGCGCATTCATCTGCGCCTTTGCCGTACGCAGAACGTTCATCGCCTGGTTCAGCCCCATCTCTGCCTGCTGCACCCCCTTGAACGTGCTGCCGACGTGCGCGATCAGCTGCTCGAACACCTGATTCGCATAGGCGTCCGCATCGCTCTGCAGGCGCGACGCATTCGTCTGCGCCTGTTCCATGATCTCGCGTGCCTGATCCTGTGTCTGCTGCATGACCGCGCGCGCGCGCTCCTTCGCCTGAATGACGATCTCGCTGTCCTCGATCATCTGATTCGCACGCACCTGTGCAGCGTCTATGATCTCCTTCGCTTCCTCGCGCGCACGTGAGATAATGCTGTCCTGCTCCTGCATGATCTCCGCCGCGCGATTCAGCTCCTTCGGGAGATCCATGCGCAATTCCTCCACGAGATGCACGATCTCATCGTCATTCACCAGAGCCTTGTCGCTAAACGGAAGGTGAGATGCGTCCGCAACCAGATCTTCGAGCTTTTTCAGCGTATCAACTACTGCCATAAATCTATCTCCTTTTTCTGCGCCTCCGGCAGCGCCTTATCCCCGCAGGGGCTTTCCATACAGCTTCAATATCGCACGCTCCACCGACGGCGGCACAATCCCCTGCACCGGTCCGCGGAAGCGAATCAGCTCACGCACCCCCGAGGAGCTGACAAACGTCAGATCAGGGCGCGTCAGTAGAAAAATCGTATCGCTCTCGGGCATGAGGTGGCGCACCATCGACGCGTGATTCTCCTCATACTCAAAGTCCTTCACCGAGCGCAGCCCGCGCACCACCACGCGCGCATTCTGCTGCTTCATATAGTCCGTCAGGAGCCCCGAGAACACATCCACGCGCGCATTCGGCACATGTGCCGTCGCCTCTCGCAGGAACTGAATGCGATCATCCAGAGGAAAGCAGCCCTCCTTCTGCACATTGTGAAAAATGCAGACAATGAGCTCGTCGAACATCGCTGCCGCACGCTCCACAATATCGATGTGCCCCGTCGTCACGGGATCAAAGCTGCCCGCAAACACCGCGCGTCTCATTCCTGCACCTCCTGCGTATAAAAACAGATGCGTGCTGCGCCGTAGCGTCGCTCACGCACGAGAGAAAACCTGCCGCTGTGCTCAATGACGGCCTCTCCCACCCCCTGTTCAAGCACGAGCAGGCCGTCTACGACGAGCAGAGCCGCCGCATCCACCGCAGCGAGTACGCGGGCATTATCCCCGCACGCATACGGCGGATCGGCAAAGATGAGGTCAAACGTGCGTCCCTCCTCGGCGAGTGCGTCAATCTGCCCGTAGACATCGCCGCGCCGCACCTCCGCGCACGCCGTCAGCTTTGTCCGCTGTGCATTCTCCGCGAGAATCGCATGCGTCACGCGATCCACAAGCACCGCATGAGCCGCGCCGCGCGAAAGAGCCTCAAGCGCAAGAGCCCCCGTCCCCGCAAAGAGGTCAAGCACACGCGCATCATAGACGCGCGCCCCCAACATACTGAAGAGCGCCTCGCGCGTGCGGTCAGCCGTCGGACGCGTCCCACCTCCCGCAGGAGACTTCAGACGTACGCCGCGCGCACTGCCCGTAATGATCCGCATCGCATTCCTCCCGCTATTCTACCATAGGCTTTCCTATTTTACCACAATTCGCATTCGCATTTCAACCTGTCGCCTATGCATCTTCACGAAGACCTTTTCGGAGCTTGCGCGAGAACGCCCCGACAAACGCATTGATCTGTTCGCGGGATGTCCTTCCCCCGTACTCCCGATAGGGTTTCTCCATATACGTCTCATAGCGCTCATACCAAAGTGTGCGCGCCGCGGGCAGGAGGCGGCAGCCGTACGCCTGCGTTATCTCAAAATCCTCAGGTGTCAAACACTTCCTGCGTAAAAGCTGCAGAACAAAACGATCGATGATACCGGAACGAAACGGCTCCATGAGATCGAACACAAGACTGTTCCTCCTCCCGTCCGTCCGATGAAAGAAACTGATGCGGGCATCCATCCCATACCCGACAATCGCGGCGTGCACCTCCCGCGCGAGGAACGCATAGCCGTAGTTGAGCAGCGCATTCACCGGATCAGTGGCAGGACGCTTCCCGCGCCCTCGGAACGACCACAGCTGCGCATCAATCAGCGCCGAAAACGCCGCAAAATATGCCCGTGCGCCTGTCCCCTCCATCCCACGCAGAGCATCCGCTGTCGTCGCCGCCGAAACCTTGCCGCGCATCGCCCGAATCATACGCAGCGCGTTTGCAATTCCCGCATCGCCCACACTTTTCTCATACCTCTTGAGCAGACGGTACTGTCCGCGCAGTTTTGCCATCACAATATGTTTTGCAAGCACAATGCGCCGCTCACTGTCCTCCAGACACGCAAGCTGATGCCGCAGCATGCAAAGCGTCATCGCCTCGCCCGCGATCTGTCCGACCGTTCTCCCCTTGTGGTCAATAAAAAACACCGGCACACGCTCCTCCATACATGCAAAGAGCGCCGGTGTTGTGATGTTTGCCCGCATCCCCACGACAATCGATGTGAGCATAAAGATCGGCATACGGGAGATGATCGTCCCTTCCTTCTCGATGATCAGACGCCCCGCGTCCTTCCGCACACTGCTTCCCGGGGAAAGAAGATATAGAACCGCCATCGCACTTCCTCCTTGAAGGCGTTGACCTCCATCTGCACCCAGACAGAGCTGTAAAAGACCCAACTAAACGACGAGGTACGGTACCTCCTCCTCGATCGGCTTGCCGTGCATCCATATCCCCTGCGCACAGGCATGACAGATCGGAACAACCATGAGCAGAGGACGATCCGCTCGCTGCGTGAGCCGCAGGAGCTCCTCGCGCATATCATTCATCTGTGCCGCTGTCGCATGACAGGTGAACACGCTGTATTGAACGCGAAGCGCCCGCGCCTCCAGGTACTTCACGACGCGGGTACGAATGCGATCTTCTTTGATATCGTAGCAAATAATGTATTTCATAGGCTACAACGCAAATCATCAAAAATACATTGTTCAATGCCGCACGCAACAGTCCGTTTTCGCCCCTTCCACCGCTTCGCGGTTCCCCTCCCCCGCTCTCGCAGGGGAGGCTGATCTACCGCTATTTTAGCTTCCCCCACTCTCATAGGAAAACCTATATATACCGCCATCTTAGGGAATCACTGATAAAATAGACCCTCAGATTGGCGCAGATTTTTTCGTCCGAACGAGGAGACAAACCGGACGCAGAGTGGTGCTCTGTGGAGGATCGAGGGCGAAGTGCGGGCAAAAAAGGTGCGCTAAGATGGCGGTGCTGAATTTATCAGTGTTTCCTTATGCCGCCCTCTTTGCGCGCGTGTACTGCATCGCAAGGATCACGGCGAAGATGGCGCAGCCGATGAGGTCGGTCGTGCCGCCGGGCTTAATCATGAGAAGGCCGGCGATGATGAGAAGAACGCGCTCATACATGTGGCAGTGGTCGGCGAGGAAGCCGCAGAGCGCGGAGCTGATGGCGACCATGCCCGCGAGCGCGGACAGCGTTGCCAGAGTGAGTCCGAGAGGTGTTGCATCCACCATCAGGATCATCGGTGAGAGGACGAAGATGTACGGGATGATGAACGCCGCAATGGCGAGTTTGGACGCGTGCACGCCCGTCTTGAGTGCATTTCCTCCGCTGATGCCCGCCCCCGCATAGGCGGCGAGCGCGACGGGCGGGGTCACGTCCGCAATGATGCCGAAGTAGAAGACAAACATATGCGCCGCGAGGATGGGTACGCCCATCTGCACGAGCGCGGGTGCGGCAATCGTAGATGTGATGACGTAGTTCGCCGTGGTCGGCACGCCCATGCCGAGGACGATCGCCGTGATCATGGTGAAGAACATCGCAGGGAGCAGCATGCCGCCCGCAAGCTCGATGAGCCCCGAGGCGAGACGGAGGCCAACCCCCGTCTTGGTGACGACCCCGATGATGATGCCCGCCGCCGCACAGGCGATGAGCACGCCGAGCACCGCCTTCGCGCCGCGCTCAAGCCCGTAGACGATCTCGATCGGTTTCATGCGCGTGGATTTGCGCAGCATGGCGCAGACGATGGAGAGGACGATTGCGACGAGTGCCGCACGCATGGGCGTATAGCCCGAGACGAGGAGATAAACGATGACGACGAGCGGGATTGCGAGGTGTCCGCGCTCCTTCAAGAGGGTGAGCGGGTTCGGCAGCTCGTGACGCGGGATGCCCTTGAGTTTCTTCCGCTTTGCCTCAAAGTGCACGCCGAGCCAGACGCCCGTGAAGTAGAGGAGTGCGGGGATCGCCGCCGCCTTGACGACCTCGATGTAGGACACGCCGACGAACTCCGCCATGAGGAACGCCGCCGCGCCCATGACCGGCGGCATGAGCTGTCCGCCCGTGGATGCCGCCGCCTCGACCGCGCCCGCGAAGTTCGCGTTGTAGCCGAGTTTTTTCATCATCGGGATTGTGAGCGAGCCGGTGCCGACGACGTTGGCAACGGAGCTGCCCGAGACCGTTCCCATGAGGCCGCTGGAGAGGACGGCGACCTTTGCAGGGCCGCCGCTCGCCCAGCCCGCGACCGCATTGGCGAGGTCGATGAAGAACTTGCCGAGCCCCGTGCTCTCAAGGTACGCGCCGAACAGGATGAACAGGAAGATGAACGTGGAGGACACGCCGAGCGGGATGCCAAAGATGCCCTCCGTCGTGTAGTAGAGGTGGCTGATGAGCTGTTCGAGTGACAGCCCTCTATGCGCGAGAACGCCCGGCATATAGGGGCCGAGGAAGGCGTACGCGAGGAAGAAGAGTACGACCGTCACCATCGGCAGTCCCACAACGCGCCGTGCCGCCTCGATGACGAGGAGGATGCCGATCCCGCCCACGACGATATCCGCCGTGGTGGCAGAACCCGCGCGCGTCACGAGTTCGCGGTACTGGATGACGATGTAGGCGGGTGCCGCCGCGCCGAGGATGGCGAAAAGCGCGTCAATGGGATGAACGAAGCTGTCCCTCGTCCACGCGCGGCGAAAGGGATAGAGGAGATATGCGAGCGTGAGTCCAAAGCCGAGGTGGACGGCACGCTGCAGCTGCGCGTCGAGGATACCGAAGGTCGCCGTGTAGAGCTGAAAGATGGAAAATGTGATGGCGATGGCGGCAACGATTTTCTTCGGCAGCCCCGCATAGTGGACGGTGTTCGACTCACGGTCGTACTTCTTGAGCACCGCTTCCGCCTGTGCTTTGTTCTTTTCGGTCATAGGATCAGTTCACATCCTTTGTGAAGATTGTTGTCTTAACGTGCGTGCCCCTCGCGAACACAGAGTTACGCAAGCGGTCGGGCACTTATCTGCCTAAATACCTGCGGATTTCAAACGCGCTTCGCTTGAACGGTAGAAATCCGCAGGGGGCAGAACGTGCCCTCTCCTCCGCTTGCTCCACTAAGGTTCGCTACGGGACACCGCACGCATACAAAGAAGCCTTACAACATCGGCTTCATCAAGTTTCGCTTGTAAATCCGCAATATTTCGCAAAGTCCAAACAAAAGAAATAGGAGGCCGCCGATTGGCAGCCTCGGAATTTCAAAACAAGTAGGTGTAGAGCGGCGCGACAACGAGGTCGATGCGCGTGCCGATGGGATACATCTCATAGACGGGAATGCGCTCCCCGTCCGCCTCGATGGTCAGCTGTGTGCCGACCCCCGTCCTGAGGCTCAGTGCGGGATAGTCGCGATCCATGTCGAGGACGAAGTAGTCTCCCTCCTGTCGGAACGTGCCCTCCTCGGGGAGGAACGGCAGCCCGACACCGTGGGACTGATAGCGCGTGCCCGTGAGATGGAAGTGCCCGTCCGCGTGCGCGGTCAGGAATTCCTCAACGGGGGTCTTCTGCACGGAGTGGATGAAGTGAATCGTAACGGGCACCTCATCCCGAATTTGCCGCACGAGAACGATCTTTGCCCCATCCGCGTGCAAGAAGAGCGCGGGGGCGCTCAGGATGTCGAACGCGACAAGCGTGACCGCCGCACACAGCGCAATCAGATACGCTCTCATTTCTCGTTAAAGTACTTCTCCGCACCTGCGTTCATCGGCAGGGACATACCGCTCTTCGCCGTGTCCTTCGTGATCTGCTTGCCGACGGCGTGCGCCGCCTGCAGACGGTCGAGGTTCGAGAAGATCGCCTTTGTAATGCTGTAGCCGAGATCCGCGTTCACCGAGGGGCCTGCAACGAGCATTGCCATGACGGAGACGCTCGGCACAGCCTCGTCAAAGCCCGCATACGTTCCTGCAGGGATGACGGTCTTGGTATAGAACGGATACTTTGCGATCAGGTCGTCTGCAATCTTTTCCTCCACGGGGAGCAGACGCACGGGGTTCTGCGCGGCGATGTCCTGTACGGACGCCGTCGGATAGCCCGCCGTAAGGATTGCTGCATCCACACTGCCATCCTTGAGCGCACGCGCCCCCTGGGCGAACGAGAGGAACTGTTCGTCGATGTCATCGTAGGTAACGCCGTACGCCGCGAGGATCTGCCGCGCATTCGCCTCGACGCCCGAGCCGACCACACCGACCGCAACGCGCTTCCCTTTGAGATCCGCGATGCTCCTGATGTCCGAGGATCGGAGCGTCACGAACTGGCACGTCTCGGGATAGAGCGCGGCGATGCCCTTGAGCCCGTCCACCTTCTCGTCCTTGAACATCTCCGTGCCGTTCGCGGCATAGTAGGCGATGTCGTTCTGCACCGTCGCGAGGTCGAGTGTGCCGTCGCCGAGCATTTTGAGGTTCACCACGGACGCACCCGTATTCTGCGCGTTCGCCTCCGTGCCGTAGATCTCCTGGGTCAGGATCTCAGCCATCGCAGTACCGATGGGGTGGTATGTCCCTGCCGCGCCGCCCGTGCCAATGTTGATGGAGTTCTTGCCCTCCACGCCGGAGTCGCCGTTGCATCCTGTGAAGAGCACCGCCGCCGCAGCGAGGACTGCGCCCGCTGCAAAAACTTTCTTTACGGTCGAAACCTTCATGATCCTTTCCTCCTAACGACATTTTCTCAGTTCTCAAAATCATCCCACAATTTATGGGCTGTGCCTGTATTTTATCACAAAAAAGCTCATACGCGCAAGGTATGAGCTTTATGATTTTTATGTATAAAATGTCTTAAGGAATCGCTGATAAAATGAAGTCTGTCAGATTGGTACAGATTTTTCGCCCTGTCAAGGAGACAAATCGGACGCATAGCAAAGGCTATGTGGAGGATCAAGGGCACAATGCGAGCAAAAAGATGCGCTAAGATGGCGGCGCTGAATTTATCAAGGCTTCCCTAACCTCAATCCCGCCGAATCTTCGGCAGTAAAAAGCGTAGGAGGACGTAGGCGAGGATGCTGCCCGCGCCCGTGGAGAGGAGGAAGGGGACGATGTAGACGGTGTAGCTCGCGGGATTCAGCCCCATGAGGAGGGCGGCGACGGGATAGGCGGCGAGTGCGCCGAGGATACCGGTGCCGAGTGCCTCGGCGATGCAGGTGATGCCGAGGCGCTTCGTATAGTGGTAGGCGAGCCCGCACGAGAGCGCACCGATCATGCTGCCGGGGAACGCCATGAGGCTGCCAAGCCCCGCGATGTTCCTGAGAAGGCTCGCGGCGAATGCGACGCCGACGCCCCAGAGGGGACCGAGGAATACGGCGGCGAGGATGTTGACGAGGTGCTGCACGGGGGCGCAGCGGCTCCCGAGCACGGGGAAGCTGAACAGGCCGCCGAGGACAGCAACGGCGACGAGGATGCCGGCGAGTGTGAGTTTTCGGGTACGGGTGTCAAGCATTGGAGTCTCCTTGGATGTATTCACTCTTTAGGTCAAAGCCGTGCGCGAGGGGGCCGCTGCCCGCACCGAGGTCGAGACCCGCTGCGAGAGCGCCCGAGAGGTATGCCTTGGCGCGTTCGACAGCTCTGTCGAGCGCCATGCCGCGCGCGAGATTGGATGCGATTGCACTTGAGAGGGTGCAGCCCGTGCCGTGGGTGTTCGCAGTCGCAATGCGTCTACCCTCGAACCAACGCGCACCCGCCCCATCGACGAGCAGATCATTCGCATCGTCGACGCTGTGCCCTCCCTTCATAAGGACAGCGCTGTGCGTGCGCTCATAGATGCGCGCCGCCGCAGCTGTCATCGCCGTGCGGTCTGTAATCGCCATATCGGCGAGCACCTCCGCCTCGGGGATGTTCGGCGTGATGATGCTCGCACGCGGCAGGAGCAGCTCCACCAGTGCCGCCACAGCATCCTCGCTGATGAGGCGCGCGCCGCTGGTTGCAACCATGACAGGATCGACGACGATGTTCTTTGCCCTGTATTCGTCCAGCTTCTCCGCAATGACACGGATCAGTGCCGCGTCCGCAACCATGCCGATCTTCACGGCATCGGGCGGGATGTCGGTAAAGACGGCATCGAGCTGCGCCGCGAGGAATGCGGGCGGGACGGCGAGGATGTCGGTGACGCCCGTGGTGTTCTGCGCGGTCAGTGCGGTGATGGCAGTCATGCCGTAGACACCGTGCGCGGTCATGGTCTTCAAATCCGCCTGAATGCCCGCGCCGCCGCTCGAGTCGCTGCCCGCAATCGTGAGTGCCGTATACATTTTCATCATGTTCCCTCCTTAGAGCTTCGTGATTCTGCTGTGTCCCGAGAGGTCTTCGTCCGTCATACAGTAAATGCTGTCGATGATCCGCGTGCGGTACGAGGCGTTGCCTTCATGCTCCCCCATACGCGCCCATGCAAGTTCTCCTGCGACGCCCATGAGGGCAACCGTCTCCGTGACGGCTGCGAGAGGATCAGAGGGCGCAGCGGCGAGCGATGCCGCAAGGAGCGCGGAAAGCTGACATCCCGTGCCCGTGACCCGCCCCATCTCCGCGCGTCCATTGCGCACAGCATAACAGGAGCTACCGTCCGTCACAAGGTCGACTGCGCCCGTGACGGCAATGATCGCGCCCGTGCGTGCGGCAAAGGCGCGCAGGAAGTCCGCCGACGCCGCGAGATTCTCCTCGGTGACAGCATCTGCCGCACTGGCATCGACGCCCGAGGTCGTGCCCGTACCGACGGCAAGGGTGCGTATCTCAGAGATATTGCCGCGCACGAGGGTCGGCTGCACCTCATTGAGGAGACGGAGTGCGGTCTCGGTGCGGAGCTTGCTCGCGCCCGCACCCACAGGATCAAGGACGACAGGATGCCCGAGGTCACGCGCGCGCTTTCCTGCGAGGAGCATGCTCGGGATGGTGCGCGCGTTCAGCGTGCCGATGTTGAGGCAGAGTCCCGCGGCGATAGCCGTGATCTCCTCCGCCTCCTCCGGGTCGTCCGCCATAACGGGGCGGGCGCCGATGGCGAGCAGGACATTCGCGACATCGTTGACCGTGACGTAGTTTGTAATGCAGTGGATCAGGGGTACGGCGCAGCGCACCTTTTCGAGGATGGAGGTGTTCATTGGGATTTCCTTTCTTACGCAATTTTCCCTATATCGTCCAAAGCTCCCCTTCCACCATGCTGCGCATGGTTCCCCTCCCCCGCTTCGGCGGGGGAGGCTTGGCGTTACGACTTATTGTTGCGCCCTTTTCCCGCACATACGATGCGCAAGGAGTGCGAGCACGAGCGTGACTGCCATGGTCGGCAGAGTGCTCCCGACGGGCGTGTCGAGTGTCATGAGATACCGATAGCAGAGGAAGCCGACGAACCAGACGGTGAGGTTGACCGCATGGACGGAGCGATCCGCCGCATCCTCGCGCAGGATGAAGTAGCTCGCAATCTGGACGGCGATCATCGGTGCAAAGACCGAGCCGATGATGTAGAGGAAGCCCGTGATGTCGTCCATCGGATAGAGGGATGCCGCGACCGCGCCGAAGACGGTGACACCGATGCCGACCGCGCGCCCCGAGGTGCCGCGCACAATGCTCTCGCTCGATACGCCCGCCGAGTATGCATCGAGGTAGGTGGTCGTAACCGTCGAGAGAATGACGACGCCAAGCCCCGCCGCGCCGAGCCCCGCGCGGAGCATGATCTGCGCGATGTCCGACTCGCCCGTGAGGATTGCCGCGCCCATGCCGATGAAGTACATCCACGTGCTGATGAGTCCGTAGACAACGGCGCTGACGGCGGCGGCAGCCACGGGCTTCTCCGCCTCGCGCGTATAGTCCGAGATGAGCGGCAACCACGAGAGGGGCATTGCAATCGACAGCTCGAGTGCCATCGCAAAGCTCATTGCCTCGCCCGCAGGAGTTTCCGCCGCCGCGCTCGAGCCGCCCATGATGACGGAGCAGAGGAGCACGGTGAGGAGAAAGAGCGCTGTCATCGCAACGGCGTTCACACGCTCAATGCGCAGAATGCCAATCCGAATCCATACAATAATCAGAGCACCGATCACGAGACACCAGATCCAATGCGATACCGCCATGACGCTGCCCGCCGCAAGCGCGCCGTCATAGATCATGATGCTCGTCCAGCCGATGAGCTGCAGGACGTTCAGCGCGGCAAAGAGGAGTCCCCCGCGTGCGCCGAACACCATCTTGACCGTCTCCATCGCACTGCGCCGCGTCCGCGCACCGATCAGCCCCGCGAGGAAGAGCAGCGCGCAGCCGATCACGTGACCGACGATGATTGCAATGCCGCCGTCGCGAAAGCCGAGCGGCGCGAAGAATGTGCCTGTTAAAATCTCCGCCAGTGAAACCCCCGCGCCGAACCAGATCAGCGCGTTTGCGGGGATGCTTGTCCGTTTTTCCATGGGAACCTCCAATCCATGTGCCCCTTCCACCATGCTGCGCATGGTCCCCCTTCCCCGCACGCGGGGCAGGCTTAAGGAATTAAAAACGCGGCTATGCCAACTGACATAGCCGCGCTATCTGCACATATATCCCTACGTTGGCATTATCCAAATCAGGTTATGGGTCGGGACGCGTTGCCCCCTCTCAGCCGACTGCTGTCAGCTCCCCTTATTCTGTCGTATATACGGTTACTGTGCGCTCATCGAGAGCTCGATGAACTTGTTGCCGAGCTTCGCCTTCTGCAGGACTTCCTCGGTGATGTCCGCGCCCGCCTCAACGATGACAACGCCGTTGTCCATCTTGATCGTGCGCGTCGCCTTCTTGCCAAGCAGGAAGCGGCGGTGACGATCCTCGTTCACGCGATCCGCACTCTTGTCCTCGGCAGGCTCTGCAACAGCCGCCTCCTCAACCGGTGCAGGCGCCTCTGCGGCAGGTTTCTCCGGCTCAGGCGCCGTTTTCTCAGCGGGTGCAGGTTCCTCTGCCGGGGGCTCGACGGCGGGCGCTTCCTCCACAACCGGCGTGGATGCCTCAACAACGGGTGTTATAGGCTCCTCCACTGCGGGAGCAGCCTCTGCCACCGGCTCAACCGCAGCTTCCTGAGCTGCAGGCGCTGTCACAGCGGGCGCCGCCGGTGCAGCCGCTGCGTCAAATTTTTTTCCGGCATCGCCCTCCGGAGAAATGACCGTGACTTCCTTACCAAAAATGGAAACCTGATCCGCCGTGACCTCAGAGGTAGAGCCCTCCGGTGTCGTGATTTCGCACTTCTCGATGCTGCCGTCCTCGCCGATGAAGATCTCGGTGATGTTGCCCTGAATGACACCCGTACGCGTGATCGCCTTCGTGCCGATGACGCGGATATTGTCGTCCAGCAGCGTCTCGAAATCGCCCGCCGCATCGAGCGTCAGGATGTTCTCGCTGTTGTTGATCGTGACGGCGTCCTCGCCGACTGCAATAACATTATCATAGGGAATGAGCTTGACTCCGCGATACCAGTCCTCGTCCTCAATCGTGATCGCCGCTACCACACGGTTCGGCGCATCGATGAGAAGGGTCTTGCTCATGCCGAGCTCGCGCCCTTCGGTAATGCTGATGACGGGAAGTCCCAGAATGTCAACGCTTTTCTTCATGTGTATTCCTCCATTTTACCAAAAATGTCAGATGTTCGGCTCGTCTGCGCGCCGATCCGCCTCCGCGAGAATCTCCTTCGGAACCTCGCCGAAGGGGAGAGTAGGCGTACCCTGCGCCGCGAGCATATGAGAAACGACGGTCAAGGCTCTGCGGGAGCGTTCGAGCTCCTGCACCATGACTGCGTTCTGTGTGATGATAGGAAGCGCCAACGCCTCGTCAAAGAGAGCGAGCGCCGCAGTGTAGTTCCCCATGCGCTTGTAAAGTGTGGAGAGTTCGATGATGAGATACGGCATATAGGAATCATCCGGATAGCGCGCAAGCGCACGGCGATATGCCGCAATGGCAAGAGCAGGATCGTTCTCTGCCGACTCGTATGCAACGTCGAGCAGTTCCTCCATGCTCTCCGGCAGCATTTGCTCCGCTGGCGCAGCTGCTTCCTGTATCACGGCAACTGCAGGTCGTGCGACGGGAGAGGATAGCACGTTTCCCCGTGTCTGTGCATATGCCGGTATGGCGTCTACAGACGCACAGTCCACCGCCGCAACGGAAGGATCCTCCGCCGCCGGCGCAGACGCCGGTGTGCGGCGGCGCGCACGTACCGTCATGAACGCATTATAGAGCGTCACGATCAGCCCCGCTCCTGCGACAAGGGCTCCCAACTGTACATAATACATCGTCGTCAGCGGCGGACGCAGGGCAATCAGCCCAGCGACGACGCCGATGCTCATCAGGATGGCAAAAACGAGCGAGGAAAGGCGGATCTGCATCTGCATTGCCGTCGCCCCCTTTTCATACGACCGACTCCCGATACAGCGGGCATACTGATAGGTATTCCTTGACGTTTTCGACATGAATACGCAAATTCCTTCTTTGGCAGAGGAAATATTAAAAAAAATTCGTCGTTCTTTTTCCAAAACTTTTTTCTTTCGACTCTTTTTTTATCTCATGTTTCATAGTATAATGGCGGTGACATATTCATTCGCGTGCATAAACATGACGCATGCGAGGGGAAGATAGGTTGATTCACTAACGGATGGGAGAGATTCACATGACGCAGGAAACAGTGATGATCGAGAACAAGACGGGCATTCATGCACGTCCCGCATCGGTGTTCGTTCAGACGGCAACGAAGTTCAAGTCCAAGATCCAGATTGAGGCAAAGGGCAAGAAGGTTGACGCCAAGAGCATCCTCATGCTGATGAGCATGGGGCTTGTCAAGGGTACGGAGCTCACCATCATTGCCGAGGGCGAGGACGAGGCAGCAGCCGTAAAGGAGCTCGCGGATCTCGTCAAGTCGAAGTTCGGCGAAGAGTAATCGGATCACAACGGGACGCCCGAGGTTTTGCAGTGCACTGTTTGCCTCGCGGCGTTTTTTCATAGGACTGCCGACCGCCAAAGCGCAAGGAAAGGGTCGGCATCTCTCATGGGGGGGTAAAATATGGCAGAACAAATCCGTGGAAAAGGCGTGATCTCAGGCATCGCCGTCGGCAAGGTCATGCTCGCAGGGCAGAACCTCGACGGCTATCTCGCGGCATATAAGCCCGGCTCCGTTGCAGAGGAGCAGGGCAAGGCGGAGGCGGCACTCGCCGCCGTCACCGAGAATCTGCTCGCGACCATTGATCGGCTGCGCAAAGACGAGCAGACCGAACAGGCAGCCATCCTTGAGGCGCACCGCATGATGGTGCAGGATCCGATGATGGCAGAGAACATCAAGACGAAGATCGAGGCATGCGGCAGTGCGCCGCAGGGCATTCTCGATGCCGCGAACGAACAGGCGCAGATCTTCGAGCAGATGGAGGATGAGTACTTCGCTGCGCGTGCCATTGATCTGCGCGACGTGGGCAAGCGCGTCGCGAAATACGTCCTCGGTGTCAAGGAGCCGGAGATCGGCACGGGGCAGGTCGTCCTCTGCGGGGAGGAGATCGAGCCGTCCGTCGTGGCGGGCATGCCCACCGACCAGATCGCGGGCGTCATCCTCGGCTCGGGCAGTGCGACGAGCCACGTCGTCATCA
>ERZ773014.1565-NODE-1565-length-14360-cov-8.153163_pt1 | contig 14360 bp, 21 predicted proteins | sample MGYA00580841_ERZ773014 | MGnify/ENA primary metagenome ERZ773014 (study PRJEB29015, sample SAMEA2737989) | human oral metagenome | biome: human oral; feature: human-associated habitat; material: dental | place: China | collected 2067 ...
GTGTCTCGGCGCGCGACTGCGCCCGGACGCGTCTGTAGGCCTTACTCCGGGACGCGGTCTTGGCGCGTGCCTTGGCCCGGCGTTCCTTCATGTCGGCCGGCGAGAGGGTCTCGGGGCGCCATTCCGGATGATCGGCGTAGAGGCGCACCCAGAGCCGGCTATGGGTGCAGGCCGAAAGGAAGCGCATATCGGCGTCGGTGAGCACGCTGACCGTCATCGGTCGGCCGTTGCGCCGGCCTTTCGTTTGGCGTTGCTCGAGGGGCTGCCCGCCGGCGGCTATTCGGCGCGCTTCGAAGCGGGTAATGATGTGCTCGACCTCGGTATGGGTGAGGCCGGTCTGTTGGGCTATTTCGTAGGAGGTAATGGTCATTAGGTGTGATTGAGGTATTGGGGCCTGAGGCCCTGTTGGTTTGTTGGGGGCTGCGCCCCGTTGAGGTGTTTAGTTGTTGAGATGTTGAACCGCTTGTCGAACCAACGACTAAACGCCTCAACGCCTCAACAAGGGCTTTAGCCCTCAACTCTATATCCGTACGGGCAGCCCGGCGTAGACCCAGGCTAGGAGGGCAGCGTCGCGCATGTCTTGCGAGGTGCGCCGGGTGTAGCCCGTGAACTGGGCCAGCTCGGCGGCGGTGATCTTGCCGTCCGGGCCCCGCCAGCACTTCTGCAAGGGGCGCTGCTCGACGGTCTCGATGCCCATGTGGCGGGCCATCTCGACGATCTTACGGCCCACCTCGTGGTTGCGCCCGGCGGAGCGACCGATGGCGGCGGCCTTGCGATGGCTATCGCGGGCGTGGGTGTGCCAGTTGGAGCGGTTAAGCCATCCGGCCTCGACGACGACGGTGAGGGACTCCCCGAGGGCGTCCGTGGCCTGCTTTGTGGCGTGTAGGTCGTCGATCAGTTCGGGGAACGTCTTTGCCTCGCAATGCAGCTCCCGGGAGGGGAGGTGGAGGAAGGCCACGCCCGACCGATCCACGTCGGGGTCGATGGCGATGATATGGCGGGGGCCTGCGGGCCCCAGCGAATTTGGCCGGGTACCCGGCAGGGGGTTATTCATCATCTGTAAAATCATTAGGGGGTAAAGTGCCGTACCCGAACCGGATCCGAAAGGTCACGGTGGCTTCCATGACGTCGCGGGTGAACCGCACCACGTCTATTTGGTTGTCTGGGTTGGCCACGGCCGCGCGGTATTCCGCCGTGATCCTTTCGTGCCGGCTGGGGGCTTTCGTTTCGCTGTTTGTTTCCATTCCGTGTGCGCGTTTAGAAGGGTAGATCGTCTTCGCCTCCGATGGGGGCCGGTGTGCCGGCCGGCGAAGCTGGGCCTGTTACGTGCTGGGTGGCGGCTACGGATTGAGCCGGGGTGGTGGGCTGTGTGGCTTGCGTGGATCCCTGTGTGGCTGGTTGGGTGGGGCTGCTGCCGCAGAGGTAGACCTCGCGGGCGTTGACGTTGATGTCTACGCGCGTCTGGCCGGTGCGGTCGGTGTAGAGGTTGTTGCGCATCGTGCCGCGGACGAACACCTTTGCGCCTCGCTTGAGGTAGGGCAACACGGCGCCGCCCTCGCCGTACCAATAGATGGACAGCCACGTGGTGCGTTGCGTGGGGGGCTCACCGGGTTTCTGTGCGCGTACGTTTTCGGTGTGCGCCACACTGAAGCAGACGTACTTCTTACCTGAAAATTCTTTCACTTCGGCATCCTTTCCGAGGTTGCCAATTACTTCGATTTGTAGCATATAGGGGTTGAATGATGTTGGGGCCTAACGGCCGGTTTATTTGTTTATCTGTTTATGCGTTGAGGTGTGAAATGAGGGTCGCCCGAGACCTAAATCCTGTTTTTGGTGCGAAATGACCCTCGCCGCGGGCTTCAAATCAATTTTTAGCCCAAAATGAGGGTCGCCGCGGGCTTAAATCCTGTTTTTGGCCCAATCCGAGGCTCATTTTGGACTCAAAATCGGTTTTTGGTGCAAAACGAGGCAAGTTTTGGGCTTCAAAACTCATTTTGACGCAATCCTTGGCGGGTTTTGGGCTCCAAATCGGTTTTTGGTGCAATCCTCGGCGGGTTTCGGACTCCAAACACGTTTTTGATGCAATTCCCGGCGGGTTTCAGGCTTCAAAACGGTTTTTGGTGCGAAACCCGGCTTCCCGGAGGTGCCTTCACCGCTTGCAGGCGGCTATGTTTATGCGGTGAATAACCTGCTCGGAATAGGTCAGGCTGCCTTCGTATCCGCGGGCGTATAGCTCTCGCATCAGCTGGCGGGGCGTGAAGGCCCTCAGATCCGGATTGAGGGGCACGTCGGGGCGCTGCATGACGACGCCGAGGTGTTCGGCCGAGGCTTCGTCCAGCGCGTCCTCGAAGGTTTGGCGAGCGGCTTCCAGCCGACGTTTGCTGTCGCGGAGGCGGCGCTCCTTGTCGCGTCGGAGGCGATAATAAGCCTTGCTGGAGGCCTTGGAGCAGGCCTTGCAGCTGTTCTGCAGGTTGTCCGCATTGTTGGTGTTTCGGTAGAATTCACTCACGGGCTTCTCGGCGCCGCAATGCGAGCAGCGCTTCGTGATCTCTTTGGTGTTTGTCTCCATTGTGGTTGTCGTTGTTTGATTCATTCGTGTGTGCGTTTACAGGCCCGTATGTCCAAAGCCACCGCCCCTACACAGGTACCCGGCAAACTTCCCTGCCTCGGCAGAGGCCCATTCGACGCGTGCGTAAGACGTTACGACGAGCTGCGCGATGCGGTCGCCATCGTAGACCGCGAAGGGCGTGTCGGAGAGGTTGGCGAGGATGACACGGATCTCTCCGCGGTAGTCGGCATCGATCGTGCCGGGCGTGTTCAGTACAGTGAGGCCGTACTTGATGGCCAGCCCGCTGCGTGGGCGGACTTGCGCCTCATAGCCGGCTGGGAGTTCGATGCGGATCCCGGTGGGGATCAGTGCCCGCTGCATGGGTGCGAGCGTTACGGGGGGCCTCTGCCGAGGCAGGGAAGTTTGCCAGGTACCAGGCCAAACTTCGCTGGGGCCCGCAGGCCCCCCGGCGGAGAGCGGCGTGGCGTACTTCGGCAATGGGTGGCGCGAGGTGTTGACGATATTCACTTTCATCTGTGGTTTGTGGTTATGGGGTTTGTATCTGGAGAGTCGGTGAGGGGGATCAGCTGGCGATCCTCCGAAAAGGTGTAGATAGGCATACCGCGTTTTAAGGCCACGTGTCGCTCGATCTGCGCGCCGCGTGACCGTTCCCACCCGTGGAGCATACAGACGCCGTCACAGGCTTTGAGAGCGGCCAAATCGGCGCGCATATGCTCCGCCCACGTGGCGTCGCTAGGCAATCCGTTGTAGATCGGGTTCACAGGATGGTGTCCGAGCTCAGAGAGGCGGCGGGCAGCCACGGCGAAGCGTTTGACGGCGACAGGGAAAGGCAGGCCGATGATTTGGCCGCTGATGTAGATTCTCATTTCGGGGAGTTTGGTGTTATGCGGTTTGGGCTTCAGCTTTCCGGCGGATGGCGTCGGCAGCTTCGGTCACTTTCATTTGGCAGTATTCGGCGTAGGTGATGGCGCGGGCCGAGGAAGCCTCACGGGCGGCGTCGCGCTGTCGAGCTGCCTCTTCACGCTGATAGCGATCCAGCTCTGAGCGGCGGTCGCAGAGGTAGGCTTGCAGGCCGGAAAGCACCCGCTGAGGGTCGACCACGCCGAAGAACTCACCGTAATGCCCCGCCTTGAAGCGATGGAAGAACAGCAGCAGCTCGGACGTCTTCAGGTAGGGCACCTCGGCCAGCATCATGCGGGCCAGCTCCTGCATCTGCGGCAAGGTCATCTTGCGGCTGACCCCGCAGAAGTCGTTCATGTTTTCGACCTGCGCCATCAGCCACAATTCGGCCACCTCCTCCGTGTAGGCCGCTCGGACGACGGCCAGTGTGGGAGCCGTGCCCATATAGGCGCGCTCGGGGTGACGCACGGCCAGCGGCTGCGTGTCGGGACTGAGCTGCTTCAGGAAAGCCTGCGAATCGCCGTACCGCTTACGGGTTTCCGAAACGCGCTGCGTTAATGGCATCGGCTTTGGCGCAGGCGTTGGCAGCCATTTCTGCGAGCTGTCGCTTTCGCTCTGCGTTTTCAGCGCGCTCTCTATCCATTCGGGTTTGATACGTTCCATTGAAGTTGGGTGTTTGTGGGTTGAATAGTGGGGTGGTTGCGGTGTTGGCGTTTCGTTTCTGCCATGTTACGAGGGCAGCCCGCCAACTTTTCATGGGGTTCTTGCCCACCTTCCAGCCGTTCGACTCGTAGAAGGCAATGAATGATTCCGCGTCCACGCTGTAGCCTTTCTCCGTGACGTAGGCCTGCACCTCTTCCAGTGTAGGGCGCTTCATCGGCGCGCGAGCTGGCGAAGTGGGCCGGGCGTCTGTTGGTGTCGGCACCTCTTCGGCCTCCACGGTTTCGATCTCCTCCACGGCTTCGGCCTGCAAGGTTTCCGGGCGAGCTTGCAAGGTTTCGGAAGAAGCATGCAAGGTTTCCGTCGACATCCCATTGTGATCCGCCCTGCCGGGGGCATTCGCTTCGACGCTTTCGGCCTCTACGGGCGTAAGCCACGCTTCGAGATCGCTATTCGCATCCCCTGCCCCCGATTCGTTTTCGCGCGCACGCGCCATAAAACACACGGTTTCTGCTTTTGCTTTCTCTTTTTCTTTATAGGGGGTTATAGGGGGAAAGGTTTCTTTTTCTCTTTCCTTTTCCTCTTTAGTTTTTGCATCGAGGGCGGTCGGGATAACATCGTTATCAAAATCCATAACATCGTTATGCTTTTCGGATAACATCGTTATCGGCTCAGACTTGTTCCAGCGGGCTTTCATACCCTTCCTTCCGGCCTCCGCATACCGCTCATAGGATTCGTCTACCTCGTTTGCGTACTTAATGAGCCGCTCGGAGTAGAACTTTTTGCCGCCGTCGGTGGGGGTGAAGAGTCCGAAGTCTTCGACGATGGCCTTAATCCGGCGCGCACTCACACGCAGGTCGAAGGCCAGCGCCTTATAGTCTTTCTCGAGCACGCAGCCCGGGGCAGCTTGCAGCATCTCTATGAGCATGAAGTAGACGCCGTATCCTTCTGCGCCGTATCGGATGCGCAGGGCGATGATCTTTTCATCGTTGCGGGCGTCGCAGTCGTGATTGAAGTAAGTTTTCTTGCACATGGCTATGGGGTATATATGATTGTACGCGTGTGCGCGTTCCCTATTTATCTGTGTTATGTCGGTTGCATGCCTGCAAGGCGCATTTCCTCTTTGGCCTTACTGATGAGTGTGCGGCACCAATCGAGGCGGTGCACGCCGCAACGGTTCACTCGCTCGGCGAAGTCCACCAGATAGCGCTCCTCGGCGCAGAGGCTGTCCACGATGGCGTTTATTGCTTTCGCGGTCGCTCCGCCTTGCTTGGCCGCCTTGGCGAGGGCGTCGAACGTATCCTCTTTCATGCGGGTGTTCAGGTGGTGCTTAGCGTCTGCCAGCAATCGACCGGCGCGGGCCACGTAGACGGCCACGCGGTTGCCGAACTCGGTAATCTCGGCCGCATCGTCGGTGGTGGTCGTTTCCAATTCCGCGGCCATCTCTTCGAGCTCTCGGAGCATGTCTTCTTTTGGCGTTATATGTAATTCCATTGCGAGTGTATACGCCGGGGGCTTTACTCACCCCCGGCTGGTTGTTCTTCAGATTCAGCGACTGTTCCCCCTTTGGGAATAGTCGTTCGTGGTAAAGTGATCAGCGCGTGCTCAGCCTCGCGGAAGGCGGCGCGGAGTGTGGCACCGGCATTTTCGAGCTGGGGCAATTCATCGAAGGCCTCTAAGAAGGACGCTTTTGTGAGTGCGCCCGCGCATACATAAAGCTGCAGGTTGTAAAATGCCCTTGCTGCGTATCGCGCGTAAACACGAAGTGTGGGCGCTGTCAGCCCAGCCTGTACAGAATCGCAAAAGGCGTTCACTTGCTGCATGTCGTATCCCTCGTTCTTGATTAGGCTCCGGACTGCCAAGAAGACGTTTCCTGGTTCCCAGTTATAGTTTCTCTTCGCAGTCAGATATCCATCTATATACACAGTGAATAAGCATACGGCAAGCACCCTATCTTTCCTGTTATGGCTCTCCATGTACTCCGCGCGTGCGCGGTCGTATGATTCTTTACTCATCTTGCCGCCTCCCTTAGTTTCGTCTCTACTTCCTTGAATACACGGCGTACTATTGCGCCCGCGTACGGTGTTTGCGCGTCTGCCATACATTTGCGAATGAATGCTTCTTGAATTTTGCGCGCCATATACTCGCTGGGGCTGCTCTCATTGTAATAAAATGTCGCAGTAATGATTTTTCGCACAAAATCAAGCTCTTCCAAATCGCTCTCTTTCACTCCAATAATCGAAAGGCATAAGCCGTCAATGTCTGATATATTAAAATCATTCTCAAGTGTGGATTTGTATACTTCCAAGTATTCATATTCATCACTTTGTTTACACTTTGCCGTTTTTCCTATTACACCGATGATGTAATCTATAAGAAGGATAACAGCTCTCACTCTCTCTCTCCTTACGACTCGCCGTCGGCTCTTAGTGATGGTGTACGCGCTCCCCTCGCGTACCCATCGAAGCCAAACTTTCGCGCTGTTCATATTGCCACCTCCAGTTTGTGGGCGTTGCAAATGCGGTGAAGGAAGGCGCGGCCGGGCTCCGTCCAAACGGTGTAGACGGTGGTGTCCGGGCGGCCGTCGCTGTGATCGAAGGCAACGGTGCGCGTCTTGGTGTAGCCTTTGCCGGAATGGTCGGCGGTGGTCATCCAGCGGCCGCTTTGGCGGAAGATGATGCCCTTCTTCTTCAGATAGGCTGTGAGGTGGGCAACGGTGCGGAAGTCCAACTCTTTAGCCATCTGCGTAAACGTGTACGTGTTGGGCGATTGAAGCACCTCGTCGGTGTATTCAGCTTTCGGTTCGAGCACGCGGATGTGCTCTTGCTGCACCTCTACACGCCCCTCGAGCATCTGTACGCGCTGGGCTTGCCGTTTGAGTGTGGCGTCGGCTACTTTCAGGGCGCGTGCCATGATCTCCGCCGGGGTCTCGTCTTCTTTGGCCGCGATGTAGCCGCCTGTGCGGCGAATCTCTTTCAGAATGGTTTTGACGCCCCGCTTAAAATCTTTGGCCACGGGCTTGCGGCTTTGCATCAAGATCTCATATAGTCCGTCCTCGGTGAGAAACCACGTGTCTCCGCTCAAGCTGCCTAAGTTGAACTTAGTCACCTCGTCTTCGTCGACTCTCTTCACCATGTCGCTGACATTGGTGAGTGATAACATCTCTGCGACATCTTGCGCCTTAAACAGCGGCTGCTCCGCCGTTCCATATACAGCGAATTGCCGTCCACACAATTCGGTCTGTTTTAGGACTTGTATCTGCTTATTTCTTTCCATGATTGTGGGTGTTTGGATTGTTTTTCGTGAAAGGGTAGTATAACGAGACGTTATACTGCCTCAATGTCAGTGCGGCAGGATTTCGTTTTGAGTGTAAGTGGTACTCATAGGGTGTTATTGCCCCTCTTCTCAAGATCTGGTGTTTCATTCCCTTCAGGGTCAGAACTGCACACGATGAGGGTTCCGTTCAACCAAGTCTTACCGAATACTTGCGCGTAACCAAGCACCTGGGCACAGCCGGACACTTCTGCCTCATCGTACACTTGAGCTTTGTCGTACACGCGTGCCATATCATATACCTCAGCACTGCCATAAACTTGGGCGCTACCGTAGATCATAGCTGTGCCATAAACCTTGGCTCTACCATACACCGCGGCAGAGTCGCACACACAAGCCTTTCCGTATACCTCGGCGCTACCGCATACATGAGCACTACCGCGCACCCTGGCTCTGCCATACACCTCGGCGTATTTATACACGCGGGCGCTGTCGCAAACTGACGCACTGCCGTGTACCCGGGCGTTGTAGTACACCTCGGCACGTCCACTCACTAACGCGCGGCCTCCCACGGTCGCGTCGTCCCACACTTTCGCCTCACCGTCTACCCAGGCCTCGTCCTGGAGATTGTCTTCTGTCTCTATCCAGCCGCCCTTATCGCCCTTCTTGGCGTGCAGACTGTCACGTGTGGCCATGATCCGATGCAGCGTGTGACCGCAATGCGCTATGGTCTCTTCTGTCAGTTTGAAATGTCTTTCCACTTCCATGTTTTTATCTATTGATTGGTTTTTTGAGGTAGGGACAAAAGACTTTTCGCCCCTACTGGTTATTTATTCGGTGGTGGTGTCGGGGATTGGCCTGAGCATAGTGATCACCTCCACAATGGGGGACTTGGAGAGCGAAAGCAGCTCCCAGTCGGAGTCCATGCCGTGCTTCTCGAGTATCTCGAGGGCGGATCTTAGGAAATCGGCCTCGATAAGGATGCGAATCGTCTGCCGGCGCTCGGAGCCGGTCACCTCGTCGAGGGTGATGAGGGCGACCTTCGCTAAGTAGTAAGTGTCCGCTTCGGTGTCGAGGAAGATCTCCTGCAGGTGCATGCGGGTGACGCCGTCCAGCGCGTAGGTCTCGCCCTCGAGGTGGGCGGCCAGCCGGGCGGCGGCCTCGGTGACAGAGTCGGCTTGCATGACGTACGGTTCTTTGACGTCTTCGCGCACCTGGCCGTCTGCGTCGGTCGTGTTGTGGATTATATTGCATTTATACCATGCCATGATGTTGTTCCTCCCCTTATGCTTTGCGTTCCTTATTCATGCGTGTCTGTTTGGCTTCCAGCTTACGGAAGTCCACGGTCTTCACCTTGGCCACGATACGGTGGCCGGTGCGATCGAGTAAGCCCATCGGCGTTTTGAGCACTAATCCCTCAGCGGGGAGTGTTGGGTCGGCGGCGATCATCGATGTAAAGCCGCGGCGGACGTACTCGATGGCCTCCGGGATTGTCATGTAGCCCACGAGGGGGACGACCTTTATACTCAGTGCGTCGGCGATGCTTTCCACTTTATCGCGCAGCAACCACCAATCACCCACGCGGATGTCGAAGAGGATGAAGTCGGCGCCGCCCTTTGTGTAGCGTCCGCCGCTCTGGATCTTCTCCCCGTACCCTTCGCCGTAAAGCACGATGGTGTCTTTCAAGGGGCGCACGACGGGGTTGAATTGCTCCGTTATCTTATCGACTGGGAAGAGCTCTTCGAGTCGCTTAAGCAAGTGTCCGGGGATCTGGGCAGCGTCTGTGCGGCCGCGAAACTCTACGCCCACAGGCGCGCCTTCGGTGGCAGGCGGGGTGATGATGATGCGAATGTTAGTGCCGTCCACCTTCTCGGTGGCTTCCCATTTCGTATTGGCTAAATACTCAAACATGGGATCTGCCCACGCATTGGGCATGATCACATTGTTGCTGTCACGCTTGAATAGAGTATTGATCTTCTGATACTCTGTTTTTGTTTCCATAATGATGTGTGATGTTTATGTGTTGTGATTAAATGAGTTCGATAGTTTGCCCACGGTCGGCGGTGATGACCTCGCGGCCGGTGGCGCGGGCGATTGTTTGCTTGAATTGGGCCGCGTCGGAGTTGCGGTCGGAGAGGTGGATGAGGATGATACGGCGCGTCTCGCTGAGGTCGTTAGCGTGGAGTGTCTCCCGGCAGGTGTCGAGGCTCATGTGGCTCTCGACGACGCGCACGCGCTGCGCCTCGGAGACTTCGCCCCGGCGGACGTTCGCGGCCAGCAGGGTGGAATCGTAGTTGCATTCGAGGATCCACGTCCGCACGCCGTCGAACGTGTAGGGCAGGAAGCGCGTGTCGGTGGCAAAGACGGCGGCACCCATTTCGGGGTGCACCACCAAGAAGCCCAGTGGCTCGGCGGCGTCGTGCTTCACGCCGAAGGGGAGCACCCGGAACCCACCTACACGGAAAGGCTTGGGCGAGCGCACGGGGTACGAAAACGTGGAGGTGCAGACCTCGTCGGGGAGCTTCATTAGTGTACCCTCGGAGGCGTAGAGCGGCAGGGCGGCCTTGACGTACTTCAGGGCGTGCCGGGCGTGGTCGCCGTGCTCATGGGTGAGGAGTACGCCGGCTACACGCTGGAGGTCGAACCCCACGGCGCGCTGGAGGTCGAGGAGCGGGCACCCGCATTCGATGGCGAGTGCCTCGCGGCCGTTATCCAACACGTAGCCGTTGGCGGCGGATGAGCTTCCTAATATGGTGAGGCGCATTGTTGTTGAGATGTTGAGGCGGCAAGGCCACCTGTTGAACTGTTTATGTATGGAGGCGTGCGTCGCATGTCTCCGAATCAAAAGGGCACTGCCGCGGCGGCGGGGGCGTCTGCGGGCGCCGGCGAAGCTGGGCCGGTGGCGGGTGGTACGTTATCGATGCTGAGTGTGGTGCGGTTTGCCTCGGCGGCCTTCTCGCGTTCGAGGCGCTGGGTGACGTCTTCGTAGGTGGCATCTTCGGGCACGCCGCGCTCTTCGGCTGTGTACATGGCGCCGAGCTGCGTGGGGAAGGCTTCGCGCAGAGCTTGCACGACGGCCGTCTTGCGGATCATGGTGGCGCGCATGGCATTCCAGGTGGACTGCTTGCGGTCGTACTCTGCGAGCGATACGCGCGCCGTGGAGGGGTACTCGCGGTCTTTCCTGTAGACGCGTGCCCAGCCGCCGAGCAGCTGGTCGCCGGGGAGCTGGAAGGCGCCCTCTTCTTCGACAATCTCGCTGCCGCGTTTGAGGATCAGTCCGGCCTGTAGCCCGTCGAAGCCGGGGCACTGCTCGGCGCGTTTCATGAGGGCTTCTTTCGAGACGATCATCTGGGCGGGCTTATCGCCGTACTTCACTAAGTAGGCCTCGTTGAGGAAGGGGTTGAGGCGGTTGTATTTGCAGATGGCGATGAATTGCACGATGTCTGCCCGTGGGACGTTGCTGCCGCGGGTGAGGAAGTCGGTGACGATCTTCTCGCTCAGGGTGACTTCTTCGCCGTTCACGGTGTAGCGGGTGATGCCTCTCTCTTGGGGTGTGGCTGTGCCCTGCGGCTGCATGGCCGGGGCGGTGGGTGTGGCTGTTGTTTCCATTTCTGTTTGTGTGTTGGGGCCTAACGGCCGGTTTATTTGTTTATCTGTTGAGGGGCCAAAGCCCCTGTTGAATTGTTGAGGCGTGTACCCGGTGTAGGGGCGTATTGCATACGCCCCACAGACGTCCCGGCAGGGACGGGCACCGGATATATTTATTCGGCCCCACGGGGGCCGTCTAATGGGGGCGAATGCAATTCGCCCCTACACGGGTACCATAAAATGAGGGTCGCCGCAGGCCTAAATCCTGTTTTTGGTGCGAAATGACCCTCGCCGCAGGCTCCAAATCGGTTTTTGGCCCGAAATGAGGGTCGCCGCAGGCTTCAAATCGATTTTTGGCGCAATCCGAGGGTCGCCGCGGGCTTCAAATCAGTTTTTGGCCCAAAATGACCCTCGCCGCAGGCTTCAAATCGGTTTTTAGCCCGAAATGACCCTCGCCGCAGGCTTCAAGCGCGTTTTTGGTCCGCGGCGACCCTCGTTTCACCTCTCAACGTCTCAACAGATAAACAAACCAACGCCTAAACAGATAAACAAACCAACACCCCAACACCCTCAACGCCTCAACAGATAAACAAACCAACACCCCAACACCCTCAACGCCTAAACAGACAAACAAACCAACAACTAACAAGCAAACAACCAAGGGCCGGATGTGGTCATGGTACCTTTCCCGGCCGCGGCGCTGCGCCGGCCTACGGCGGACGGCATCATCGGTCACGATTGCAATCCTTGCATCGTACCGGTGACTGCCAATGACCCGACCGAGCTGCGCGCCTTCCCGCAGGGCATTCAGCCTGCCTCCATGCTGATCGTGGAAAACGAGACCGATAAACCGGTGACCGTTTCGGGCATTCCGTGCTACCCCGGGGATACGGTGATGATGTACATCGGTGGCGCGGACAGGTACGTCCGTCTGGGCGGCTCGACCCCGTGGGTGAACCCCACGGAAGCGGCGCCAAAGCCGGAAGAATCTACGGCGGTGGAAGCCTCCAAGGCCGCAAAGGCGGAACCATCCACGGAAGCAAAGGCCCCAAAGGCCGACCCCACAAAAACGAATAAGTAACCCTGCCAAGGTGTTTACCCTCACTTTTTTGTTCGTTCCGAGGCTGCGCGCACTGGCCGACCTCTCTCCCGGCCGTGCGCGCGCCTTCTTTCGGCGCCTATGGCTTACGGCGGTGGCTGCCCTCACACTCTTTGCGACGACTGGTTGCCGCCTGTTGCGCATGCCGTACACGGAGCGAGAGATGACGCAAAGGGAAGTCGTCGAGACGGTGCGCGATACGCTTGTGGTCATCGAACCCGATTCGGCCCTGATCCGCGCCTACCTGGAATGCCAGTCGGGCAGGGTGGCGCTCTCGCGGCTGATCGCCGTGCCCGGCGCGCGCATCGTGCCGAACGTGACGCTGACGGACGTCCTGACCGATACGGGCTACCGCGGTGCCCTGCTCGATGTGCACTGCCACGAAGACAGCCTCCGCCGGGTGATTGCCCTGCGCGACCGCACGATCCGCGAGCTGACTGACCGTGTCCGCACGGAGTATGTCACCGTGGAGCGCCCCTTCCGGTGGCATCACCGGGCGCTGATGGGCGGCGGATACGCCTTCCTGGCCCTCGTGCTCGGCATGGCCGCGTGGCTCATCGTGCGGCTCTACATCAGAGGCCGCGGGGGTATCCCCTAATTATTACAACCAACAACCATTAACAATTAAAGAAAGAACATGGCATTAGGAAAGAAAACCCGATCTGTCGGACTGAGCGCCATCCTGTTCGGCGACGTGACAGACGGCGGCGCTAAGATGCCGGAAGAGATGAAGCAGCTGGCCCGCACCCTGAAGGGCACGGCCACCTTTACCACCGAACAGGATCAGACACAAGAGTTCTTTTGCGAGGAAGAGCCGGATGCCCCGGTGGAATCCGTGATCTCGGAAAAGGGATTGAAGAACCTCACGTTTAACATTCTCGAATGGGATAACGCAGTGCTGCAAACCCTGTTTGGTGGCAAAGAGGTGGATGGCAAAATCAAGGATCTGTCTGGCACGGAGCGTAACGTGAAAAAGTTCATCCCCCCGAAGGACTACGTGGAAGTGGAAAAGGCGCTTCGTGTGCTTACGCCTTACAAGGTGGGCTTCGACATTCCCCGCGCAAAGATCCTCGCCCGCTTCCAGTGGAACCTGACCCGTACGGAGATCGCGCAGATCGAAGTCACGGCACGCTGCATGGCTCCCGATGGGGACGATAGTGGTACCTATGAGGTATTCAGCTGGACGGCATAATGGAAGAGGCGGAAAACAAGCGGGCGGTGGAAATCGACGTCGCCGACGCGCTGTTGGATACGGGGCTGCTGGTCAAGGTGCCGGCGCCCCGCCCACTGCGCGTGTTGGGGATAAAGGTGTTCCCGATGCGCTTTCGGCGCCCCGTCTATGCCCAGCTGCTGCGTATTAGTCGGATATATGTGCGTATGCACGTCGACCTCGAAACGCTCGAAACGGGCGAGGCCGCCGCGGTGCTCACCTCAGCGGCCAAAAACGGCGTCCGTGCCAGTCGGCTGATCGCCCTCGGGCTGATCCGTTCGGGGCTGATGAGCGCGCTGTTTCATCGCGCCGTGGCGGCCTACCTACGCCGACGGATGGATGCCCAAACGATGGCAGAGCTGGCCAAAGTGATCGTCCTGCTAAGTGGCGCGGGCCATTTTACGACTATTATCAGATCGATTGCTCATCTACAGGTGACGACTCCGAATCTGAGCCGGGAAGCGACGGGGAGTTAAGGGACGAAGGCCCCCATAGCCCTTTCGGCGCACTGTTCCAGATCGCCTCGCAAGGCGTTTGGACGTGGCGCGAACTGATGTATAAAGTGCCGTGGAGCGTTGTGCTGGCGGCCATCAATGACCAACCCAAATACGGAAAGAAGAAGCCGGCTGACGAGGGCGAAATCACCTCCGAAGCTGAAGCCAAAAAGTTTTTCAATCTGGCTTAAAACGGCGGGACAGCCTCCGCCCCCATAACCCACCAACAACTAACGAGAAAAGGCCGTGGCCGACGAAAAAACGATATACGTAACATTCGAGTTTCAGGGCAATCTGGATAAGGATGTCGACGGCGTGACGAACAGTCTCGACCGATTAGAGATAGAGGCCTCCAAAGTCCTAAAAAAGATGGCTGAGGGGAGCAATCTCGTGTCGCGGGGCTTTCGTGTGCAGGCCGATGCCATCAATAAGCTGCCTGGGCCACTGAATACAGCTGCCTCGGGAGTGGGATCCCTCTCTAAAGCCTTTGGGGCTCTCAAAGCCTCTGGGATTGTTTTTCTCCTCGACGCTATTGTCGTTGCCCTGCGATCCTTGGTGATGTGGTTC
>ERZ773014.1568-NODE-1568-length-14345-cov-37.880476_pt1 | contig 14345 bp, 13 predicted proteins | sample MGYA00580841_ERZ773014 | MGnify/ENA primary metagenome ERZ773014 (study PRJEB29015, sample SAMEA2737989) | human oral metagenome | biome: human oral; feature: human-associated habitat; material: dental | place: China | collected 2067 ...
TTGGTGCCGGCGGTAAAGGGATTAACTACGCTGAGTTTTCTTACTCGCTGATCCAAGGCTACGATTTTCTTCACCTTTATCGGACGCATGGTGTTACTCTGCAGCTGTGCGGGGTTGATCAATTCGGCAATTGCACCAGTGGGATGCGAATGGTCGATAAGCTGGAGGGAGCGAGAGTTGACGTCTTTGGTATTCCTCTGGTAATCAATAAGTCAACCGGCAAAAAATTCGGTAAATCAGAGGGCGGAGCGGTCTGGCTTGATTCGGCCAAGACATCGGTCTATCAGTTCTATCAGTTCTGGCTTAACGTTGACGACTTGGGCGTGGTTGATTACCTTAAGGTGTATACCTTTCTGAGCCGGGAAGAGATTAGTGAGCTTGAGGCTCAGCAACAAGCCCACCCCGAGGCTAGACCGGCTCAGCGTCGCTTGGCTGAAGAGGTGACCAAGCTGGTTCATGGCGAGGCGGCTCTAGCTAAGGTGCAGCGGGTGACGGAAGTGCTGTTTGGCGGTCGGGCGGTGAACGAGCTGGATAGTGATGAGCTTGACCTGCTGAGTGCTGAGATTAAGACAGTAGAGCTGACGAGCGAACTGACGGTTAGTCGGGCGCTACTAGCCGGTGGAGTGGCGAGTAGCAATGGTGAAGCTAGACGGCTAATCCAAGGCGGTGGCGTGTCGGTAAACGGTGTCAAACTGGCGACTGACCAGCCGCTTGACCGATGTAGTTTAATCAGGAAAGGTAAGAACCGGTTCGTACTGGTGCGCTAATAAATCATGAAGCAGTCTAGGGCATCTGAACCGCTAAAGGCATCTGAGCCGACCGAATCGGCTAAGCTGTCTGAGTCGACGAAACGACCTCGGCTAGTTAAGTCAACTAAGTCGACCAAGCCAGTCGATAGGTTGTTTACTAAAGATAACTTGGCTCGGCTAACCTATGATATATTGGCGGTTTTAGCTAAGTCACTAGTGGCAGTAGCCGGGCTGATTAGTTTGTTTCTGCTGATGACCTTAGTGTTTGGTCAGGCGGGCAGTCTGAACCGCTTCTTAGATCAAGCCGGCAACCCTTTAGCGAATGCCGGCTATCATCCTGACATCTCCATGGAAGTGCGAATGAATATCATTAACCAGTTTTATAGCTGGGTGATAGTGGCGTTGGGTATCTTGATCGTTGTGGGGGCGGTGCTACTGGTCTGGATTCTGCTGAGGTGGCTATCTCGGCTGGGTAACTTGATGCTGAGCCTGGGGGCTAGTCTGATGGATAGTCAGCCGGAGAAGGCGTCGCTTTTCATCATCCTGACTATCTGGTCGGTGACTATTGTGCTGGCCTGGGCGGTATTAAATATAACGGCGACGCTGCATTACTTACTGACACTATGTGGCATGATGCTGGTAAATCTACTACTAGCCGATATAGTCAATATACTTCATGAGCGTCTAGTCGAGAAAGATGAATCTTAATACTTCACTGCTAGAGGTGCAGGGGGTCGGTCCCAGGACCGGCGAGATACTAGCTAAGGCCGGCTTTCGGACGACCGGCGACCTGATCAATTTCCTGCCTCGTACTTATGATGATTACACGGGAGCGGAGAGCATCGCTGAGATTAGACCGGGCAAGGTGACTATTAGAGCCCGGGCAGAGTCGGTGGAGACTCGTTTTGCTAGGCGTAACATGAAGATAACCACCGCAGTGCTTGTCGATGATAATGGTGACAAGATTCAGGCAGTCTGGTTTAATCAGCCCTATCGGGTCAGTCAGCTGAGAGGCGGTGGTGAGTTCTACTTTAGTGGTGAATTCGCCCTGAAACGGAGTCGTTATCAGCTGCTGACGCCAGCCTGCGAGGCGGTGCGCAACCTGCCGGTGACCAGTGATCGGATCGTGCCCGTCTATTCAACCAAGCAAGGGGTCAAGCCGGCCATGATCAAAAAGATTGTGGCCAAGCTCAAGCCTCTGATCACCATGCTAAATGAAACCTTGCCTGGCGATGTTGTCCAAGAGGCGGGCCTAATGGATCGGGCTACGGCGGTGAGAGAGCTGCACTTCCCGACTAATCGAGATAAGCTAGCTTTGGCTCGGCGACGCTGGGCCTATGAGGAACTATTTTCTCTGCTACTGGCCGCCAAGATGAACCGACGAGCCAATCAGCAAATCAAGGGGTATAGATTGCCATTTAAGCAGTCGGAGATTCGACAGTTCGTGGCTAGATTACCTTTTAGTCTGACTGAAGCACAACGTCGGTCGGCGTGGGAGATTTTGCAAGATTTTGAGCGAGATGTGCCGATGAATCGTCTGCTGCAGGGCGATGTTGGCTCGGGTAAGACGGTGGTGGCGACTATGGCGGCATATCAGGCAGCGCTAGACGGCTATCAATCAGTGGTAATGGTGCCGACTGAGGTGCTGGCGGCGCAGCACTTCGCTACTATGACTAAACTTTTGAGTTCAACCGATGTCAAGATCGGTCTGCTGACGGGAGCAGTCAAAGGTAAGGTTAGGCGAGAACTACTAGACCGGATCGCTGAGGGCGAGATCCAGCTGGTGATCGGGACTCATGCTTTATTTCAGCCTGCAGTGCAGTTTCGCCGGCTAGGCTTCGTGGTGATCGACGAGCAGCATCGCTTCGGCGTCAAGCAGCGCCAAGATCTGCTAGCCAAGACTAACGATCAGCGTCTACCACACTTACTGGCGATGACGGCTACACCCATTCCTCGCTCACTTCAGCTAACGGTTTTTGGTGACCTTGATATCTCGACTCTCGACCAACTACCACACGGTCGACACCAGATCAAGACGAAGATCGTCTCGCCTAATCAACGAACCGCTATGGTGGAAGCGATTAAGCAGGAGTTGGAGGCTAATCACCAGGTATACTACATCGCTCCTCTGATCACCGAGTCGGAGCAGTCAGAAAAAACCAGTGCCGAGTCGCTCTATAAAAAGGTAGTTTCTAGCTATCGGGGGTATCGGGTCGGTATCTTGCACGGTAAGATACCGGCTGAGAGCAAAGAGGCGGTGATGCGTCAGTTTGAGCGACACCAGCTAGATATCCTGGTCTCGACAACCGTGGTTGAGGTGGGGGTGGATGTGGCAAATGCCACGGTCATGGTGATCGAAAATGCCGATCTATTCGGGTTAGCTCAGCTGCATCAGCTGAGAGGACGAGTCGGGAGAAGCGAAGCACAAGCTTACTGTTATCTGATGCAGTCAGACAGTAAAACGCCGACCAAGCGACTCAGAGAAATTGAGCGGTCTAATGATGGCTTTCATTTGGCGGAGGTTGACCTGGCGATGCGAGGCGCCGGCGAGATCTACGGCACCGCTCAGCACGGTGCGCTCAACCTCAGAGGCGTCAATCTGGCGGATACGCTATTGATCAAGCAGGCGTCAGATGAGGCGGAAAAAGTGATGGGGCGTCTAGTCGCCGACCCGTCTTATCTAGACAGATATCAGGGGCTGAAGTCGATGATTAACAAGTATCAGAAGTTGACCACGTTAAACTAGGGGAGAAGCGCAATGGCTAAACTGAGAATTATCGCCGGTCGATTTGGCAGTCAGCTGATCAACGCCGATGTCGGTCGAGCAACCCACCCCATGGGAGACCGGGTGCGCTCGGCGCTGTTTGCCAGGTTGCTTTCTCATCGGTCGATAGACGGCGCTAGAGCATTAGATGCTTTCGCCGGGACGGGGGCGCTGGGGCTGGAAGCATTAAGCCGAGGCGCCGGCTCGGTGACCTTCGTTGAGAGGGATAGAGTAGCGTTAGGGGTGCTTAGGGGTAATATTAAACTTCTGGGTGTGAGCGAGCAGGTAACAGTGGTAAGCACCTCGGTCAAAACATGGTTAGACGCTAAAGATCAGTCAGATCTGTACGATATCATACTGGCTGACCCGCCTTATAATTATCCACAGCCGGAGACGGTGTCGAGGCTGGTGGAGACTTTGCAACCGGGTGGGCTTATGATACTATCATATCCAGGAAGACTGCGTGTGCCGTACCAACCTATCGGAGTTGTTGTGGTGGATGATTTTCGAAGTTACGGAGAAGCGACACTAGCAGTCTTCCGGAAATTATCCGACCGCTAGCGGTCTTTTATTATTTCTAGTGTGGTAGTTCGTGGTATTGCCACAGTGGGTGTTTATCAGTAGCCTCGTTATCTTAGCGTGGCTATTTTTTGGTTCTATTCCCAATGAAAGAGCTTGATGGCGAGGAAATAAACGACAATTATCCAGCCGATTATCATGCCAAGCTGGGGCAAGATACCGACCAAGCCAGCTTGTTCGGTCATGATCAGACGAAAACCATCAACGATGGGCGTCATCGGGACGAATCGGCTAATGGAGCTCAGCCATTCGGGCATTAGAAATGACGGGAAGAACGCTCCGGAGAGAAACATCATCGGGAAGGATATGGTATTTGACAGTAACGATGCCTGGTTTTCATTCTTAGCCCAAGCACCGACGATTAGTCCAAGACCGGTCATTAGGCTGGCGCTCAGGACTAAGAAGCCGCTGAATAGTAACCAGTTGCCCCGCATATTAAAGTGAAACAGTAGCATACCGACTGCCACCATTAGGGAGGCACTCAGAATGGTTACGAAGACATAGCTGATCGCTGTGGCGATAATCAGCTGCCCGGCAGTGAATGGAGCGGCTTGCAACCGTCGATAAGAACCTCTTTGCTTTTCGGCGGGCATCTGATTAGCGAGACCAAATACACCCATGCTCATCAAGCTAAAGGCGAGAAGTCCGGTAAAGGTGTAGTCAAAGGTTTTTAGCGCCTCATCTCCTAGTGCCTTAGAGGTGACTGTGATCGGTGGCTCAGCCTGTCCCATAGCCTTGTTGATACTATCGGCTATCTGAGATACCAGGGCGCTGAGAGTGTTACCGGCTTGCTCAGACCCCTTAGCGTAGAGGGCGGTTAATGTGCCACTGGGTCTGGCATTCGCCCCCTCGCCTTTTATCTCGCCGAAATCTTTAGACAGCTCGATGATACCATCTAGCTCCGACTGTTTTAGTCGTTCCTTAGCCTCTGCCATATCGGCAACATCTTTGACTCGCAAGATTGACTCTTTTTTGGTGCTCTTGATCTTGTCGACGAATTGCCTGGCAAATTTAGTTTGGCTATGATTGATGATAGCTACACTAAAGGTGGAGGTCTGATTGCCAAAGATTGAGCCGAAAATGAAGAGGAAGATCAACGGGAACAGGAAGGTGAAAAATAGCGCCGTCTTATCTCTGAGCAGTCGTTTCAGCAGGGCAATTACCTGGCCTTTAACACCGCCCCAGTATTTCTTCATAGTTTAGTCCCTCAGTGCCTTTCCGGTTAAATCGATAAAAACATCTTCTAGGCTAGCCTGCTCAACGATCTGCTCCTTGACGAAACCCCGATCCAGCAACCCTTGGATCAGATTGTGCGGACTATCCAGCGCTATGATCTTACCGCCGTCCATAATCGCTATGCGATCACACAGCAGCTCGGCTTCCTCCATGTAGTGAGTAGTCAGGACGACGGTCACGCCCTCGTCTCGAATCTGCTGGATCAGCTCCCACATATTTCGTCTAGCTTGCGGGTCAAGCCCGGTGGTTGGCTCGTCAAGGAAGAGAACCTTGGGGTGATTAACTAGAGTGGAAGCGATGGCGAAACGTTGTTTCTGGCCGCCCGACAACTCCTCTACGTAGCTATCTGCTTTTTCGGTCAGTTGTACTTTGCTCAGTAAGGCGTCGGTATCTACCTCGGTGCCGTAGAGACCACCAAACATCTTGAGTTGCTCCCTTAAGTTCAGCTTATTGTAAAAGGCGGTCGATTGGAGCTGGATACCGATGATACTCTTGACCTTCATGGGCTTTTTGCTGACGTCGAGACCATCAACCATTGCCTTGCCGCCGTCGATCTGACGGAGTGTCTCAATCATCTCTAGAGTAGTGGTCTTGCCGGCGCCATTCGGACCAAGCAAGCCGAAGATCTCGCCTGGATACACCTCAAAAGAGATATCATTGAGTGCTCGTTTCTTACCATAGCGCTTGACGAAATGAGATACGGTGATGATCGGCTGCTTCTTAGTCATAATAATTTACTGCGATATATAATAGCACAGTTTACTGACGATGCTATATACTAGCGTCATGAAGATTAAGGACAAGCTTAAAGCTGACCGACCCAGGGAGAAGCTGGCTCGCTATGGCGCTGAACGATTAAGTGATCTGGAGCTACTGATGGCAATCATTGGTAGTGGTAACGCTAAGGCGGATGTCGGCGTGATCGCCCGCCGGGTGCTTAGATTGCTGCGAGAGAAAGACTGCGAGCTGGTGTATAGTGATCTGCGCAGTGTGGTCGGCTTGGGCGAAGCGAAGATCCCGGTGATACTAGCCAGCCTTGAGCTGGCTAAGCGATACCTGGTCGACAGCGATCGACCGGTGGTTGATTCGCCGGAAAAGGCAGTGGCTCTACTAGCGAATATTCGTGATAAGAAGCAAGAGCATTTCGTCTGTCTGACTCTCGACGGGGCGAACCGCCTGATCGCTCAGCGAGTGGTAACCATCGGTACGCTGACCGCTAGCCTGGTGCATCCACGAGAAGTCTTCGCTGATGCTATCACTGACCGAGCCGCCGGTATCATCGTGGCGCATAATCATCCGAGCGGGAGCTTGGAGATCAGCCAGGCTGACCGAGACGTCACCGACAGGCTGATAGAAGCTGGCAAGCTTCTGGGAATCACGCTAATCGACCACATCGTCGTCACTAAGAGTGAGCATCGGAGCATAGTAGGTCAGGGGTGAACTAACTCCAAAATCTGCTATAGTTTACTATATATGAATACGAAGGGGCTCGTAGAACGACTGTGGGGTGCGGCGAATAAATTGCGGGGTAATATTAGTCCGTCAGACTACAAATATGTGGTGCTGGGGCTGATTTTTCTGAAGTATGTTTCGGATGCATTTTCGGTGCGATATCAAGAAGCGATCGACGAGAATTACGACCCGGAAGACCATGACTGGTATCTGGCGGAAAATGTTTTCTGGATCTCCGAGAAGGCTCGTTGGGAATATTTGGTAGCGAGAGCAAAACAGCCGGAGATAGGGGTGCTGGTGGATAAGGCAATGGAGGCTATTGAACGTGATAATCCAAGTCTGAAAGGTGTTCTGCCGAAAGATTACGCTCGTGAAGCCCTGGATAAACGCCGTCTGGGTGGGCTGATTGATCTATTTACGAATATCAAATTTGACACTGTCAGTGCCGGAGACTTGCTTGGGCAGGTCTACGAGTACTTTATGGGTGAGTTCGCTGATAGCGAAGGTAGGCGTGGTGGTGAGTTCTACACGCCACGTTCTATCGTGCAGTTACTGGTGGAGATGCTTGAACCATACAGCGGTCGGGTCTATGACCCGTGTTGCGGTAGTGGTGGTATGTTCGTCTGGAGCGAGAAGTTTGTTAAGAAGCATGCTGGTCGTACCAGTGATATTGTTGTGTATGGCCAGGAACTTAACGAAACTACCTGGCGGTTGGCTAAAATGAATATGGCGATTCGGGGGATTGATGCGAATATCAAACGTGGCGATACCCTGATAGATGACCGGCTTCCTAGTCTGAAGGCTGACTATATCTTAGCTAACCCGCCATTTAATATTAGAGATTGGGGTCAAGAGCATTTGCAGAATGACGTACGCTGGAAGTATGGTCTGCCACCGAAGGGTAATGCCAACTTTGCTTGGATTCAACATATGATTTTCCATCTCGGCTCGCATGGTACGGCAGGATTCGTATTGGCAAACGGGAGTATGAGTAGTCAAACTGGCGGCGAAGGTGATATTCGTAAGCAGCTAGTACTCAATGATATGGTTGACGCAATCGTTACATTACCAAGTCAACTATTTTTTAATGTAGCTATACCATGCTGTCTGTGGTTTGTGTCGTATGATCGTGCTAATCGTCATGGCAAAGTGCTATTCATTGATGGGCGTAATTTGGGCGAAATGGTAGAACGTCGTCGCAAATTGACCGAGGAAGACATTGCTCAAGTGGTGAAGACATACCATGATTACAAAACTGCCAGTGCGGATTACATTGACCAGCCAGGATTCTGTAAAGTCGCTGATCTAAAAGAAATTAAGCAAAATGACTATGTGCTGACGCCCGGTCGCTACGTTGGCGTTGAGGAAGTCGAGGAGGACGATGAGCCATTCGCCGAGAAGTTTGCTCGGTTGACAGCTGAGATCAAGGGGCAATTTGTGGTGAGTCGTGAACTGGAAGCAAAGATAAGAGATAATCTTACCAAGATAGAGAAAGAAGTTAAATGATGAGCGGCGATAACCTGAACGGCGAAATGGTGGTGTATGTTGGTGATGACTGTGAGCCGCAGATTCAAGCTAGACTACAAGATGAAAATGTGTGGCTCACTCAAGTGCAGCTGGTCCAGGTATTTCAGACTACAAGGCAAAATATAGGTCAGCATATTAAGAACATCTACGAAGAAAAAGAGCTTGGCCCTTCAGCAATTATAAAGATAAAGAAATTCCTTATAATTCAAACTAAAGGCGATCGTAAGGTCTTGGGGAAGATAGAACGGCTGTATTTTGAGGATCCGAAAGTTACGCAAAAGAGGATTGAGGGCGAAGAAAATGCAGTCTATCTGAGGGTGTTGAGTCTATGAACAATAAAAATAAGAGTAAACAGGATGTATTCTTTGTATCTGATAATCCAATAACATCCGTGGAAGAGGATACTATAGGTAGACTTCCGCTGGCTGAGAATTTCATCGATTCGATACTCAGCTATGATGCGAGTAAGGGCTTAGTTGTGGGGGTAGTTGGCTCTTGGGGCTCCGGTAAGAGTTCATTCATAAATTTATCTCGAAGCCATCTTAATGAGCATTCAATTAATGTATTAGATTTTAACCCTTGGCTGTTTTCTAACACAGATCAACTTGCTGAATATTTTTTTAGGGAAATATCTACACAACTAAGGCTAAAAGGCGGTAAATTCAAAACTATAGCAAGTGTTGTTGAGAAATATGGTGACGTACTAAGCCCCTTGGCGTTAATGACGGGTGTGAGCTGGCTGGATAGAGTACCCGCTGTTTTCAGGTCCATTGGAAAGTCTGTAAAACGACATGATGGTATTGAAAAGCGCCGACTAGCTGTTACGAAGGCGCTACAAAAATTAGATCAGCCACTAGTGGTTGTAATTGACGACATTGATAGGCTGTCTACGCTGGAGATTAGGGAAATATTCAAATTAGTTAGACTCACGGCGAATTTTCCAAATATTATTTATCTTCTAGCTTTTGATAGGCAGCGGGTTGAACAAGCGCTAGATGAAAATGGCACTTCTGGTCGGGCTTATATTGAGAAGATCTTGCAGGTAGTGTACGACTTGCCCGAGATGCCAAAAAGTATAGCAAGGGAACAGATTTATGAAGAACTTGATAAAGTACTGGGCCATATTCCTGAATCTGACTTTGACCAAGATAGATGGGTTGACGTGTATTTTGAAATAATAGAGCCAAACATAACAACAATACGAGATGTAAAAAGATATGCTCTTTCTGCTAATATTACTATTAAAAGGTTGGGTTCAAGCGTTGATGTTGTAGATGTACTTGCACTTGAAGCAGTTAGAATTTTTAAGCCCAGCCTGTATGCTAAAATTAGGAAGTCAGTAGATGTACTGACTGGAGAAACCGGCTCATTGCGGAGTGATGATAAGAAAAATAAAGAAATTATAGATAGTCTAATTAGTGATGACTATGAGTATGCAAAAACTGTTATCAAAAGAATATTTCCAGGTGCGGAAAAGTATGTTGACGACGCAAGCTATGAGTATGATTACTATTGCATTAATGAGTGGCGTCGTAAGGCTCGTGTTGCTCATTCGGATGGTCTAGTGACATATTTGAGGCATTGCCCAACCGAAGGATTAAAGGCAATGAAGATGACAGCCAGCGCATATAGTCTAATGCATGATCTTGGTGAGTTTAGCAAATTTGTGTCGGATATAGGCCAGAATGAACTAGTAGGATTTATTCAGTCGCTTGAGGTGTATGAAGGTAAATATAATAACGAGCAAGTTGTCCCAGCAAGTATCGTATTGATGAACAATATCTATCGCATTCCCGATAGAAAAAATCGTGGCATGTTTGATTTTTTGCGCCCAGACACAATAGTCGGTCGTGTGGTACTTCGGTTATTAAGGAGCATCGAAGATAATAATAAAAGAGAACTTGCCGCAGAAAAGATTCTTTCTCAGCTGAAGTCATACTCGACACGTCTGTATTTCATTGAGTTAATAGGTCATAGGAGGGGTATTGGGCAGAAGCTAGTTAAGAATGAACTAGCAGACCAGTTGTATAGCGATTTTATTGAGAAGGTTTCTTTTCAGCGCCCAACAAAATTTGTAGATGAATGGCAACTATTCAGAGTATACTGCGCTGTGGCCGACAAAAAAGGTGATAAATATGTGCCATTTAAATTCTCTAAGGTTGCGGAAATTCGTAAGCTACTTCAGAATGCTTATGCCGAAATCAAATCACAATCCATAAATAGCAGAGTAGTCAATGTTACGCCTGGCTTACATTGGGAAGCGCTGGTGAAGGTTGTCGGATCTGAAGAAGTAATAAAAAATATCACGGCTAAGTTAAAGAGTGTAGACGGACAAACAGATCTTATCGATCTTGTTGAGAAATACTTACGTGGATGTAGACCGGGTTACGATAAGGAGGAATAGTGATGCGCAAAGTTTATCTTGAGGATATCTGTGATATAAAAATTGGTCGTACTCCGCCTCGTAAGCAACCGCAATGGTTTAGTGAGTCTCATGGTATAAAGTGGGCCTCAATTAAAGACATGGGGAATACGGGCAAATATATCAGCCAAACGAGTGAGTTTCTGACAGCGGATGCTATCAAGAAATTTAATATCCCAATTATTCCAGCAGGCACTCTTTTGATGAGCTTTAAGCTAACTGTTGGGAGACTTGGGTTTACGGAATATGACATGTGTTCCAATGAGGCTATAGCTCAATTACCCATAAAAGACCCAGATATAGTTGATAAGAACTATTTGTATTACTATCTAAAAAATTTTAATTTTGGCTCGCTTAGTTCAACTTCGTCTATAGCTACGGCGGTAAATTCAAAAACAGTGAAGAATATATCTATTAATCTACCGCCACTCGACCAGCAAAAGAAAATTACCAATATCCTCGGCAGTCTTGATGAAAAAATCGAGCTCAATCGCCGCATGAACGAAACCCTCGAGCAGCTCGGTCAAGCTCTCTTTCGCCATTATTTTGTTGATAAAACTAAGCAGAATAATGGTAATATACAGACCATACCTTTAGGAAAAAAGTTTCATCCAAAAAGAGGTAGAGGTCTGCAAGCTAGAGATATGATTTGTGGTGACACGCCGGTTATTAGCGGTGGACTGAAGCCAGCCGGATTTCACAATGAAGCAAATACGACCGCACCAGTTATTACGATAAGTGCATCTGGAGCAAATGCTGGTTTTGTATCTGTCTGGGGTGAACCAGTTTGGTCGGCAGACTCTTCGTACATTGACTCAACGACTATCAAATACGTTTATACCTACTATTTATTCCTCAAGAATAAGCAGAAAGAAATATACGATATGCAAACTGGCTCTGGTCAGCCGCATATTTATCCAAAGCACATAGAGCTTTTGGAGATTGCTGATTTATCAGATTGCGAGTTTAATGATTTCGAGCAGAGAGTACGACCATTGTTTGATATGATACATAAAAACAAGAAGCAAATATATTCTTTATCCAACATTCGTGACTCACTTTTACCAAAACTAATTTCTGGAGAGATTGAAGTATGAAACGTACAAAAACACAAATAGATAATTTATTAGACGATATAGCGCAATTTACTATATTGTTAAGCAGTAGTTATTTCGGTATAAATTATGAGCCTAAGTGCCTAAATTTCTCATCTTTCGAGAGAACTATTGATGAGAATCTTGAATACTGGCACGATAAAAAAGGAGGTCAAGGATTTTATACGGAGTGGCAAAATCTCAGAAATAAAGTTAACAACCTTAAAGAATGTTTAGAGACCATCGGCGATGGTCCTGAATTAAGAGATGATATATTAGACTATCTATATAGTAATCTATCCTATGACAGAGTCGATAACAATGGAAAGTATGCACATAGAGTGTCTGTAAACAGTCCAATCGTTTCTGATGCAAATTGGCAGTCCATAGATAGATTCATAGATTTTTATCTTAGTCGTGTAGATGACGGTGAAGAATTACCAGAAGCAATACAAAAATATGTAGAATTACACAAAAGTCCGACTCTAGTGGGAAATAGTCTATGCCAAAGCTATAATCATTCATATTATCCTGCTCTGTTTATACTTAAAAATGAATTATCGCCTAAAAATGTAAGCATTAAGAACTTTGAACAAAAAACGTTGCGGCCAGCACAAGATAAGCTAGAGCAGTTGTTGCAAGAAGCAGGTGAGAACCAACAAGAAATAACCCATTTTATAGAAGAGAAGCGTAAGGAAGTTCAGGATCAGGTCGATAAGAATATCGCTGAGATGAACGATTACAAATCTAAAGTCGACGATTGGGAGGCGAAAAAGCACGAGTCATTAAACACACTGGAAGAGACTTATAGAAACAAGTTACAGCTTGAGGCGCCAGAGAATTTATGGAATTACCGATCTAAGAAGTACAGGAAAAGAGCTAATTGTTGGACTATTGGCCTGTGTGTTGTGGCGATTATCTTGCTGTTTGTCGTCAACTGGTTTGTCAATTCGCTTCATGAATTCCCAAAGGGAATCACTAAAAAAGTACCATTCTTGTCGCAGCAAGTGCTTTTTATTGGCGTCATCTCTTTCTTTGTCTATATCATACGCGTCATAGTAAAAATTGTTATGTCAAATCATCATATTGCAACGGAATATGAGCAAAAAGCAGCGCTTACGAGGTTCTATCAGGCGCTAACTTATGACGAGATTGAGGTGAATGATAATGAGAAACTAATTATCATGAGTGCCCTATTCTCCAAAGTCGACACTGGACTAATTAAGACTAGTGAATCTGTTGACTTGGATAGCGTCTTAAGTTTAATTGTGCGAAATTCTAGTAAATAACATAAGCAGTATTATATAATCAGTACACAGCGCATGGAGGGAAAAGTGGGAAAGAAGGATAGGTTTGAATATAGTTTGGCTTCAATAGAAAAAGTAGCCGCAAGATTACATGACCAATTCGCTGACGGTTCTGGTGTTATCTCCATTAAGCAGTTGAGTAGGCTCGCTAATTATTTGGGAGCTGATGTTAGAGCTGTTGATTTTACCCCAGATGAGATATCTGCAAGAGTATTTGAGAATTCGGGTAATGCAGGCACTTATATGATAGAACTATCAAAAAACGAGCCATTACGAAGACAGAAGTTCTCTCTTGCTCACGAGATAGCTCATATTGTGCTGCATAAAATTGATGAGAATCCGTTAGTGGAATACCGTAGACCAATCCTGGAATATGCAGACCCTAATGATCTGTACAAAGAGACTCAGGCCAATGCTTTTGCTGCGGCATTATTAATACCGAGAGGTGCGGCGGAAAGGGCATGGAAGGAGCTAAATGATATTGATGATTTTGCGGAAATGTTCCAAGTTTCCCGTAGTGCTGCGTATAACAGGCTTAATAATCTAGGATTGGTGTCCTAACAGGTTGCTATAACAAATGAATAACAGCAATCTAGAGAATGTTAAGAGTGAGTTGGAGCCAATTGGAGACAAAACCGCCAAGCGGCAAAAGCTGAGTAAGATAAAAGCAACAGGTGCGACGTCGCAGTTAGGTGATGATGAGTGTCAGTCTGGCTATCAATTAGACGTAAAGGGCAGCGATGGACTCTCGCTTCTTAAATCTATGCTGGGAGTCGCATTTTTCCTTTCGTTGTTTGAATATCTTGCTGTTCGGCGGTTTTCCGGAAAGACCAAGGTTACCCGTATAGAAAAAATGGTAATTTGTCATCCCAGACTGTATAAATTGGTGTCTAAGATTTGATTTTATCATGAGAGTCATTATTGTTATCCTTCTGACTTCGGCTACTGGCTGGCTTGCGTATAAGGCGGTGAAATAATTTATTTATAAGTAGCTCGAACGTTATTTGCACTGCTGGGTGGTACTAAATATCGTATACTAAGTGTAACTGTGACGACTCTGCCATGGCAGAGATTATTAATAAGATGGAGTTGATATGTAGGACAGTCTTCGGAAGTCTGCAGGCTGATGAGTGGTTGAACTATCTGCTAAAATGTCTATGGTATGACTGAGTCTCAAATTGAGCAGTATGCGCTTGATATCTTGGCTGATCTTGG
>ERZ773014.1569-NODE-1569-length-14345-cov-9.236879_pt1 | contig 14345 bp, 18 predicted proteins | sample MGYA00580841_ERZ773014 | MGnify/ENA primary metagenome ERZ773014 (study PRJEB29015, sample SAMEA2737989) | human oral metagenome | biome: human oral; feature: human-associated habitat; material: dental | place: China | collected 2067 ...
TTAAAATGCAGCCGCAAGAGGTCATAAAGCGCGCCGTAGAGTCTGTGCAATACGCCAAAAGCCTATGCGATGACGTGGAGTTTAGTTGCGAGGATGCGTGCAGAAGCGATATGGGTTTTTTAAAAGAGATCTGCGACGCCGCGATAAACGCAGGGGCCTCCACCATAAATATCCCCGATACGGTGGGCTATCTCTATCCGGATGAGATCACTGCGCGCATAGGCGAGCTCATTAAGCTTATCGGCGAGCGCGCCGTAGTTTCGGTGCACAACCACAACGACTTGGGAATGGCTACCGTAAATTCCTTGGCTGCCATCTTGGCAGGAGCCAGACAGGTCGAGTGCACGATAAACGGTATCGGCGAGCGCGCGGGCAACGCGGCGCTAGAGGAGATCGTAATGGCGATCAAGACGCGCACAGATAAATTTGCGCCGCTTTATACCGATATAAATTTGAAAGAAATTTATCCATCCAGCCGCTTGGTTGCGAGCATTACCGGCATCGAGCCGCAGCCTAATAAAGCGATCGTCGGCAAAAACGCCTTCGCGCATGAAAGCGGTATCCACCAAGACGGCGTGCTAAAGCACAAAGAAACCTACGAGATAATGCGCGCCGAAGATATCGGGCTTGATAAAAACTCGCTCGTGCTGGGCAAGCACAGCGGCCGTCACGCCTTTAAAGACAAGCTGGTATCTTTGGGCTATGAGCTTAGTAACGAGCAGATCGAGATCGCGTTTAATAAATTTAAAGCGCTCGCCGATAGCAAAAAGGACGTTTTCGACGAGGATATTAGAGAGCTCGTAAACGACGAGTTCGTGGGGGCTGAGAAGACCTACGAAGTGCTAGTTTTAAGCTCCAATAGCTGCAACAAAGGACACGCTAGCACCGCGCTTACGCTAAGGTATAAGGATGAAATTTTAAGCGATAGTGCGCTTGGAAACGGCGGCGTGGATGCGATATTTAAGGCGATAGATCGTATCAGCGGTATCAGCGGCAGCCTGAAGGATTATCAAGTAAAGGCGGTCTCACAGGGTAAAGACGCACTGGCGAAAGTAACCGTCAAGGTGGAATTTGCGGACGAGGGCGCCATCATCGGCAGAGGGCTTGACGTAGATACGATGCTGGCGTCTGCGAAGGCCTACGTTGCGGCGCTAAATACATATCTGGACGCTAAGCGCTAAGATGTCGGCGTGCTCGGCGGGATTTGTTAAATTTAGCGCAAATTCCGCCAAATTAAACAAATCAAAAGCAAAATTTTAATAATATTTTGCTCTTGAAACGGTGGAGTAGGGGTATTGATCCGAAACTCGTTTTAAAATTTATTTATGGAGACTTTTATGAAAAAAGTTCTTGTATTGTTATTTGCGCTTTGCGGCGCGGCTTTTGCTAGCGAGCAGCTAAGTGCTTACACTCAGATCGTTTCTTATTCTGCGATCACGGTCGGTATCGTTTTAGGATTGGCTGCCTTCGGTGGCGCTATGGGTATGGGAAATGCCGCTAACGCGACAATTACCGGTATTGCTAGAAACCCGAGCGTAGCTAGCAAACTATCGACTACGATGTATATTTCGCTTGCGATGATCGAAGCGCAGGTTATCTATGCGCTAGTTATTGCCTTCATCTTGCTTTTTGCTAACCCTTTCGTAACAGAAGGTCTTACGGCTGCTGCAAAATAATCCCAAGCCCGAGAAATCGGGCTTTAAAATTATATAATTCAAGGCTTGAGATTAAGCTTTAAAAATTTATGCGACCGTGGTGGAATTGGTAGACACGCTATCTTGAGGGGGTAGTGCCGCAAGGTGTACGAGTTCAAATCTCGTCGGTCGCACCAGGTAATTTTACTTACTCTAAATCTCTTTTAAGCTTGTAGTCCGGGGAATAAAAAGAAATCAATAAATTTTAATGTCTCTCTTAAACTCATCTTTTTGATTATCGATAAATTTGACATATCGGTTATAGACCATTTCCGTGCTACTATGACCCAAAAGCCTTGAAAGCTCATAAGGGCTGATATTGGTATTTTTTAAAATATTCGTAGCATATGTATGGCGCATAACGTAAAGTTTACGATACGGAATATTTAAAGACTTAAGTAAAGGCTTCCAGCAGTAGCGAGTAAAAGAAAAATCAGTATTATAAGGCTCACGATATTGATTAACAAACAAATAGTCAGTAAAAGTAAAAATACAATAATATTCCAAATCGCGATATAGGGCATCAACTATAGGAACCTGCCTTATACTACCCGAAGTTTTGGGACTATTTTCGCCAAATTTAGACCGAGAAAGTTTGACGTATATGAGCCTTTTATCAAAGTCGATATTTTCTTTCTTAAGCGCTAAAATTTCACCTGTGCGCATACCAGTATAAAAGCCGAGCTTTAAAAACATTTGAAACTTCTTAGAATAGCACTCAGATGCCTTAAGAATTATTCTTACTTCAGAGTCAGTAAATGGCTTAATTTGAGGCTTAACTAGCTTGAAATTCTTTAAGAAATCAATAGGATTAATACTTATGGCCAAGTCATACTTAGCAAGTTGAAAAATTTGATTCAAACAACTTTTATAATCGCGCAAGGTCTTAGCGCCTACTTCCTGGTTCATCTGTGAAAACCATAACCTAAGTTCACTTGCTTTTATACTCTCTATCTCTCTATCATTTAAGAAATTGAGCCTTTTTGTAACAATACTTTCATACTTAAAACGGGTAGAAAGTTTCCATTCATTCATACCAATCTCGAGAAACATATCAGCAAAGTACTTAAATTTCATCATTCATCCTTTCAAAACGGATACGGTATAAGCCCTTGATTAGAGTATTTGAATATCAAATTATCCATATCCTCGTATGCGTGCTCGCTAAAAGGTCTAATATGATTTTTCAGACGCTGTAAAAAACCACGCTCGATCATCTCATTTTCTAGTAAGGCATAATCGACGATACCATTAATGTCGCTTTGCAGCATCTGATTATAGTTATCGCGCCAATAAAGCTTAAGCCGTTCATCACTCATATCTTTCCAAGCGGTACGAAATATCTTGTATGGATCATAATAAACTGGTTTAATACCGCTATTATAGAAACTTTGAATAGATTTTAACTCGTGAGACTGGATTTTACCGCAAGGATTTATCTTAATTTTGCTTTGCTTAACCCATAAATCACCTAATTCATTATCGCATATCAAAATAGGTTTTTTACTCTGAATATCGCAAAGAACGCTAATAAGACCGCTATTATAATTTTTTGTCAACTCGATAAGACCGATACGTCCATTAAGCTTACGATAAATTTCAAGGCTAATAAAAGTCTTTGACAGCGTAACACGACGTATTTTATGCTTCAAATACCAAAATGAAATATCGCTCAAGCCGTCAATGCTAGGATTGTCACGCAAATCATCAAGAGTTTTGAAAATATATTTCATAATATAGCCTGTAGCATTATTAATGTCAGTTTCTATGCGGTTTTCATCAGATATAAAACGCCTTTGAATAGCGGCAATAACGCGGTCTTTAAAATCTTTAGGAACAAAAAGAAGCAAATTTATATGACACGTGCCGTCCTTATGAGGCTCCTTAGTGGTAATATAACACCGATCCTGGGCTGAAATCTCGCGCATAACAACGGAATTCATCAGACCCCTAATAATTTTTTGAAGCTTATCGGCACCGACAGAAACACTGTGCGCATCATCATCAACAAAATTATCATTTCGAACAAGCCTAAAACCACCATTCTTAAGGTTTATAACCCTTTTGCGATGGTATGAACTCGGAAGCGTAAAAACACAAAATATAGGCTCTAGCCCACGTTCCTTTGCATACATTTCAAGCGATGATACACGGTTATTAAGCTCAGCAATATAGCGCGCAGGATTGTGCCACGAGCTAAAATAAAAGGACGACAACGGCACAGAGGCGCCATCATCAAAACCGATAAAATGCTCATCAAGATACTTCTTTTGTCCTTTTAAACGATCAGACAGAAAAATTCTATCTTGTTTTGTTATTCCATACATTCTCAAAATCCTTTAATTTTGAAAGCTACACATAACTATTATATTTAGTCAAGAGGCACGCCTTTCGCTCGGCGCGGAGCGCCTCGCTAGGCGTGCACCTGCCTCATCAAAACGCTTCGATTGTAAGCGTAATAACGGACTTCTGAATAACCTTTTGTTTAATTGAAAACAAATACTGAATAATCGGGATATCTTTTAAAAGCGGAACACCATTGCGATACTCGTAAGCCGTTTCTTTATTGATCCCACTTAATACTAAAATTTCGCCCTTATTGATTGAGTAATTAGATTTTAACTCTTTCTTTGACGTTTGAGGCGTCAAAGTTGTTTCATCTAAAATATCCTCAACGACAAGATCTAAATCAAAATCAATATGGTCTTTCAATATAGTTGGAGTAATAGAAACTTTCAAGCCTACATCGCGATAATCATAAGTGTTTTGTGTAGTAGTAGAAGCATTAGAATAGGTAGAAGTATTTTTAAGATAAGGAATATTCTTAACAGACGAGAAATAAACGGGAGTGCCATTTTTGGCAACTAAATAAGGCGATTGCTTAACAGAAGTAACATCATTTTTAACAAGTAAATTCAAAACTCCATAAAATCCTTTTTTCTTATCTCTAACAACGTTAGTTTCGGCAGTGTAAGGCATAGTTATCAAATTTACAAAATAATTAAAGTCGGCGCGGGTTACAACATCGGCAAGAGAATTTAGATTTGTGCCTATATTTTCGGCATTATTAAGATTAGTTTCCAAAATAGTGAGTTTAAAATTTACTTGCTCGAGCCTTTTATCAGAGCGCTGCGCGAAGTCAATAATATCGCTGTAATCGTCGTCACTAGCCTTAAAAACAACAGAATTAGTAGATTTTATATATTCGACCTTAGACGAAGTAGAATTAAAATCGTTTGAATCGGTAGTCGATTTAATAATCTTAGACACATCATCAAAGGTATTATTCTTAAGCTCCAAATAGCGAAGCTTAGCTTTAGGAGTCAAAGTGCCGTTATTATCGAGAGCCTTATTTTCTACGTAGTAAAAATCACTATTTCGCACAAGCCTAAGCCCCTTGATCTCTATCGCCTTACGAAAATGCGATATAGAAACGCGAGAGCCCTTATTCGTATAAAAATAAAACTCATTAGGATTAATATCGTCCGATATAAGAATATCAGTGTTTGAATTTACACTAGCAAGATTGGCAAATTCTAATAAATTTAACTTAACCTCACTTGCCGAAAGCTGACTTAACGACAGAACCAGAACTAAAATTATCTTTTTCATTTTTCAATTCCTTTTTTAACTTTTCAAAAATAGGCTTATCAAAATAAGCAAAAATTCTCAAAAAGCCTTTGCTATCATCTCTATACTCAATAAACAAAGGCTCAGTTTGAGATATAGAAGCCATAAAAAACTTATAGCTAAACGGAAAATAGCCCTCAATCTTGCAATCATTATAAACGCAATGAATTTCGTAAAAATATTGAATTTGAGAGATAGAAGTATTTACATCAGGGGCTGAAACAGAAGCAGAAGTTTTAAAAGAATTTTGGATCGGAATAGATTTAGAAGCGGAAACAGAATTTTTATCAGAAGTAGGGGGAGTAAAATAATCTTTAAAAAACGAAAATAAAACGATGATAATAACGATAAGAAAAAATGAAACTAAAAAATAATACTTAAGATAACTTTTATGCTTAGTATCGTTTCCGCTGTGATAGAGTTTATACACCTCAGAATTAAATTTTAAACTAACACCGCCGCCGACAACGATATCACGTTTTTGATACATTGTAGGGCTATTGAACTGAACATACCTAAAACGCCTAGAAAAAAGACGTTTAGAACCGTCAACAGCTTTATAAAAAAATTCTGCAATCTTTTTATAAGCACTATCAACAAGGCTTAAATTTTGAGTGATTAAATAAATATCTTGATATAAGTGACGATGATAGGTAAGCCACCAAATCAAAATTTTATCGCCTTTATGACTGAAAATCGTTGAATGACATTCGTCGATTACGATCAAAACATTACATAAATTTAGCTCCTTTGCGTGTTTTATAAGCTCACTATCGGTTACTTTAGCTTTATAGTAAGAATAAAGAACTGAAAGATTAGATTTAAATTCATCGATATCAAGCTTCTTAATTTTGTCTGACCTGGAAAAATCGAATTCATTAATATTGGTATAAGCACAACGATAGTTTTTCTTATTATTCTTTGGATGCGGATCGAAAATAGTTGGCTTAGGCTCACGAATGAAATATTCATAAAGCTTATTAACAGCAAAGTAAGTTTTACCAGAACCAGGATTACCGACAATATATGTTAAGCTCATTTTTTCTTAAAAAACCTCTTGCCATTTTTTGAAGCAGAGTTGGCACTATATAAAGTAGCAGTTTTATAAGCACTATCATATTTAACCCAAGCAATTTTATAAAGCGCTTTAAGAGTATAAATCAAAAAAACGCCGAATAATAAAGGTGCAAAAACATTAAAAGTTGAAGCAAGAGCTTCAAAGAAACCAATAGTTTTTAAAACGGCGAAGGCTACGTTTAAAAGCTCACCATTTGGATTAATAATAGCGTTATTCAAAGTATTTATACCGCTAGATAGAAAAGAATATACACTATAAATAAATTTAGAAAGAGCGCCCAAAAAAGCAAGAAAAGCAAGAAAAAAAGCAACCTGATAAGCTCGAACAATAGGTATAGTCCAATTTTTAGAAAAAAGATTAAAAAAATATAAAAAAATCTCAACTAAACCAGAAAACAACCAACCAAGAACAGCAGGCATATTCAACCCCTAAAAGTATAAAGTAAAATTTTATAAGCAGACCACATAAAAGCAAAAAGGAAAGCCAAATAAAACATAAAGTAAAGAGGATCACGCATAGGAGCTAAGACAGCACAAAAATCCCAAGTAACATCTTTCGCTTCGATATTTGTGCCACTAAATTTACGAGTAACAGGGCAAGATTTAGGAACAGACGGCTTAGAAAGCTTAGGTATAGATTTACCATCGCCCAACATATCTTTGAAACCCCTTAAATCGCCTATAAGACCATCAAAAGCTTTTAATTCGCCCTCTAAAGAGCCAAAATAATCCTCATTATCCCCGTCGCCTATACCGGCATCAAAATCGCCTTTTCCTACGCCGTCGTTGTTATTACCGCTACCACTATGACCTTTATCACCTTCGCTTCCATCGTACTTACCCTTACCATTATTATTTGGATCATCTTTGGAATGATTAGAGCCAGGTTTATCAGGATTTTTAGTTTTATTATTATCGCCTATGGTGATATTGCCACTAGCGCCTTTTGAATTATCATCACCAGTAGTAGAACCATCGCCCTTACCGTCGCCTTTACCAGAACCACCGCCTTTATCTTTATCCTTGTCCTTGTTTTTATCTTCCTCTTTTTCTTTATCAGTCTTAGCACTATCAGGATTTGATGCGCTCTTATCTAAGGTATCTAAATCGATCTGAGTAAAATCATCAAGATTTAAACCAGAACACATAGCATTTCCAGCCTCATTCGAAGCAACACGAATAATACCGACGGTGCATTTTGCGACGCAAGCATAATTTGCAACAATAGTATCGGGCGCTTGATTTATGCCGACAATAGTATCGCCCTTATCATAAAATCCCTCAAATTTACCCGAAACTTTGCCAGAACTAGCATTAACTTTAATTTTCTTATCACCATCGCCGTGAGAACATAGGCAGCTAAAACGCTGTTGCAATATCTCAAAATCAGCGCAAGTTTCAATACAACGACCATCATAATTAAAAAAACCATCTTGACAAACACAAGATTTAGTTTCAGGATCATATTTTTCACCCTTGCCACAAGGTTTGCAGGTATTAGTTAGCTTGTCCAAAACCTCGGGAGCAGCACAAATAATTTCATCGCAAGTTTTGCGATCAGGATCATAAATTTTACCCGCAGGGCAACCGGTTATGCACTTGTTTTGTGATTTATCCCAAACTTCGCCTTGAAAACAAACCTGACACTGCTCGATAGAAGTATTGAAATTACTACCATCAGGGCAAGAAAAAGTATCGGAAACCAAAGTAAAAAAAGAGAAAACAGCACTATGAGTAACTGAAACTCTACCTTTGCTATAAGCAAAATTTTTATCTAAAGTAGCACCTTTGACACCAAAATAAAAGTGATAAACATCAGGTAAAGAATACTCGTAAATATAAAAAGCTACGCCAGAAATAACAAAACTAGTAGTAGGAACAGGAAAATCACCAGAAGTAGAAACAATTCGACGTCTTTCATTCATAACCTTAACAATCTTACCATTATCAAGGCTAAAATAAGAATAACCACCATTGGAATTCAAATATTTACCATTAATTTCGACTATTTTATCTGAACGTTCCAAATTAATACGCTGAAATTCTTTAACATCTAAAAAAGGCTTGAGGCAATTAATATAATCTTTACAATCCAAATTCTCATCAGCAAGCAAAAAACAAAAAGGGAGTAGCAAGAATAATAATGCTTTAAATTTCATCATTCCTTTTTCAATTCCTTTCAGATGAATAAAAACGATCAGATAGACCTAAACGCTACGCGACACACGCCTTGGAGGCGTGAGCTACACGCGTGCGAAATATCATTTTTTAAAAATCGTAGAGCGATTTTTAAAAAATAATTCGCACGTGTAGCCGAAATTCTTACCTAAAAAACTTAATCGTCAAAACGGAGACAGCGAGCATAACGGGAACAATAGCAACAATGACATAAACGAAAATACTAAAAAATAGATCAAAACTTAAAACACCAGTAATTTCAAAAACACTCATACTATCAACCGAAAATTTTATTAATCGTCAAAACTATAAACAACAAAATTGCAAAGCCAAGCAAAATAGCCGTCAAAGCGAAAAGCAAATTCAAATTTCCCTCGCTAAGTCCCATTTGCGCTAAGTCAAACGTAAGCATTTTTGCCTCTTTGCTTTATGCTTTTTTAAGAGCTTCTATGCCGAGTAAAACCGCCTTGACCACAAAAAGTGAAGCGACGAAAGCGCCTAGCAAAGTTTGGCACGCCAAAATCAAAGCGGATATATTAAACGAAATCGACATTTTCAGCTCCAAATACAAAAGCCCCCGAAATTAGGGGGCAACAGCCTAAATACGGCGGAATTGGCGCAAAGCCAAGCCGATCGCGGCAACGATAGCTATCGCGGTAACGATGATACCGATAGCAGAATAAAAATACGTAAGATCGAAATCTCCCGTAAAGCCATTGTCTTTCGAGAAAGTGACGGCAGCGGAAGCAGTGTCCGCACTGGTAAGGGCAACGGCAACAACGCCCAAAACTTTAGCTTTTGAGGTTTGAACAAGCGCTTTGGCTTTATCTAGAAATTTCCTCATTGCAAGCTCCTTTTTTAAAATTTGCGCCTAAAAGACACATAAAAACTTATAAGCGAAGCTTTTATGTGTTTTCTAGGTTATAATGCGGGCGGAAAAGGAATTGAAAACCATAACCGCCCTAGTAGTTTTTTGACTTGCCTAGGTCAGAACTTTCTAAAAGTCCTATTTTTTAGAAGCAGCAGCCGCAGAGGCAGCAGAAAAAGGCGATTTATCAAAAATTTCAACTTGGATATCCTCGGCAACTATAAGGAAATTACCCCTTTGACCCGCAGAAATAAAGCGATAGGGAATTCCGACAAATTTGTCTTTGAAAGCTTGCCATTTTTCGCGCTCCGTAATAGGTAAGCGCAAAATTTCAGTATCTTTGACCTTGTATCCCTCAAGATCGTGAGAGGAGTAAGTAACGGTAACTTCAAGCGTTTGAGTAATTTCGCCAGTTTGGCGATTTATATTTTTGACGGGGCGAACTTCGTCAACAAGCCCGATAAGGTAGGTAATCATCGTAAAGCTCCTTTAAGGAAAATTTCGTCAAGCTTTTGGATTTAACGGGGGCGGAGCTTATAACCACCCCCAAGCAGTTTAAAGACGTGCTCGGGTCTTGAATTTGAATTTTGCAAAAGAAACAGCTAAAATAAACATAGCGTTTTTTGAAATATTCAACTCGCACTTTTGAATTATTCCAAAAATATGCTTAAAAATAAATAAAGTAGTAGAATAATGCTATGGAAAAAAAAGAAATTTCAAAAATTATAGGTAAAGATATATCGACTTTATATAATTGGGAAAAGAAAAACCCAATATTGTATAAAATAATCTACGACCACTTTAATAAAAAAGATTTTGATGACGACACAAAAGAACTTATAGAATTATTCAAAAATTTGAATGAACTTGAAAAAGAATTTTATTTAAGCGATATAAAAGCAAGAGTATTAAAAAAGAAATTAGAAAAATAAAAATGATCTTATTAATCCTACTAATTGCAGCAATAATAGCAATCTTACTACTTTCTTTAATAAATAACCAATATCTTGAAACAGACTATAAGAATTTTGAATATAAACAAGATTGGAAACCTAAATATAAAAAAAGCTATCGAGAACAAATAAATAAAGAAAAAGGCGACGAATACGAATTTTATATAGGCAGATTATTCAAAGAACACGGCTATAAAGTATATTATAAAGGAATAAATGAGGGATATTTTGACGAAGGAATAGATCTTATATGCTACAAAGATTTAGAAGTAGTTTTAATACAATGCAAAAATTGGAAAAAGCAAGCAGATCTAAATAGCGTTAAAAAATTTGTATATAATTGCAGAGAATACGAACAAAAAAACTATATCAAACTAAAACGAAAAAGCATAAGAAAAATTTTCGTAATATCAAATCATTATAAAAATAAAGAAATACTCGAGTATCTAAAGCAAATAAATAACGAAATAGAATTTTTTAATGTCGCACTACAACATTATAAAAAAATCTATTAAATCCCCTTAAGCTTCAAATTTGCAGCCTCGCTTAAAAATTGTGATCTATTATTGGTAACCTTGTCGATAGCATTAAGCAAAGATTGCGAAAGACTTACATTCACACGAATTTTCTTATCAGAAGCGGGCTCGGGAATAAAATCGTTATGCTCTAGCATACTCTCAAGCGTAGATTTAAAAGCAGCATCAAGATCGTTTAATGCTTCCTCTTTTGTATCGCCGTCACCCCAAAACAAAGCATAACCTTTAAATTCCGGCATAAATGCACCCCAGCCACCGCCCTCATCGTCCGCTATCTTTCTAAGCTCGATTTTGTAAGGCAAATTCAGGTAATAGTTTAAATCCTTTTTCATTTCTGCTCCTCTATAGATTTTAGCACAAGCTTAACGTAGAAAATTTTCATAGGCTTATGCCTGGGTAAAGTTACCAAATAGCCGTTTTTGACAAAATTATGATGAGAGCCTTTAACGCTTTGCAAAGCAAAACCCCTGCTAAGTAAAATTTTTTCTAATGTCTCAAACCTAACGTTCTTGGGATTATTTTGTAAATCCTTGATTAATTTATCGTCTTTACTCATTTTTAAACTTTCGTGTGTAATTATACACAAACAAGATTAATAAAAATTTAAATGCGTAGAATAAATTCAAGTCTCGTCGGTCGCACCATCTATCAAAATTTTCCCCTATTTTTTCGTTTTTTGAATTTTTAAGTAATTTTTTGAGCCCTATTTTTGGGAATTTTAAAATTATTCTTAAAAAATTCTTAGCACCTAAAATCATCGATTCATACATATATTTTAAGAAAAACTACTATATATTAAAAAATTGTATAGTAGCTTTTTCTGCGCTCCTGCCTTGTTAATCCTTTGAGGAAATTCTATAATCTGCCTAAAATTACTATACAAAGGAAGAAAGATGACGGAAGTTTTTACCAAAATCAAGGATAATCCAATTTTTAAATCAGACCCTGACAAAGTAGTTAGGAATTTTATCTTGCCGCAATATAAGCGCACTATGGTCGAAGTCTTAGATGATTTTATAGCCGTTAAGTTTTATAGCTCGCTGGCTAGAGATGGAACGGTTAAAATGCATAGACACTATCACTATACGCAAGGCGGCAAGTTAATCAAAGCTCTAGGTAATGTCAGCGAAATAACATTCGAAGGGGCCAGAATATTGTTAAAGAAATTAATATCAAATAGCCATACTAATGGTGTGGCAGCTCCAAAGAATACGTTAGCAAGCGTTTTTAAAATTTACTGCGAATATAACGCTTTTGCCGAGAAAACGTTAAGGAAATTGCGATTTAGATTTCAATCGAGGCTAAAGTACGTTAGCGATAAAGATATCGGCAAGATTACCAAAAAGGAGATAATGCAGATATTGGACCCCATTTACAAGAATAGAAAATTTGCACTTTTAAAAGATCTGTTCTATTTTATTCGTTCTTTATTCAGGTTCGCGCGAGATAGAGGTATAAGCGATAATCTTTTATTTTGCGATACGCAATTAAAGAACCTATATAAGATACCTAAATCGGGAGGTTATTCATATATTTCCGCGAATGCGGATTTGAAGTTGTTGATAAAATATATCATGAGCTATCCTTACCAAATCGGCGTTAAGAACGCTTTGATATTCGGACTACTTACCGGATTAAGAAGCTCAAACGTAAGAAATTTAACCCACGAGCATCTGAAAGTAGACGATGATGGAGAATATTATTTGCTCTTTTTAGAGGATGAAAACAAGGTAAAAAGTAACGGCAACGAATATTTGGGTCTTCCAAAAAGGTAGGTGAGTGGCTAGACCATTTGCCTTTGCTTTCATATATTTTTGTGCCAATTCTTGTGCGTTATCACTATATTTAATTTCATAGATACCATCTATTGTGGTTTTTGCTGTTTTAGCAAGTAATTCGATGTTCTTAAGAATTTTAGACAAATCATCGGAATTTGCCAAATATCTCTCCCAAGCCTTGTCTAACTCTAAATTTGCTGTCGCTTCTTTGCTGTATGAACTCATAGTTCTCTCCTTTTAAAAAAAATGTTATTAAAGTATGTTGTAACTTTTAGGTAAATCGTCAATATTTATATTTTTTTGTAAAAAATATTTTTTGACTTCTTTGTAAATTTCATCATTATATAAATAAATCAAATAATATCTAGCCGATAATAATGCACCATACATAGGCACGGTGTGGTGTGGTTTATCAACCTGTATAAATGGAAATATTTTAAAATTTTTCAAGCTTTTACTCGCAAATATATAAAAAAGAAATTTTAGTATCAAATTTGCAAGATAAAATGAAATCAGAAAATACATTGTTTCCAAAATTCCAGCTGATAAAAATGTTAAACTTATCACTAGAACCATAAATAAATTAAACAATATATCAAATTTGGATTTTTTTATTGTGCATTGAGTAAAAAAAGGTCTAGCTAATTCATCTATCGCAATTTTACATTGTCGTTTTAATTCTCTGTAATCATAAAATTCTATATAGTGGTTTGTAAATTTGATTTTATGGTTTTTAAATTTGAATTTTTGAAAAATTGTGACAATAATAATATAACTCATAGGTATCAAACTTAACCAAAGCAACTCTCGCGGCACTTCTCTCCAACGCAGTTCATTTAGTACACCGGCAAGTATACAAGCAAAAAGAAAAGATGAAACAAGCAATGTTAAAACGAAAAACTCTTCATAACTTTGAATAATCAAAGGATTTTCATCATAATTCCTAAAATTCGGATTATTTTGTTTTTGATTTTCAAGCCATTGTTGATATTTTTGCTCTTTGATTTGGGCTTGTTGTATTTTTGCTTCTGCATTTTTTCTTAACTGCTCGGCTCGTTGTTTTATATCGTTATTCAAATCAACCCTTTTTATAAAATTCCATTATAAATTCAATCTCGGTCAGTATCATTAATACTAAATTTTATGAATTCACAAATTTAAACTTGCTATTGCTTTTAAATTCAAGCAACAAGTAAATTTAAATTTGCAAATTTGATATTTGGATCTATTTGGTCTGAGTTAGCCCAACGATAGATTATGTCGTTTATCATCTCATTTTGTTTTGCTTTATCTGAGGCAATGTATTTTTCAACTATTATTTGTAAAACTCTATCTTTTACCATAGCTTGGCGCAAATTTAAAACTTCACCAAAAGTATAGTAACTCAAAACTTCCAAAGCATAATCTCTGTTGTTTAAATCAAGCTGTGCTTCTTTAATTTTTGGCATTGCCGTCTCCTTGTAAATTTAGATTTTTATTGAAATTGTTGTTTTTTAAAGTTTTGTATTGCTCTAAAATCACATTATAATAGTGATCGCCATTATATGAAAAATCATTAAAAACGATATTTTGGAGTGTAGGTCTATCGGTAGGAATATATTTAAAATAATATTCTCTCCCGTATGTTTTTT
>ERZ773014.1570-NODE-1570-length-14343-cov-7.421613_pt1 | contig 14343 bp, 10 predicted proteins | sample MGYA00580841_ERZ773014 | MGnify/ENA primary metagenome ERZ773014 (study PRJEB29015, sample SAMEA2737989) | human oral metagenome | biome: human oral; feature: human-associated habitat; material: dental | place: China | collected 2067 ...
AGGCAAACAGAGTGTGTAGATTTAAATAGTGTAAGGTGTTATATGGAAGTGGAATAGATGTTATAGGGCTTTAATAGACACGAAATATCAAAAAATTATCATATAGATTAATATGTAAAAAAATATGTGCAGAACGGAGTTTCAGTATGAAAAAATATATTAATATTTCTGATGTACTATGGTTTCAGGAAGGTCCAGGAGTTAGAAACACACAATATACAACAGATGGAGTAAAACTTTTAAATGTCACAAATCTTATTAATGGTAATGTAGATACAACAAATACTAATAGATATATATCTAAAGAAGAAGCATATGGAAAATATAAACATTTTCTTGCAGATGAGGGTGATTTAGTTATTGCATCATCAGGAATTAAAGTTGAGTATTTTGATAAAAAAATGGGATTTATTAGGAAAGAACAATTACCGCTATGCATGAATACAAGTACTATTAGATTTAAAGTGACTGATGAAAAAAGACTTTCTATTAGATATTTTATGTATTATTTAAAAAGTAATCATTTTAAAGAACAACTAGGTCAACAAATAACAGGTTCAGCACAATTGAATTTTGGACCAAGTCACTTGAAAAAAATGGTATTTCCATTAATAGAAATGGAAGAACAGGCTAAAATTATTGATAAATTGGATACTATATATGATATTGAATATAAAATGAGGACAGAATTAAAACTATATGATCAATTAGCCAGCTCCCTATTTATAGAGATGTTTGGGGATACAATAACGAATGATAAATATTGGGAATATAGAGAAATATCTAGTGTGACAGAAATTATATTGGGAAGTACACCAAAAACCTCAGAGCCAAAATATTGGGATGGTAATATAAAATGGATTACACCAGCAGAAATAGGAGAGGATTCTTTTATTATTTTTGATTCTATACGACATATTACAGAGGAAGGAGTTAAATCAATTGGTATAAAATCATTTCCGGCTGGAACAGTTATATTTTCAACTAGAGCGCCTATAGGCAAGACTGCTATTGCCGGTTGTAATATGTATTGTAATCAAGGATTTAAAAATTTTATATGTAATAAAAAATTAAATCCTGTATATCTATATATGCTGCTTAGAATTAATAAAAACTTTTTTGTTGAACTAGGAAATGGAGCAACTTTTAAAGAATTGTCAAAGTCAACACTTGAAAAAATAAAAATTTCAGTTCCTGATATAAATATTCAAAATGAATTTGAACTATATTTTAATAAAATCGACAAATCGAAATATTCCTCTTTTTCACACCTTTCTGCCTAGTATTTTTATATAATCTCTTGAGACAATTGATAAATAATGTATAATGATAACAAGTACTTTTTATTAAAGATTATTTTAAGATTTACTTGTTTATTAAATTAAGTATATATAGGAGTAAACATTATGTCGAACTTCGGTTTTCTGAAAGATAAAAAAGAATATGCCTTATTTGCGGCGGCTGCGATAGAAGCCGAGAAGGTTTTTGCCAGTGCACCTGCGATGTGTGCGGTGGGAAGTAGAAAAGCCTTGGAACTTGGTGTCAAGTGGGTATACTCGGCAGACTTTTCCATACGAATGCCATATAAAGATAACCTTCAATCACTTATACATGAGCCGAGTTTTAGATTTGCTCTTGATTCCAATACTTGGGCGAAACTGCCTACGCTTATAAAAGTGGGAAATAATGCAGTACATTCGGAGAAATTTATAAGTGCGGGCGAGGCCTTACTGACACTGGAAATACTTTTTGAGTTTATACAGTGGATAGATTATTGTTACGGCTCCGACTATGAAGAAAGACATTTTGATGAAAAGCTTATTCCTAAGGAAAAAGTTATTGTAGACACAAAAAAGATAAAAGAGCAGGAAAGTTTGCTTGGTGAAAAAGATGCCGAAATAGAAAAACTCCGCAAGCAAATAGAAGAGCTGTCTACTACCTATACGAAAACCAAGGAACAAAACAAGGTTGAGAGAACATTTGAACCTGAGGATATTACAGAATTTACTACAAGAAAGCGATATATAGACATAGACTTAAAAGACCTCGGTTGGACTATAGAAGGTGCTGAAACTGATGTGTGGCAGGAGTACCCTGTAGAAGATATGGCAGGGGTAGTAGGGCAAAAAGGCTATGCGGACTATGTGCTTTTTGGAAAAGACGGTCTTCCTCTAGCCCTTATTGAAGCCAAGAGAAGCAGTAAAGACCCCAATGTGGGAAGAAAGCAGGCTGTACTTTATGCGGACTGTCTTGAAAAGAAGTTTGGCAGAAGACCTATAATGTTTACAAGTAACGGATTTGAAACTTATTTTTGGGATGATAAAACCGGTCCTCAAAGAAGAGTAAGCGGATTTTTCAGTAAGGATGATTTGCAAAAGCTTATTAATAGGCGTGAAGAAAGAAAAAAATTAGATAAGATCGTTATCAATGATAAGATTACAGACAGATACTATCAAAAGGAAGCTATCAGGGCAGTTTGCGACCATATTGAACAGGGATTTAGAAGTAGCCTCCTTGTAATGGCTACCGGTACCGGGAAGACCAGAACGGCATCAAGCCTTACAGATGTGTTAAGTCGTGGGGGTTATGTTACCAATATTTTGTTTCTTGCAGACAGAACGGCACTGGTCAAGCAGGCAAAGGATGATTTTAAAAATTATCTTCCGCATATGTCTTTGTGCAACCTTTGTTCTAATAAGGACGAGCGTAATGCAAGAATAGTATTTTCCACATACCCTACTATGCTTCGTGCCATAGATAATTGTAAGACGAGGGAGGGGGTAAGTTTATTTACCCCTGCACATTTTGATTTGATTATTATAGATGAGAGTCACAGGAGCATATTTAATAAGTACAGGGCGATATTTGAATATTTTGATGCTTTGACGGTGGGACTTACCGCCACCCCAAAGACTGATGTAGACAGAAATACCTATGACTTTTTTGAGATGGAGCATGGAGTGCCTACCTATGCCTATGATTATGAGACGGCAGTTGAAAAGGATAGTGTACTTGTACCCTACTATACCTATGAGGTTAAGACTAAATTTATGGAAGAGGGTATAACTTATGCACAGTTATCGCAAGAAGACAAGGAAAGGTTTGAGGATGATTTTGCGGAAGATGATTATGTTCCGGATTTTATACCTTCTGAGAGACTTAATAAGTTTGTGTTTAATGCGGATACGGTTGACGAAGTTTTACAAGATCTGATGGAAAGAGGTATTAAGGTTTCAGGTGGGGATAAACTTGGCAAGACGATTATATTTGCCCAAAATAAAAAACATGCCGAGTTTATAGTGGAGCGTTTTAATAAACTCTACCCTTATTATAACGGCGGTTTTGCTCAAAGGGTCATATGTGATGATTCACATGCTCAAACTATTATAGATGATTTCAAAAATCCTGATAAAGATCCGAGGATTGCGGTATCGGTTGACATGATGGATACCGGTATCGATGTACCGGAATGTGTGAATTTGGTATTTTTTAAGAAGGTAAGGTCTAAGACCAAGTTTTGGCAAATGATAGGAAGAGGTACAAGGCTTGCTCCAAACATCCTGTTTACCGATAAGATTGATGGTGAGTACAGTGGAAAACGCAGGTTTTTGATATTTGACTATTGCGGTAATTTTGAATATTTTAAAGTACACGCAAACGGATACGAGGGCAAAGAAACAAAGTCCCTTTCTGAAAATATATTTAATAAAAAAATAGAGCTTATAACAGCCATGCAAAAAAGCATCTATGTTGAGGATAAGTATCAGGAGTGGAGAGTTGCTCTTATAGAGGAGTGTTGTAGAAGTATAGCACAACTTGATAAAAATTTAGTATCCGTTAAATTAAGGCTTAAATATGTGGAAAAGTATAACAAGACAAGTGCATTTACCTGTATAAGTGAAGGCGACAAGTTGGAGCTTAGTACTCATATAGCAGCTCTTATAGTATCAAAGGATGGGGATGAGTATGCAAAGCGTTTTGATAATTTTATGTATGGTTTGATACTTGCGGATATAAATTCAAAGACAGAGTTCGGCAGTATTAAAAATGTACTTTGCGAAACTGCACTTGCACTTGAAGGTCGTATCAGTATACCTCAAGTTAAAGATAAACTTGAAGAGATCAAAAAAATCAATACTGATAAGTATTGGGAGGAAAAAGATATTCTCAGATTTGAACATAGTCGAAGAAATCTCAGGGATCTGATAAAGTTTGTTGTTGACAGTGATACGAAAAGCAGTATTATTACCAATCTTAAGGATGTGGTTATTGAGACAAAAGAAGGCTCAACACTCGGGCCAGCGTACAATTTTGAAGATTACAGGAAGAAGGTCAATCGTTATGTGGAAGATAATAAAGATGCCCTGCCCATATACAAGCTTACACACAATATAGCACTTTCAAAGGGAGACTATGAGGAGCTTGAAAGAGTACTTACCAAGGAGCTTGGCAGCAGTGAGGACTATAAAAGAGAGTACAAAGATACGCCTTTCGGCTTGCTTGTAAGAAAGATAGCAAAGCTTGAGCATGAAGCGGCTATGGAAGCTTTTTCCGAGTTTATTAATAATGAGTCCTTAAATCAGAGGCAGATAGCCTTTGTCAATAAGGTTATAAACCATATCGAACAAAACGGTTATATGGAGGATGTTACAGACTTACAAAAGCCGCCTTTTGACAAACCTGTAAGTGTTACCAAGCTTTTTGATTCCAAGACAGTGAGAACCTTGATGGAAAAAATTGAAAATATAAAGGAAAATGCTGTAAAAACTGTAGGATAACTTGTAATTTTAGGTAAATATGTATATAATAAGACTGTGTGAATATTTTTGTATACTAATAATACTTTTTAATCCTGACAGTTAAGCTGTGAGGGAAAAGAAAAATTATAGTAATAGAATTAATAGGAGGAATAAGGATGAAGAAAAGGCTATTAACACTTATGTCAGTATTTGCCGTATCAGCTTTGGTGGCGGCATGTTCAGGCGGTAACACAGCTTCAAGCGAGGGCGGCAGTGATTCACAGGCGGCAAGTTCAGGGGTTCAAAGCAGTGAGGGTGGCGAACAGCCACAGGCGCAAACAAGTGATACATTTACCTATATAATAGACGGAGATTTGGGTAATACACTTAATCCTCTTACAGCAGACGATAGATACAGTCTTATGACCTGTCATGCAGCGTATGCGCCGGCTTATCATATATACGGAGACGGAACTGTTGATTATATTTTGGCTGAAAGCATGGAGCCGTCAGAAGACGGTCTCAGCTATACCATGAAGCTTAAAGAGGGGCTTAAATGGAGTGACGGAGAAGCTCTTACAGCGGATGATATAGTATTTACCTACGAAAAGATAAACGCAACAACTCAGAATCTTTTTGTTGATGATAAGCCTATAGAGCTTGAAAAAGTAGATGATACAACGGTACTTTTTAAACTTCCTTCAGTAAGTGCAAGTGCTATGGAAATGCTTTCTGATGAGGTCAGTATAATACCCAAGCATATATTTGAAGGTAAAGACTCTACAGAGATAAATCTGCTTGAAGAAAAGGTAGTCGGTGCAGGTCCTTATGTACTTGAAGAGTACAAGACCGGAGAGTATCTTAAGTTCAAGGCAAATCCCGACTATGTAAAGGGTAAACCCTATATAGAAAATCTTATTTACAGAATTATAGAAAAGTCTGATACTGCAACCTTATCTATGCAGGGTGGAGAGGCGGATGCCTATGTAGCATCACCTGATATGCTTGATCCTTATAAGGATAATGAAGCTTTTACAATTCATAACTACAGTGAGGGAAGGGTGCCCTATATAAGACTTAATGTTGCTTGTGATTCTATGAAGGATAAGAAGTATCGTGAGGGTATATTACAGGCGCTTAACAGAGATGAGATAATGCTTGCGGCATATACCGATAAAAGTTTCTATGAACTTGGTTACTCCTTCCTTCCGTATGATAACAAGTATTATACGGATGATGTTGAAAAGTGGGATCAGAATGTAGATAAGGCTAAGGAACTTGTTGCAGGCGGAGCTACCAAGTTAAAGCTTTGCTACATAAGCAGCTCTCCGATACTTGAAAAGATGGCTCTTGCAATACAGTCAGAGCTTAAGGCTGTAGGTATAGAGGTGGAACTTGCAGGAACCAATGATGCAGGCTATATTAAGGCTACCAATGACCTTGAAAGCACAGAGTATGATATGTTTATAGGCGGTTATGTTATGGGAAGTGACCCTGACACCTTCGCTATGCTCTTCTCTTCTAAAAAGGATAACAGAATGAATTATCACAGTGAAGAAATTGATAACCTTTTTGCAGAGGGCAATGCTACTTTAGATGATACAAAGCGTCAGGAAATATATAAAAAGGTACAAAGACTTGTATCTGAAGAGGCTATATATTATCCGCTCGGTACTAACTTAAGAACTTTGATCACAAAGTCCAATGTAGATACTGACGAGGCTATGCTTGTTCCTATATATACATTCGGAGATTTGGCAAAGCTTAAATTCAAGTAAGGTAGAAGATGTTAAAGTATATAATTAAACGTATTGCTCAGGCAGTACCATTACTGTTTTTAATCACACTTATATGTTTTTCATTAATGCACATAGCTCCTTATGATGTGGTTGATTCCATGACCAACAGCAAGATGACCAATCAGGAGAGGGAAGCAATAAGAGAAGAATACGGATTAAATGATCCTATGCACATACAGTATATAAGGTGGTTAAAAAATATTTGCAGGGGAGAGTTCGGTAACTCTCTCCTGTCTCATACAAGTATAAAATATGATTTGAAAATCCGTATTCCGGCAACGGCAAAACTTGTTTTGCCCTCTTATCTTAGTGCCTATATTCTGGCAATAATTCTTGGACTTATTGCGGCTAATAACAGAAATAAATGGCAGGATAAACTTATAGACGGATTTTGCTCCATAGGTCTTGCTGTTCCTACCTTTTGGATTGGAATGATAATGATATATTTTTTAGGTTATAAGCTTAAAATTTTTCCGCTTTTAGGTATGCATACCATAGGAAAAGAAGATTCTTTGACTGATTATTTGAGGCACTTTTTTATGCCCTACATAGTTTTGATTATAGCATTTTTACCCGACCTTACAAGGTATGTAAGGGCATCTGCCATAAGTCAGCTAAAAGAGGACTATGTATTGGTACAAAAGGCTTTCGGTGCCGGAAAGAGCGAGATACTTTTTAAGCATGTTTCTAAAAATGTATTGCTGCCCTTGGTTACCAAGCTTGGTATGGCGCTGCCGCTACTGGTAACCGGTGCGGTAATTACGGAGACCGTATTTTCCTGGCCCGGAATAGGGCTTTATTTTGTTAAGGCGGTGGAAGCCATGGATTATCCTATAGTTATGGCTGTGCTTGTGCTGTCGGGAAGTCTTGTAATAATAGGCAATCTTTTATCGGATATATTGTATTGCATAGTTGATCCGAGGATAAAGCTTGGTAAAAACTGATTATAAAGTGCAAAAGAGGATTTTTAATGAAGTTGAAACAAAGAGACAGAAGACTTGACAATCTGGTTTTTGAATTAAAAAGTAATAAACAGGCAATGTTTGCGTTGGTATATGTGCTTATAATCGTGCTTATAAGTATATTTGTCGTATTTATAAATATAGACCCCGATGCCATAGATGTTACCGGAAGCCTAAAAGCCCCTTCCGCACTGCACTGGTTCGGAACAGATGATATAGGCAGGGACTATTTTATAAGGGTTTTGTATGGTGGAAGAGTTTCGCTTGCAGTAGGGGTTTTAGCTATGTTTACCTCTATTTTTATAGGCATACTTATCGGAATGATATCAGGCTACTTTGGCGGCATAGTTGACTCTATACTTATGAGGGCGGTAGATGTGCTTTCGGCAATTCCTTGGATCATAATGGTTATGGTGGTGGGAATGGTATTTGGAAGAGGTTTTGTATCACTGATACTTGTAATAGGTCTGCTTAGCTGGATGGAAATAGCAAGGCTTGTGCGCTCCGAGGTTCTTTCGATAAAAGAGAGGGATTATGTAAAGTATGCCGAATTTATAGGGATAAGCCCGTGGAAGGTCATGTATTCGCATATATTGCCTGCGGTGCTTCCGACTATGATCACCGCATCAACAGCAGCCATAGCCTCTTCCATAATGGTAGAAAGTGCCTTAAGTTTTCTTGGCAGAGGTATAGCCGCACCTATGTCAAGCTGGGGGAGTCTGCTTCAAAATGCTCAGAAATTTTTACAAAAAGCCCCTTATATGGCTGTTATACCGGGTATACTTATAATACTGACGGTATTTTCATTTAATAAACTTGGTGAGGTACTTCGTGTGTTTGCCGAACCTGCCTTAATGTCAGGAGAAAAAGATGTCTGATAAAGTATTAAAAGTAAAAAACCTCGCAGTAGTATTTAAGAGCAGAGAAAGAAAAGTTCATGCGGTACGAGGAGTAGATATAGAGGTAAATAAAGGCGAAATAGTAGGTATAGTAGGGGAATCGGGAAGCGGTAAGTCGGTTGCTATGAAGGCGGTAATAGGCATACTTGCGGATAATGCTTCATTAAGTGCGGATGTTCTTAGTCTGGGAGATAAAAACTTAAATAATTTAAGTGAAAGAGAGTATCAAAAAATCAGGGGTAAAGATATTACCATGATTTTCCAAGATCCAATGACTGCACTTAATCCGGTTATAAGAGTCGGTAAGCAGCTTGAAGAAGTCATAGTAAGAAACAGTGCTTTATCAAAAAAAGAAGCCAAGGAAAAAGCCCTTGAGATGCTTGAGAGAGTGGGTATTCCCTTTCCTAAAGAAAGTTCAAAAAGATATCCGCATGAATTTTCAGGAGGGATGAGGCAAAGAGTGCTTATAGCCATGGCACTTTCATGTAACCCGAAGCTCCTTATAGCAGATGAGCCTACAACTGCCTTGGATGTTACCATACAGGCACAGATACTTGATTTGATAAAGACCATGTCAAAGGATATGGGTACTTCTGTAATACTTATTACCCATGATCTGGGGGTTGTGGCTGAAACCTGTGACAGGGTTGTAATAATGTACGGCGGTTTGGTTATGGAAACGGGAAGTATAAAAGAGATATTCTATAAGCCCAAACACCCCTATACTATGGCTCTTTTACAGGCTATACCGAGTATAGATATGGATGAGGGTGAAAGGCTTAAATCTATAGAAGGCTTTCCGCCATCACTTATAGATCCGCCAAAGGGCTGTCCTTTTGCAGAGCGCTGTGAGTTCAGGATGGATATATGCGACAGTAAAAGACCGCCCTTAAAAGCTTTTAGTAAAACGCATACTTCCATGTGTTTTCTGAATGAAGAAGAACTTGAACATGCTTTCAGGAGGCAAAAATATGGAAAATAATGTATTGATATCTGCAAAGGGTTTGAAGAAGTATTTTCCTATAAGTTCTTTTTTAGGAGGGAAAAAGAAGTATATTAGGGCAGTTGATGATATTGATCTTGATATATATAAGGGTGAAACCTTCGGTTTGGTAGGAGAGTCCGGCTGCGGTAAGTCCACACTGGGTAAAACTCTTATAAGGATGTATGAGCCTACTGCCGGCAAGATATATTATAAGGGCGAGGATATTACTGATAGAAAATTAAATAAAATCAAATCAGTACAAAACAGTATGCAAATAATATTTCAGGATCCTTATTCTTCTCTAAATCCTTTTTGGAATGTGGAAGAGATTTTAAGTGAGCCGCTTAAGAACCTTAAGATCAAAAAGAGTGATATGTATGAAAGAATCAAGCTTATACTTAATAAAGTCGGTATGAGTGAGGAAGATTTGATAAAATTCCCCTATGAGTTTTCAGGAGGGCAAAGACAGAGGATAGGTATTGCCAGAGCCTTACTGGTAAATCCTGAATTTATCATGTGTGATGAGCCTATAGCGGCACTTGATGTGTCAATTCAGGCACAGGTGGTAAATCTGCTTCAGGACTTGCAAAAAGAATTCGGGCTTACCTATCTTTTTACAGCCCATGATCTTTCTATGGTAAGGTATATAAGTAATAGAATAGGGGTTATGTATCTTGGCTCTTTGGTTGAGATTGCAAACAGTAAAAGCTTATTCAAAAAGCCTCTACACCCTTATACAAAGGCTTTGCTTTCAGCTGTCCCAAGCCCCAATCCGTTAAAAAAAAATATAAAGGAAAAGGTTAAAATTTCAGGGGAGGTATCACAGGTATTTGCCGACTCAAATGCCTGTCGCTTTGCTCCAAGATGCATATATAAAACTAAGATCTGTGAAAAAGAATGTCCTAAACTAAGGGAGCTCGAGGGGGGACATAGGGTTGCCTGCCATAATGCGGAGAGTATAAATAGTTAAAAAACTGTAATGCTTTTTAATATATAATTTATTATAAATATCAAGTAAGTATGATATTATTGTATCCGTATAAATACAATAAAGTTTGTCATTGATATTTTAGGCTTCCGGGGGATATATAATGGCATGAAATACTTTTCATTACTGTTGGTGCAGCAATTTAGATACTTTCTATAGCTCAGCGGGAAATGTTTTTACTGCTGTTTAGACATTAGTATAGTGATTAGATGTAGTTTAGTGTGAAATACTTTTATTACTGTTTGTGCTTTGATTCGGCGGCTTGCAAGGTTCAGTATGTCAATGATATAAAATCCGGGAGGTGGTTTTATGCGTAAAAGAATAGTTTTTACATTTGTACTTGCACTTACAACGGCTTTACTTTTTGCCGGCAATGTATTCGCCGCCGGTTGGGTAAAAGATAATAAAGGCTGGTGGTATAAGAAAGATGACGGTACCTACCCTAAGTCCGAATGGTTTCAGGATAAAGACGGTAAGTGGTATTTCTTTAATTCAGACGGATATATGCTTGCCGACACCCTAAGTGATGACGGTTACTGGCTTGGGCGAAGCGGAGCTTGGGAAAAGGGAAAGGTTGTAAATATAAATGATTTTACCAATACTACAGGTTATGACAACATAATAAGGACTTATGACAGGTATTTTATTTCGGGAACTTCAGTAAAGTTTGGAGGAAGGAAGATAGGAGCATACATTGATGCTTATACAAGAATACCAAGCGGTGCAACTATTTATAATAATTCAAATGGCGGCAATGGTTATAAGTGGTTTAATTCTTCTTATTATGACAGTGATTCCACAGCTGTATCGGGTGTGTATGATATAGATGTAAAAGACGGTCATGTTGAAGTTATAAGAGATATTTATTGGTGGGATTAAAAAAGATATCTATAATAAGTCTAAATGCTGCACCGGTTTTATACTATGTATTAAGTTTAAGCAGACAGTAACTACGCAAAAAGCTTGTCGTGACAGTAGCTTGAAGAATGAAGAACGGTGAATTATTGTGGTTAGAAGTTTGTTTATTAAAAAAGACCTTCCAAGACGGACTTGGTTGGTCTTTTCTTTTTATCCAAGGGTATTACAGGGGAGATATTTTCATTATACCGCCACGTTAGCGAGTAGGAAAAAGAAACTTCGTACTCAGATATAGCAGTTGCGTGCAATGAAAATATCACATTAGGGTGACCACCCACTTGCGAGCGGGTAGGAAGAAACATCCCTACTCGAATACCCTATTAAACTTATTCCAATACCGGTGCATTGGAGGAAGGTACTACACTTAGGTCATCCAATATAAAATACCCATATACCCCCTCTATGCTGTCTAAAAGTTCTATGCCCTTATTAAGTCCGAGTGCAAAGCAGCTTGTACTCAGGGCGTCTCCGTCTACAGAGTATTTTGAAACTATGCTGACTCCCAAAAGTCCGTTCTCATAAGGATAGCCGGTTTTGGGGTTAAGTATGTGGTGATATTCTTTACCGTCAACTTCTATAAACCTTTCATAAACTCCGGAGGTAACTACAGAAAGATCGCTTCCCTTTACAACACCAATAGTTTCCTCTCTCTTGGCAAATGGCATTTGAAGTCCTACATTAAAGTCTTCTCCGTTGGGTTTCTTACCCACGCAAAGGACATTGCCCCCTAAGTTAATAATCGCACTTTTTACTCCTTTTGATATAAGATAGTCCTTTATCTTATCAGCTATATAGCCCTTAGCTATAGCTCCAAGGTCTATTTTTGTGTTGGGATCGCTAAAAGTAATAGTATTTCCGGATAAACTTATAGAGGTATAATCAACCGCCTTAACTGCCGCTGCCAGAGCACTTTCATCAGGAAGTGAAGGATGCTCGGATTTAAAATCCCAAAGTTCTTTGACCGGCTCTATGCTTATGTCAAAACTTCCGTTGCTGAGTTTACTGTAATATAAGCCTTTTTTTATTAAATTCGCCAAGTCATCACTTATTTTAACACTGTCCGAAGTTCTGTGGTTAAGCTTATAAAGCTCACTGCTTTCTCTATGTGCCGAAAATATATCTTCGTAGTAATTACAAAGCTCAAGTGCAGAGTCGAGTATTTGCTTATCTTTTGAATCATATATAGTAATATTTACGAAGGTATCAAGTGCAAAGCTTGTATCTGATATAGGCTCGAAGTTTTGTTTTTTATTTAAAAAGTAAGCTGCGGCAAATATCAGACATAGGCTAAACAGTGCCGATACATATCTTATAAGCTCATTTTTTTTAATCTTAAAATTCAACTTTTAAATTACTCCTTTATTATCATCAGGAGAGTAGTTAGGTGCTTCCTTGGTTATGTGTATATCATGAGGATGGCTTTCTCTAAGGGAAGCGGCACTTATTTTTACAAATCTGGCAGTTTCCTGCAATGTCGGTATATCTTTAGCTCCGCAATATCCCATACCTGAACGGAGTCCTCCAAGTAATTGATAGATGGTATCTTCTACCATGCCCTTATAGGCAACTCTTCCTTCTACTCCCTCGGGAACGAGTTTTTTGGCATCGGCTTGGAAGTATCTGTCCTTGCTTCCGCTTTCCATTGCGGCAAGTGAACCCATACCCCTATATACTTTATACTTACGGCCTTGGAATAACTCAAAGTCTCCGGGTGATTCATCGCATCCGGCAAAAAGTGAGCCCATCATACAAATATTTCCGCCGGCAGCCAGTGCTTTGGTAACATCTCCTGAGTATTTGATGCCGCCGTCAGCGATTATAGGGATGCCGTATTCTTTGGCAACGGAGAAACACTCCATAACTGCCGATATTTGAGGTACACCTATACCTGCAATAACTCTGGTTGTGCATATAGATCCGGGACCTATACCTACCTTTACACAGTCCGCTCCGGCATCTATCAATGCCTTTGTTCCCTCCGCAGTAGCTACATTTCCGGCAATTACCGGAAGATCCGGGAATTCTTTTTTGATTAGCTTTACACAATTAATTACATTAGCTGAATGACCGTGTGCAGAATCAAGCACTACAACATCAACCTTCTTTGCAACTAAAGCCTTACATCTTTCGATAACATTTGCGGTAATTCCAAGAGCCGCACCGCAAAGTAGCCTGCCCTGTTCATCTTTTGCGGAATTAGGGTATTTTATTTGTTTTTCAATATCTTTAATAGTTATAAGACCTTTAAGCTCTCCGTTTTTATTTACTATAGGAAGTTTCTCAACCTTTGCTTTGGCAAGTATGGTTTTAGCCTCTTCCAAAGTAGTGCCTTCGAGTGCTGTAACCAAGTTGTCCTTAGTCATGCAGTCTTCTATTTTCTTACTATAGTCTTCTTCAAATTTCATATCTCTATTGGTGATAATTCCGACCAATTTATTATTAACAGTTATGGGAACGCCTGAGATTCTGTATTTTGCCATAAGTTCATTGGCATCTTTTAAAGTGTTTGTGGGTGATAATGAAAAAGGATCCGAGATAACTCCGTTTTCAGAACGCTTTACTTTGTCTACTTCTTCCGCCTGAGCTTCTATGCTCATATTTTTATGTATAATTCCTATACCGCCCTGCCTTGCCATAGCAATAGCCATTCTATGCTCTGTTACAGTGTCCATGCCTGCACTCATAAGCGGAATATTTAAGTGGATGTTTTTAGTTAAATATGTGGACAGGTCTACTTGAGAACCGACCACTTCTGAATATGCGGGTTGCAAAAGTACATCATCAAATGTAATACCTTCGCCTATAATCTTAGCCATCTTCTCCTCCTAAATGATAAAGTGAATAATACTTCATTAACAGTTTATTTAATCACTAATGATAACAAAAGCAAAAGTGCCTGTCAATCATTCATTTATGAAAAATTAAGATTTGGCATAGTATTTCTGTAACTTCTGATTTAGCGGGGAGTTGGCAACATAAACAATTAGGTAATAATAAATAACAGAAACACTCCCTATTTCAATCATACTCGCAGTACTGTTAATAAAGTTTCG
>ERZ773014.1572-NODE-1572-length-14334-cov-7.585125_pt1 | contig 14334 bp, 19 predicted proteins | sample MGYA00580841_ERZ773014 | MGnify/ENA primary metagenome ERZ773014 (study PRJEB29015, sample SAMEA2737989) | human oral metagenome | biome: human oral; feature: human-associated habitat; material: dental | place: China | collected 2067 ...
AAAAAGAAATAGATGGGAAGGAAAAAGTTATAATTGAAAAATTAAAAAATTTAAATGAAAAAAAAGTGGAACCAATAAAATTAAGTTTAGAACAATATTTGAATGATTTAAAATATGAATACACTTATAATTTTAATGATAAAGATGATACAAGTGGTAAAATAACTGTAAGTTATTCTAATAATTGTTATCAGGTAGAAAATAATGTAGGAAAATATAAATTTATTTTAGAAATGGATCCTAGATCTAGATATTATGAATATTTTAATATTAAGATAATTATGGATAGAGAAGATAAAGAAGTATTAAAAATGCAATATTCATTATCTCAAGATGATGAAATTGATGGTATTGAAATAGAATTTATATCAGAAGAAATTAAATACCCTAAATCAATTAGATTTTTAAGTCAAAACAAAATTATAGGAAATATTTCTCCTATACCTTTTGAAAAGATTAGTGAATCTTTAAACACAAAATGTGATGGAATAACTATTAATTTATTAGGATTTTTATCTTTCTCAGAAGAATTTAAACTAGAATATAAAAAATCTAGTAATAATCTTTTAGTAGATTCTTACTTAAGTTGTATAGGTGAAAGAGAGTAACTTAAATTTTATTAAAATATATTATTGGATGGCATAGCTAAAAAGTTATGTCATTTTTTATTAAGGGCTTTTATTTAGAATTTTTTATAGAAAAATTTTTAATGAAAGCTCAAGCATAAAATTTAAAATGAAATTCTTAAATTTTAGAACAAGGGATTCCAAAGGGAAAGTTTGGTCGCTATTCTTGAATAGCGAAAGTGCAAAGCACACTCCGTAGGAGTAAGTAAAAATACTCAATGTATTTTTACATAAAGGGTGTCCAGTAGGAACTGGCTGGCACGCAGAGTTTACTACCGAAGGTAGAAACTCGTAAGCGTGCAATATGCTATTGACAAGCTCCGATTTATTCGCAAAAGCGAATAAGAGCATGTCAAGCATAGTAAAGAATTGTTAGAAAAAAGATTCCTCAAAAAAAGAAAAATAACTTGAAATATGAATAAAAATTACATATAATATATTAACCGCTATTAAAGGTTGAAAACAGAAAGGAGGTTTATATGGCTCATTATAGATTATGTATGAAAAATGGAAAAGCTTGGGGAGCTGTTGCAAATTTCTCATATAATATGGGTATGGGAAAGTATTCATATAAAGAAAATGAAATTGTTGAATCATTTCATAATATTCCTGAATGGGCTAAGTCTGCTTATGATTTTTGGGAAAAATATTCTCAAGAAGACAGGGCAAACTCCTCATATAAAAAAATAGAATTATCTTTACAAGAAGAATTATCTCTTGAAGAAAATAAAAAAATGTTAAATGAATTTATTAAAAAAAATATAGGAGATAATTATTATTATAGTGTTGTTATTCATGATAAAGAATCTAATGAAAAAGGAATTCAAAATACACATGCACATATAATGATTTGTAAAAGATTAGAAGATGGTATAAAGAGAACTCCTGAACAATTTTTTAAAAGATATAATTCTAATTCTCCTGAAAAAGGTGGAGCATTAACTGATAATGAATATTGGGGAAAAAAACAAACTTTAATTAATTTTAGAGAAAATTGGGAGAATACTATCAATAAATATTTTGAAAAGAATAATATAAATAAAAAAGTTTCTTCGAAAAGTTTAGAAATTCAAAGAGAAGAAGCATTAAAAAATAATGATTTTGAAAAAGCTGAAATGTTAGATAGACCTCCAGTAAATATAGATGGATATATTCTAAAAAAAGATAAAAATAATCTAACTGAAAAAGAAAAAGAAAAAATAGAATTATTTAATGATATTAATGAATATAAATCTTTAAAAGAATTAGTATATTCATTAGAGATTGAAAAGAAAGAATTAGAAGAACTTGAAAAAATAAATAATGAAAAAATTGATAAACTTCAAAGAGGAGATAGTCTTTTTGGAGATATTTTTGTTTCAATGGAAGATTTATTTATAATTAGTATAGAAAAAAATATTTTAGAAGATAAATTAAATAATAAAGAAATATTAAGAAAAGAAGCTATAAGAGAAATAGATAAAACTTATAAAGAACTTGAATTAAAAATAGATCTACTTCAAAAAGAAGCAAAAGAAACAATTGATTTTGAAAATATTGAAAAGTTAGAAAGTAAATTAGAAAGTCTTGAAGAAAAAATATCTTCTGATAAATTAGAAGCTAAAATTTTAGATATAAAAAATAATATAAAAGAAAATATCAATAAATTAACTCTTAGTGAAGAAATTTTACAAGTAAAACTTGATGATAACATTTCACTGATTGGAGAAACTTCTGAAAATATAAAATCATATAATGAATATCAATATAAAAATTGGGAGATAAACTTTATAACATTAAAAGATACTGAGAAAGAAATTAATGATTTACAAAAAAAATTAAATAATATTGAGAATGATTTATCTGATAAACAATTAGATTTCTATACATATAATTCATTATCTAAAGGTGAATATGGAAAAATTAAAAAAGAAATGGAAAATATTAATAATATTTTAGATAGTGAATTGAATATTTCAACTGAGCAAGGTTTAAATTTACATAATGATTTAAAAATATTAAGAAGTAAATTAAATAATATAGAATCAGAATACAAAAGAGGTGATGGTAAAAATAAATTTATTAGAAGAAAATACAGTATCAAAAATAAATATATTGAAAATTATATTCAATTAAAGAATGAAATAGAAAAGAAAAATATGAAAGTTTCATTCTTAAAAAATAATATTTTAACTATTCCTGATAAAAAAGAAAAAGAATTTAAAGAAAAATATGCAAAAAATAGAATTGATATAGAAAATAAATCTTTAAAAACAAAATTAAATAAATTAGAAATTCAAGAAAAACAATTAAAGAATAGTATGAGTGATTCTTCTCTTGAAATGATGTCTTTGAATAAAATGACAAATGGAAAATATGAAGAATTAGTAAAAAAATATGAAGATTTAGTTATTTTAGAAAAAACTGCAACTGGTACTAAAGTATTATCTGATATAAAAAATGAAATGAGTTCTTTAGAAACAGAAAGAAAAAATCTTTTATCTTTGTTAAATAAGAAAACATATATTGCAGTAAGAGGAGCATATTTTAAGAAATATAAATCAGCTATTTATAAAATTCAGAAATCAATTTCAAATATAAAAGATAAAATAGCTAGAAATGAGGCATTAAAAGAAAAGAAATCAGCTTTTAGAGGAAGTTTAAATTCATTAAAAAATTTCACACCAGGATTTGTAAAAGCTGAGTTAGGAAAAGTTCTTTATACAGGAAATATAAATATTCATGATGATGATAAATGGGAAAAACAAATGAAAAAAGAAATGGATTTTAGTAGATAAAGGAGAGGGGAAAATGAAAAAAATTTTATTAGTTGTTATATTTATCTTTTCAAGTATATTATGTTTAGCAAAGGAAAAAAATTCAGAAGTAGAATCTAAAGTTTATCAATTTGTAAATTCACAGCCAGTTAATTCAGAAGATATAGAAGATATTTATAATGCAATTATAAAATCATCTAAAGAATTTGATGTTGATCCACAATTAATTGCAACAATCATAAAGCATGAAAGTGCTTATGATCAATTTGCCAAGAGTCCAGCAGGAGCAATAGGGTTTATGCAACTTATGCCAGGAACAGCTGATAATATGGGAGTAGAGGATATTTATGATATTTATGATAATATAAGAGGTGGAGTAAAATATTTTAAACAATGTCTTATAAAAACTAAAAATGATGTTCCTCTTGCACTAGCTGCTTATAATGCTGGAATAGGAAATGTTTCAAAATATAATGGGATTCCTCCATTTAAGGAAACACAAAATTATGTTGATAAAATTTTAGATACATATAATAAAAAATTTGGAAAGAAAGTTCGTTATAATGAAGTTGAATTTGAAAAGGCGGTCGATGGAATATTTTCTGAAATTAGTTTTGAAAATGCAGAAGAAGGAGAAATATAGGTTATGTTAACTATTTTTGAAATAGAGAAAAAAATATCAATTGCAAAAACTAAAATAAATTTCCTGGAAAAAAAAATTAAAAGAAATGGCTCTAAAATTAATTTAGATAAAAGAAAAGAAAGAGCTCATAATCTTATTGTAAAAGGTGCTTTACTTGAAATGCTAGGTATAGAAAAAGAAAACAATGAAGTAATTTTAGGATTTTTATCTACATTTCCAAAAGATGAAAAAACAAAAGAATACTATAAGAAAATTGGGAAAGAGCTATTTGAAAAACTTAAAAAAAATAAATTTATAAAAGGCGGCCAATAAATTTGGCTGCCTTTCACATATTATCCCTTTATAAGTTTTTCTATAAATTCAAATGCTGAAGGGGCAAGTGTCAATCTTGCATAGCATAAAATAAAATCTAATTCATCTTCTTTAGAAAAAAATTTAGAATTCTTTTTAAAAGCAAAATATAATTTAGAAAAAATATTTTTACCAATAGATTTATTTAGTCCAGCTTCAATATCAGAAATATAACCACTAGAAACTCCTGATATTTTAGCAAGCTCTTTAATGGTCCAAGTATTCAATTCACGTAATTTTTTTATTTTTTTTATAAATAGAATTTGTTCATTAGGTAAATTAGATTCATTCATTCTATCACCTCTTGTTAATAATCATTTAGTAATTATTATACTCTAAATTTAATTAAAAAACTAGCTAAAAAAATAATTAAAAATAATATTAAAAAAATAATTAAATTTCTTGACATAACCGTTATAAACGGTTATAATAAATTAAAGATAACCGTTATAAAAGGTTAAAAAATAGGAGGTATACTATGGGAAAAATTATTCAAGTAAAAGTACAAAAAGGTGGCTTGGGAAAAAGTTTTATTACTGCAACATTAGGACATTTATTAGCTATCACTGAAAATAAGGTATTAATATTATCAACAGATAGTCAAAATTCAATTTATGACATTTTTACAAAAGAAAAAAATGAAATTGGAAATAAAGGTTTAATTGACTCTATTCTTAATTCAAAATTAAATACTATTGAACTTAGAAAAAAATTAGACTTTATTCCTTTAGAATTAGGAAAAAATTTTACAGATGAGATATTAAAAAAAATTCCAAACTTTTTAAAATCTCTTAGAAATAAGTATGATTATATTTTAATTGATAGTACTCCCTCATTAGAGTTAGATGAAGTATTTTTGAAGAATTCTGATAAAATAATTGTTCCAGCAATTGGAGATAAATTGGCAGTAAATGGTATTGTAAATATAATAAAACAAAATCGTGAAAAAATAGCTGCAATAGTATTTAATAAATATACAAATACAAGAATAAATAAGACTTATTATAGGGAAATGAAAGAATTGTGTGATAATAGCGGAGTTTTTATGCCTGAGCCAGTAAAATGCTTAAGTTACATAGCTGAACTAGTTGAAAGAGGAGAAACAATTTGGGAAGTAAATTCAAAAAAAGTTATTGAAACTCAGGAAATATTTAAAGAAATCTTAAAGAAAATTTATTAAGGAGGATTATGAAGGTAGGTATAGATTTAAGTGAGTTAAAAAATGAGTTAAAAGAAATTAAGAAAAAGAATAATAATGAAAAAAACCAAATAGCTGAAAAGCCAATATTTGATATAGATAATTATACATATATAAATTTTACTAATGATCCTGAAGTTGATGATTTTTTAAATGATAATTCATTTAAAATATTAAATTTAGCAGCTGGAACAAATATTCTTTTAGGAACAATTTTTATAGAAGTACAGGATTATTTATCAAATCTTGAGAATGCAGATGCAACATATATAAAATGGCTTGAAAGCAATGGTTTCAATAGAATGACAGCTTTAAGATATAAAAGAAGGGCTGAGATTTATAATTCTTTAATATCAAGTAAAGCAAAATATTTTATAGGAATAACTTCTCAAAGAATAATAGACGAAATATCAAAAGCTGAGAATAAAGAAGAAATTATAAATTATCTTGAAGAAATGAAGGAATTTAACAATATTGAAGATTTCTTAAAAAAAGATATTGTCTTAGAGATTGAAGATAAGACAGATAAAAGAAATATAGAAATAAAAGATAGGATTAAAAAACTTCCTCTAAAAAATATAGAAAAATTAGATAGTGAAAAACAAAAGCAAATAGATAACTTAGTTCATCAAATAGAGGAACTTTTAAAAGAACAAAAATAAAAAAGAAAAAGAGACATTAAAAAATATCTCTTTTCCAAAAATTTTAAATATCCAAAACAAGATAAATAAAACCTGACAATTTTATTTTACTTCTTGTTTTTGGATATGTCAAGTCAAGGAGGAAAATATATGAGTTTTCAAGAATTTACAAGAAAAATGAAGTTATTAACAAAACAAGAGAAAGAATTTATATATGCATTAACAATTGAGGATGCTATTAATTTTTTAAAAACAATTAAAATATAAGAGAGGTAGTAGATTATGAAAAAAAATAAATTTGAAGGAAAATTAAGCAGAGAAATAAAAGAAATAATAAAAAAGTATGAAGATATTGCAAATGAGCAACATCAATGTTTTACTAATTTTATAAGTGAAAACAATATCTTATATGTTTTAGTTTGGGAAGATATAGATGATAAATACAGTCCTTTATTTATGCCAGTGTATGATATAGAAGAAAATAGGGAAGTAATAATTGAAGATATTAATAGAAGTCCAAGACTAGAAGTGACAGATAGAGTAGCATTTATGCAAAAGTTATTTATAAAATTTACCAAAGAAAATTCAAAAAATAAATAGAGAGGTATTAAATTATGCAAGATATAGAAAGGAGAAAAAATGTTTTTTATTTTATATGTTGTAGGAGTTATATGTATGGAAATGTTTAGTTTAAATTTTTTAAAAAATTTAAAAAATTAAAAAAGCTGTAAAGTATACTTACTAGAAAATTAGAGGGGAGATAAAATGAAAACAGATGAATATTTAGAATTTAATGAAGTAGAAATTAAAAAAAGTAAAATAGTTGGAGGACTTACTGGAGAAGCAAAACAACTTGTAGATAAATTTAGTAGAGCAGCAAAAGAAAAAGGACAACCTTTTACAGATTTTGAAAGCGAAGGCTTATTATATGTAACTTTTTACGATAAAAATAATTTAGTTTATTGTATTCCTGTTTTTTCTTTTAAGGATAATAAAAAAATAGATTTAAAGGAAATAGAATATATAAGTGAAGATGCTAAGAGAATGGAAAATATACTAAGAAATTCCAATGAAAAGAGAAAAGAAATAGAAAAAGATCAATAAAGCAAAAAAGGCTAAGTTTTTAAATAGTCTGAGGGAAAAATATAGCCTTTTAAGTTTATTTAAAAATTTATAATAGACTCATTATATCATAAAAAATAAGGAGGAAAAATGGAAAATTTAAAAATTATAACAACAGATATATTCTTAGAAAAATTTGATAATCATACATTAGAAAATGAAGATTTAGAGGCTATTTATTTTCAAAAAACATTTGAAGATACAAATAATTCTTATTGGGAAGAAGTAGAAAATGGAGAATATTACATAATATTTAAAATTGTCATCAATAATTTTTTAGAAAGGTACTTCATTAAAACATATGGAGAATATGGAGAAATATTTGAATTGAAATATAAAATATAGAATATATAAAAAATATGTTTTTTATGGAGGTTTGATAAGTATATGGCTATTATAGGAATATTGTTAACAGGTTTTATAGTTTGTATTATTGTAGGGTTAATTGAAATGATACCTAAATTTAAAATACCAAATTATATTAAAGTTATAATTTTAATTATTTTTAATATTGGGCTCTTTTTTTTAGCTAGAAAACTTGTTTAAAGATATTATTAGTTTATAAATAGAAAATGAAAAAATATATTGATAAATTATAATATTTTATAGGCAAAAGGAGGATAACTTATGAATAATCAAGATTTATATTTTAAAAGTGAAGCATCAAAATATATGTTTGCATTAACAGAAGTTGGGGGGAAAATACAACTTAATTTATTAGGTGTAGATTATAATCATTATAGGGATGAAAATTTAGCTAAAAATTGGTATGAATATGTAAAAGAAGTAATAGAAGATTCTGAATATACTGATTTAGCTAGAGCTATGGGGATATTAGAAGTGCTTTATGAAGGAATGATTGGAAAAATTTAGATTTTAATAAAAGAGGTGATTTTATGCGAGAAATTGTGGGGATAGATAGTTTAGAAAACATTTTAGTTTTTGTAGGTTGGATGTTTTTGTGTGTGATTGTTTTAAATCCAATAATAATAATATGTCTTTATAAAGTTGAGAAATTTAAAATAAAATTTAATCTTTCAAAAGAAGGTACAATAAAATCAGTTATTCTTTGGACAATTTATGTTTTAATGGTTATTTTCTTAGTTTTTTTTGTAGAAAAAGGAGAATATTATAGAAGATTATATTTTACAAAAGCTTTTAAAAAGTGGGAAATAGTAAAAATTGAAGGTGAAGATAAAAGTTATGCTGTAATAGGGACAAATAAACATTTTACTGATGTTTTTGAAATTGAAGAAAAAGGAAATATGCTTATTATTGATAAAGATAAAAAATACGGATTTAATCCTGATTATATATCAGAAAGAAGTTATAGGTCTTTTGAGGATATTAAAGTTGTAAAATATATTTATGAATAATAAACTATTGACATTTTTAAATCTATATAGTACATTGTACTATATAGAAGGGAGATGATTTTATGGCATTTTCAATAAGACTCACAGAGGAAGAAAAAAAATTAGCAACTAGTTATGCAAAATTAAACTCTTTATCTTTAGGGGAAGCTTTTAAAAAAGCATTATTTGAAAAAATAGAAGAAGAATATGACATTGTTATTGCTGAAGAGGCTTTTAAAAAATATATTGATAGTGGAAAGAAAAGTCGTCCATTTTCTGAATTAAAAAAGGAATTAGGATTATGACATATACAGTAAACACAACACCAGAATTTGATAAAGAATTTAAGAAATTAGATAAGTTTACTCAAAAAATCTTGGCTACCTGGATTGATAAAAATCTTGAAGGTTGTGAAAATCCACGCATACAAGGAAAAGGATTAACTTCTAATCGTAGCGGGCAGTGGAGGTATAGAATAGGAGATTATAGATTAATTTGTATAATAGAAGATAAAGAACTTATTATTTTAGCTCTTACAGTTGGACATAGAAGAGATGTTTATGAAAAATAAATTATAAAAAATTATTTTGAAATTGGTAAATTTTATATTTAAAAATAAAATAAGAAAAATTAAGAAAGCTACTACATATAATAGCATAATATGTAGTAGCTTTTTTCCATTTTAACATATTTCATTTAAAAATGAAAGTAAAAAAATTAAGGAGGGTAAAATATGGAAAAAATTAACAATTTTTTAAAAAGAAAGAAAATGTATATAGCAGCATTTCTTCTTCTATCTTCTAATGCTATGGCTGCAACAGCAGATGCACCTTGGATAAGTGGACTTGATAAACTTATGAAAATTCTAACTGGACCAACAGCTAGAATTATTTCTATTCTTGCTCTTGCACTTTTAGGGTTTGCTATTATGGCTGGTTTAACTGAAAATTTAAGTAAAAGAGCTATAGGTTGGATAGCAGGAAGTACTATAGTATTTGCTGCTGCAACTTGGGGGCCAAAATTTTTAGGATATAGTGGAGCTTTATTAATGTAATGGGGGAGAAATAATGCCAAAAGAAAAAAATCAAAAATTCTCTTGGAAACCTAGTAAACATTTTTCAGGAAATAAGGAAGATTTTTCTATTGATAATCCTTTCTATGATAGAATGTTAAGTCTTTCAAAAAGTTGTCGTAATTGGCAACTTGCATTTTTAATAATGGCTTTATTTGAAGGGGGAACATTACTTGGATATTTTCATTTAGCTAATAAAACAAAATTAGTTCCATATATTGTTGAAGTTGATAAGGAAAAAGGTAGTTTTTATTATACTGGAAGAATGGATCAAATAAATTATACAGTAGATGACACAATTATCTTTGCAATGCTAAATGATTTTGTTATAGATACTCGTTCTGTTTCATTAGATAAAGTCTTTACTTATAAAAAGATGAAAAGAGAATATTCATTTCTGTCATCAGAAATGAAAAATAAGATGAATGTAGATATTAATAATTTAAAATTAGAGGATAAGTTTAAGAATAAAGAATCAATAGATGTAGTAATAACTTCTATGTTAAGAAATTCTGAAGATATTTATCAAGTAAATTGGACAGAGAAAACATATAAAAATGGAAGTCTAGTATCTGTTGATAAGAAAACAGGAAATTTCTCTGTTATACAACAAGATAAAATGAATCCTGAAGATCTAAAAATAAATCCTCTGGGTCTTATTATTCAAGATTATCATATAACAAATGATTTATCAAAATAAAGGGAGGAGAAATGAAGAAAAGATTATTATCATTATTAATTTTAATTGGTTTAGCTAACTCTCTCTATGCAGTAGATTATGCTTCTGAATATGATCCCTATTCAACAGAAGAACCTACAATAGAGAAAGGCTACAAAAATTCAAAAACAAATATTAATAGTACATATTTTTACAATGAAAATGACAGTTATCGTATACCAACTAGAGCTGGATACATTAGCACAATTATTTTAAGTCCTGATGAAGATATAATTCATGCTGAAATAGGTGATGCTACTAGATGGAGTATTCAAACATATTATACAGGAACTTCAAGAGGAATGTCTCCAGCAATTTCAATAAAACCTTTTATTCCAGAATTAAAAACAAATCTTGTAATATCAACAACAAAAAGAATGTATAACTTGGTCTTAGAAGCAAAAGTAAATTCTTATGCTCCAGTTATTTCTTTTGAGTATCCAAAAGAAATAGAAATAGTTAAGCAAAAAGAAAGAAGTTTAAAAGCCCAAGAAACAAAAGTTAATGTAAATAATCTTAACTTTGAATATACTTGGAATAAAAATAAAGAAACTTGGTCTCCTATACAAATTTTTGATGATGGGGAACAAACATTTATTGTAATGGGTGAAAAAGTAAAAGCAACAGAACTTCCTATCCTATTTATAAAAGATGAACAAACTGGTGAAGGTGCTTCTGTAAGGCATAGATATGATCCTGAAACTAGATATTATACAGTTGATAGATTATTTAAACAGGCATATCTAAGGTATGGAGAAAAAGAAATAATTATAAAAAGAAAAGGTAGCTTTATAAAATCACCTAATGACCATATTTCAGTAAGTATATAGGGGGTAAAGATGGATTTCAATAATGATCAAAATGAACCTCAAAATCAACAAAACTCAAATATGAGTTATCAACCAAAAAAAGGTACCTTTTTTAAAAAGAAAATAGTTTATGGATTTTTTATATTTGTCATTCTTCTAATAATTCTTTTGACCTTCAGAAAAGAAATATTTTCATCTGAAGATACTGATCAAAATAACAAAAAAATAATTAAGACTGAAGTTGCTAAAGAAAATGAAAGTCCTGATTTAGATAATGTTCAGTATGGTGAAGAAGATATGCAAGATTTAGGATATGGTGAAAATGATGAGAATGGAGGACTAACTGATGAAGAATTAAATTATGTTATTCCAGGTGATGATGAAGAAAATCAAAATAATGTTGAACCTCAAAAATCAACAGAAGAAATTGAAAGAGAAAATAGATTAAGGCAACTTGAATCTGAAGCTGATGCAGCATTTAGAAGTCCAACAACAATAACTATAGCTACTCGTCCTCAGACACAACAAGTTGATAATAAAGTTCTTTTAGCACAAAATGGAAATAAACCTGTTGAAGATTATGATGGTAATAGACAAGAAAGTAAGAAGAATTTTTTAATGAATGAACAAGCTCAAAAATTTTACCAAACTAATTTCTTAGTAGAACAGTTATCTGAGTTTGAATTAAAAGCAGGAGATTTTATTCCAGCAACACTTCAAACAGGTATAAATTCTGATTTACCTTCTAAAGTTATTGTGGCTGTTGTTTCTGAAAATGTAAGAGACACAATAAGTGGAAAACATATATTGATACCACAAGGAACAAGAGTTGTAGGAACTTATGATTCAAGTGTTACCTTTGGACAAGAAAGATTATTGGTTGTATGGCAAAGACTTATTTTTCCTGATGGGAAAAGTATAGGACTAGATAATATGCAAGGAGTAGATTTATCTGGAAAAGCTGGAATAACTGGAGAAATTGATAATCATTTTGGAACTTTATTAAAAGGTGTTGTTCTTTCATCAATAATGGGAAGTGCTGGAGCTATTGTAACAGATAGAAAAAATGATTGGAGAGGAGCAGCAGCTGAAGGAGCAGGTGAACAAATAGTTACAATTGGAGATAGATTCGCTGAAAGAGCATTATCTAGACAGCCAACTATAAATATAGAACCTGGAACAAGACTTAATATTATGGTTCATAGTGATTTGATTCTTGAACCTTATGGAGAATAAAAATGGGTATAAGTTTAGAAATGACGATAAGAAGAAAAATTAGTGTTATTATCTTTATAATTGCAATTATTGGAACTTTATCAGTAGGGACACAAACTTTCGCAAAGAATGTTAAATACCATAAAAGTTTAGGAAAATATTTGTTTTTATATAAAAATAAAACTCCTATATACTCACCATTTAAAATACTATCTTGGCTAAAATTTGAAAAAAAAGTGCCAAAAGCAATGGATGATGCATATACAAATATGGGGATGACTGCTATATTATCTTTTTTACTAATAGCCTTAGTAAACTATAAGAAAAAAGTAATTACAGTTCATGGCTCTGCAAAGTGGGCTAACAAATCTGATATAGATAAAATGGGATTTTTTCCCTATAAAGATAAAAGAAAAACAGAAAAAAAATATAAAAAAACAAATACTTTAGCTCTATATCAAAAAAATATTTTAGAAAGAAAAGATTATATAAAAATAGATATATCTGAAGAAACAAATAGTATAAAAAAATATTCAAAAGTTTTTAATTATCTTCTTACTGAAAAAAGTTGGAGAGAAAGAGAATTTTATAGTAATGGAGTGGTTCTTGGTAAAGATCAATATGGGAGGCTTTTAATTGATAATTCACCAGGACATGTCATGATGATTGCTAAAACAGGTGGAGGAAAAGGAGTAGCAGTTGTAATACCGACACTTATTACTTGGAAAGGCTCTACTATAACTAATGATGTGAAAGGTGATAACTGGCTCTATACAGCAGCATATAGAAGAAGTTTAGGACATAAGGTTTTTAGATTTGAAGCTACAGCTGATGGTGTAGAAAGAGTATCTTGTCATTATAATCCTATGGTAGAAATAAGAAAAGGAACAGTTTATGAGTATCAGGATGCCAGAAATATAGCCTTAGCTATTGTGTCTCCTGATAGAACTAAGGATCCTTTCTTTGCTCCTTCAGCAGGAGTCTATTTGACAGCTGTAATAATACATGTCTTGTACATGGTAAAAAATAGAATAGCAAATTTAGCTGATGTATATAATTTTATAACCTCACCTCAATTTTCAGAAGATCAAAAGTTACAACAAATGATAAATTCAGAACATAATAGTGATGGACCAGAAGATTTATTTTATAAAATCTATAATGACATTACTATTTTAAAAACAGGAGAAGAACTTCCAAGGACACATCCTTCAGTTTCAAAAATTGGAGCAGAAATGGCTGATAGAGCTGATAAAGAAAGATCTGGAATAATAGGTTGTGCAAAAATAGACTTAGAAGCATTTATTATTCCTACAATAGCTAGAAATACAGCTTATTCTGATTTTAGAATTTCAGATTTAATGAATAGTAAAGTTCCAATGGATTTATATTTTGTAACCAATCCTAATTCAATAGATATAACAGCAGTACTTTTAAAATTATTTATAACTCAAATTCTGTATATCCTAACAGATAATATGGAATTAAATAAAAAAGGTGAAAATATTGCTTTTCTACATGACCTTTTACTTGTATTAGATGAATTAACAGCTATTGGGAAAATTGATATGCTTCATAAATTAATTCCATTGATAAGAGGCTGGGGAATGAAAGCACTTATAATAATTCAAGATATGAAACAATTAAAAGCTACTTATGGAGAAAATAACTCTTTCTTAGGGAATATGGCTACAACACTTTACTATACAACAAATGATGTGGATACAGCAAAGTATGTTGAAACTAGATTAGGAAATAAAACTGAAAAAATTGTAACTAAATCTTATTCACAAGGACTTTTCTTTAGAAAAGTAAACTACACAGAAAG
>ERZ773014.1575-NODE-1575-length-14329-cov-16.602284_pt1 | contig 14329 bp, 6 predicted proteins | sample MGYA00580841_ERZ773014 | MGnify/ENA primary metagenome ERZ773014 (study PRJEB29015, sample SAMEA2737989) | human oral metagenome | biome: human oral; feature: human-associated habitat; material: dental | place: China | collected 2067 ...
CGGTCGAGATCGCGGCTGACGGACCCTACGATTACGATGCGCGCTACTTCGCCGGGCGTGCCGAATACTTCGTTCCCTCTCGCCTTTCCGAGGAGGACACCGCCGCCGTCAAAGAGGCCGCCGAGCGCGCCCATTCCATTCTCGGGCTCAGATATCTTTCACGCACAGACATCATTCTCGACGACGCCGGCCGCGCTTGGATCCTTGACGTCAACGTCGCCCCCGGAATGACGGAGACTTCGCTCTTCCCTCAAGCTGCAACAGCCGGTGCTTTAGAAAGCAAAACAACCGTCGACGATCTCTACGTGGAGATCCTGAACGCGGCTCTAACTGATGGGCGATAGTTTAAACCACGTCCCACGCCGCACAGGCGACTAGGTCTTGCCGTACGCTCGGATTTCCGCCGTCGCACGCATTCCCTCCGTCGCATGCACGTTCCTGCGTCACACGCATTCCCTCTGTCGCACCTAGGTTCTAACCCGCATTCCCATCGCACGCACATTCCCGTCGCCGAATCTAGATCTCCGTCGCCCTCACGCACGTTCCGTCTGTCGCATCCGGTTTTTCCGTCCAGTGCAAACGGCGTCTAGACAACCGGGACCGTCTCTCTCGGACGTCTCTCCCTAGGGGTTTCCTCCAAGGCGCAGACTCTCTGGGTCCATCCTGTCTTCATTTCAACCTGTCGGACTTCGTCAGTTCGGCAAAGCCTGTTGACTTTATCGGCCTGACAGATGGACGAACTTTTCAGCCCGAGAATCTCGGCGAGCTTCTGAGCACAGCAACCGAACTTCTGATTATGGCAGCTGAACTTTTAAGCACGGCAACCGAACTTCTGATCATGGCAGCTGAACTCTTGTGCACGGCAACCGATCTTCTGATCATTCAGCTAGCCTTTTGAATACGACAACCTTGGCGGACTCTTTTGTACTGACAATTTCGGTCTTGTCTTCTAAGTGAGTTTGGGGCTTCCAGTCCGGTTTGGTCCTTTGGTCAACAAGAATCGTTTAGATTGGTTTGGCCTTTCCAGGTCATATGGGGCTTTCAGACCCACAACGACTTTCCAGTGCAACTTGCGGTTGGGACGGGGGATTCCCCGCCCCAACACACGTGAAAACAAACTGACAAAACGACCTTATTGGCTACGCATCGTGATACAGTATTCATATTAACCGCACCCTCACCGCCGGGGCTCACTTTGCACTTTTACTCGGCGACATCAACGCCTGTCTCACCGGGGCTGAGTACGCCCAGGATGCGATTGAGGTCGTCGATTGAAGCAAAGTCGATCTTAATAGACCCCTTCTTTGCCCCCATTTCGACTTTTACGCGAGTATCGAAGCGGTCGGCCAGCCTGCTCGACAGTTCGCCGAGTTCAGGGCCGTATCTTCTAGCTCGCCTACGTCCGCCAGTTGGCGAGGCAGTCGGTTCGTCGCCAAGGGCGACGATCTCCTCAACCTGTCGCACAGAAAGGCCCTCGGAGACGATCTTTTGAGCAAGTCTCTCCATTGCGCCAGGGTCGGACAAACCGAGCAGTGCACGCGCATGCCCGGAAGACAAAACCCCGGCAGCCACTCGCCGCTGGACCAGAGGGGGCAGCTTGAGCAATCGCAGCGTGTTGGAGATCTGTGGACGCGACCTCACGATTCGACGCGACAATTCCTCTTGAGTGCACTGAAAGTCTTCTAGGAGCTGTTGGTAGGCGGCCGCCTCTTCCAACGGATTGAGTTCCGCTCGATGCAAGTTCTCCAAGAGGGCGTCTCGAAGCAGATCCTCATCTTGCGTATGCCGAATAATGGCGGGAACGGTCTCAATGCCGGCCAGCTCCGAGGCACGCCAACGGCGCTCGCCCATGATGAGCTCGTAGCGAGCCTTTGGTTGCCCGGGAATCGGCGCCGCCAACGGCCGAACGATAACGGGCTGAAGAACTCCGACTTCGCGAATCGAAGCTGCCAGTTCCTCAAGCTCTTCTTCGTCGAATACATTTCGCGGTTGTCTCGTATTCGGGATTATCTGGTCGAGGGGGAGCTCCGCGTAGGTGGCGCCGGGAACCTCAACGAGGCCTTCGTCCGCCTCATCTTGCTCATTTTGGGCGCGGTCCGCATCCTTTGCCAGAACGTCGTCGCTGTTGTTTCCCCTCGCAACGGCGTCACTGACCTCGGTCTCGTCGTTGTTCTCCAGATGGCCGTCTTGCATGCTGCCGCCGCTCTCGGCGTCACCATCACTTTCTTCGACAAGGCGGACATTCTCTGCGACACCGCTGCTGCCGCTCTCCGCAACGTCACCGGACTCCGACTCATTAACCCCTGAGTCGTCGCCGACTTCCACCCGACCGGCGCCGCCTTCAACAGGCTCACCACTCGCCTGAACGGACTTGTCGCCTTCGCCGAGTTCGGGTTTGTCGCTCCTATCCTCGTCAACCGCACCGCCGACGTCGCCGCGAATCGTCGAGGCCTCAGCTCGCGTTGAATGTCCGTCTTCACCGGAGGCGCCACCCCGGCTCGAAGCCTCTGCGCCCACAACGGGACGAGCTGCAGGATCAGCTGTCTCTTGCCCGCCCTGATTTTCTGTGGTTCCGGACGTCGAACTGTCACGAGATGCGGAGCTCTTCGAATCTTTTGTCTTGTTTTGCCTCACGTCTACGGAGGGGACTTCCTCGGAAAACTCGACGGCGCCCGCTTGATCGAAAGCTCGGACGCTCGTCTTATGCTGAACGGAAGAGTTCGGATGCATTCCTTCGCTCCCTCTCGAATCGGCAGGGGACGTCTGTATCTCGTCATCGAATGGCGCAGCCTGACTATGATTGAGCCCTTCTCGCGTTTCGTCTCCCGACGAAGCCCCTCCGTCTCGCGCCGAAGCCCCTCCATCTCGCGCCGAAGCCCCTCCGTCTTTCGTCGAAGCCCCTCCGTCTTTCGTCGAAGCCCCTCCGTCTCCCGACGAAACCTCTCCGTCTTCTGCCAAGCCCTTGACAACGGACTTGGACCCTGCAGATTCGACGATAGCTTTCGTAGGCTCAACTTTTGAAGGTTTCATCTCTGCGCGCTCTACGACAGTATCCACAGGCTTCGCAGTCGTTTCCGCGGATTCAGCGGCCGACCCAGGCGCGGCGTCAGCGGCTATGTTCGTCCGTTTTGATCTCTGTGTGGCGGGACGATCGACGTCCTGCGACGTCGCCTTCCCGTCCATCTTGCTTTCAGCAGAGGCATCTTCGAAATCACCGGAGGCTTTCGCATCGGCATTCACGGCTTTTGCACCGACATCTGCATGACTGTCGACGGCTGAAGTCTCGACGGCTGCCGAACCGCCGACAATTGTTTTCCGCCTGGCCGATCGGTCCTTGTCGGCACCTTTCCTCCCGCCAGTGCTTTTCTCCTTGTCGGCGCCTTTCCTCCCGGCGCCGTCTTTCCCCTTGCCGGTTGCTTCGCTTTTCTCCTTCAGAGGAGATGAGCTGCTCATATTCGATGCATCGCCGCCACCAGAAGGACGGTGTTTGTTTCCAGGCGACTTCTTCGAAGCTTTCTCTACCTTGGCAGCAGTCCCAACAGCCGCTTCGGCCTTAGAGTCGTCAGCAGCCTTAGGGGTAGCAGAGTTCTTTGCTTTCTTCTGCTTCGACGATGGGCTTTTGCCACTCTCATGACTCGGCGACGTCACGCCGCTGCCGAAGAATACGTCAATGGGACGATCTTTAGACTCCCTTTGCGCAGAAGGAATGAGGGCGCCAATTCCTCTTCCAAGACCGCGTCTGCGTTCGGCCATTCCTGTCCTGCTCCTTACTCGGCTCGATTAGCTAGTTCGTGCGCCGCCGCCAGATATGCGATAGCTCCACTGGAGCGGGGGGCAAATGTGATGACGGTCTCGCCGTACGAAGGAGATTCAGCAATGCGAACTGACCGCGGAATCTCTGTTTCAAGAGTCTGTTCGGGAAAGTAGTCTCTCACATTCTCCGCGACTTCTGCAGAAAGATTGGTGTTCTTCGACGACATAGTCAGAAGAATGGTGCTGACTCGAAGCTCGGGATTATGAGAAGCGCTTGCACCTTCAATTGTATGCAGAAGCTGCGTAAGACCCTCTAGAGCGTAATATTCCGTCTGAACGGGAATCAGCACCTCTTTGGCAGCTATCAACGCATTGATAGGCAAAAGAGACATACTCGGCGGGCAGTCGATAAACACATAGTCAAATGGCGTTCCCTCAGCAGCGGTCGCTGCAAGCCCCTCACGCAAAGTATCCCGAAGCCTGGTCATACGGTCATCTTGGTCAGCGAGTTCGACGTCGACCAGCGACAGATTGATCGACGAAGGAACCACAAAGAGATTCTCTAGTTTCTCCGTCGGTTGCATAGCATCGCGCATAGTCACGTTTCCAACTAGCACGTCATACAGAGTCGCGACGTCTTCATCCCTACTTGCACCCAAAGCTGTGGACGCGTTGCCTTGGGGATCGTCATCGACCACAAGAACGTTAAGACCGCCTTGCGCTAAGGCAGCTGCAATATTAACAGCCGTGGTGGTCTTACCAACGCCGCCTTTTTGATTGGCGATCGCGATGATCCTCGTCGACGCCGGAGACTTGAACTTCGACCCCCCGATCGCATCAAGCCTTTTCATGTCCTCAGCCAGACTATTGGCAAGAGGAGATCCTTCGCCTCGCAGGCGATCCCACGGGCTTTCCTCTTCGGTAACCCGCACGGTCGCCCTTCGTGCCTTCCTTATGGGATCACTCACGTATCCGCTCCTCTCGTCTCATCACATTCTACGCAAAACGGAGATTGAAATTGTCCGATCCACACCGCATTTCGCGGCCGACTTTTCCACAGGTTGACTGCGCCATTTTCCAAACGTTCATTGCAAAGCAATCTCACATTTGCTTGGCATTCTCGATTTGCGCTTCTATATGTTGGATTGTTTTACACTCGAGAACATTCAAAGGAACCTGGCGTCATTTTCAATCTTTACTTCATTGACAGTCATTTTCACATGCGTCAAACTAAACAGTCGTCAACATCGTTGTGCGCAGTTTAAGACTCTATCATTCACAGTCTAAAGTCCGCCCAGACTACGACTCAGTCGTTTGCCGTCTGGCTACCGAAGACGTCGTTACCGAAGGCGTTGTTGCTTCTCACTTTGCCCCTAGATTCAAGCCGCAAGACATGCTTCGCCATTTCGTGGAACTGAAGCTCTCGTGTTTTAACGTCATGACGAGGGTGCACTGCCTTCCTTCCCAGTTCCATTAGGCTATTCCTTCTTGAGTAAAACACACATAACCGTCCGCGACTAATTTTGCTAACGGACTAAAGCACTTTGCGAGAAGACGACGTCACCTAACAACAGCGCAACGTTCTCTGATACTAATCAAGAGTAGAAACACTCATAGAAACAGATAGGAGGATATGCCGGTGCCTTTCATGACAGCACTTTTACCTTTCAAGACTATTCCAGTTGCAGTTCTGTTTTCACAGATAAAGCATTAGAGCCAGAAAACAAATCGAGCACATCAGGCGAACGAAACTAATCAGATATGCTGATGGCGCTCTTTCAGACGCATCATCACCGCCACCGCCTAAGGTGTGTCAAGAACACACCTGAACTTGCTGAATAGGTGAAGCATGCTTGGCCATCGAAAGATAACTACGTTGAGTTATAACACTAAGAAAAGCTAAAGACAATGCAGTAGCTCGCGATGACTAGAAATCGTTTCCGACGTTCCGAAGCAAGTTTTCGATGTGACTTTCTGCAATTTGTTCAAGATGGCAGCATTTCCGTAATTACTTCTAGTCGGTTACATACTTCTAACCAATCACAGCATTATCCTTAGATTGCGTATTTGTCGTTAATCTCAAAACAACACGGATCTTTCTGCGCATTAACAACATTGTCGAGCCCTCACGTTGCAAAGCGTTTTAAGTCAGCAGTGTTTCACGTGAAACTCAGAACGGTAAAACTTTAACAGATGCTTGAAGTCGTAATGGCTGCTTATAAGGTAGACGGATATAGGGACACGTTTCTATAAACTAGTGTCCTATCCGTCAGAACGACCCAACGAAGTGCCACTCACATGAGGAAAAGGGCGTGTTTCAGCGATGGATACGGAATAAGGCCAGCAAGTTCAACAATAGTTCTGTGGGTAGTTTTGTCTCGTCTAAATCTCCAGCTACGTGCCTACAACGTCGATCGTTGCATAGTTACCTACACCTTTGCACTATTTAGTATGCAGAACAGATTTGAGCTTTAAATTCGCCAAGTATCTACAGCCAGTCTATGTGATTCCCTGAGAAGGCATATAAACCAAAGTTTCTGTAATGCCAACTCTGATCTAGCTAGCGGCGAAATAAAGAGAGGTGATTCTGTGTTGCGTAGCGAGATCAAGTTTTGGTTAGGTCAACCCTTTAAGTCGGCATACTATTGAGCTTACTAGATACTTTCACGCATCTACTGGCTTCAGCTTCGTATAAGCGATCTCGACTCTGGATTCCCTGAACACGTCAGGCTAATAGCATTGTTCTGATAGCAACTTACGGACTTAGGACAGGCAAAGGCTGCCGTTGCGGCATGTTGCTCCGTTTCGACGTGCTTAACGGGGTCGCTTTTAGACTGGAACCGCGCAATTGACAATGCGTAGCACCAGTTCTATTCACGCAACAGGTATTCAATATTCGCATTCCAGCTTGATGCGATGTTTGTAAAGCCTCGAATCGGTGAGAACGTTCTGTGTCTATCTTCAGCAGCCTTCGGAAACAGTCTCGTCAAATGAATGGACTTAATATCATTCTGTCTAACCCTGCAGCGGATTAGCCCTTCGCTGCACGGCCGACCTGATATTGTCCAAAGGTACAGGAACGCTGCATACGAAACTTTTAGCCTTGACGACCGCGAACAAGCAAGTACTACTCGCGGACCTGGTATAAGCCTATGTTTCACGTGAAACACAATCAGGCATCTAGTCACTTCGAAACTTCAGCGGAGATTGGAGCAACGCTCTGTTTAGAATACCTACGCAGCTTACACAAGATTGAATGCCCCAGCCGCCTATCTATACGCTCCCTGATAAAACTCTTATATGCGTCTAGAGCGCCAAACAGTTTTGCAACGATCAACTAGTTTGCCTGCTATAGACCAGATCGTTGTACAAAGATTGAACTACGTTAACTAGCGGGAAGACCAAGATAACTAGTTCCAGTCGGAGGTGCTTTCGGCAACCTGTATGTCAGACAGCCAGTGGAGATGCTTAGGCAACTTCTTGGGCTACTAGCTCAAGGTTTCACGTGAAACGTCAAGTCATTAACTCGTGCAGCTACCGTCGCTGATCCATTTCATCTCTTAGGGATTATGGACCACTTTTGCTTCAGCCTTTGAATGGGAAACCGTTGATATATCTTGATACAAGATCCAGCGCTCACTTCCACACTTGCTTCGAAACGCAGCTCGGGCACCCAATGCACAATAGTAATTGGAACGCTCATCATCGGTAGCTTGTAAATCAACGATCCTGTCACCCATCGATTTTTCTACGAACATCATACTGGTTCTTGCGCGAAGACTGCGTTTGCGAGCCTGCCATAGTCATAAGGCTATTAGGTTATTAGCCATTCTAAGCTAAAACTAGGCGCTGCTCATGCCCAAGGTACACGTAGGTCTATGTGGATAGAGCCTTAGCCAGTCTATTTTCGGCACCATAAAGGATGGCAACGACGCAGTACTGCGAATCCTCTTTATAGTCCGATCATTTAGAATCAAGCAACATAGTCAGATGATTGCACTGATAGCGCTATCATGAATCAGTTTAGTCGATAGAGTACAAAAGCTATATGTCTTCTACAGTCACTTCTCGTAGAGTACAGCTAGCTTAACCCACTGCGTATTCAACGGTCTGCGCTGTAAAGCTATCGAAAGCGCCATACAAAGTCCTTAGACAAATGCCTGTTTCACGTGAAACATCGATCATTGGACCTGCCGTTCAACACGCCACATCCGATTGCAGTTTGTACTGGCCTTACCAAGTTGAACGTATCCACCTTTGAATGGCAGCTGAAGCGGTCAGATACTTTTCTAGTACGGCACATCCGTACGGCTCCTACGACAAGATTCGTAAATCCTTCAGTCATAGTAAATCAAGTTGCTTACAATACATTTAACCAAACTAACGGACGTTTGATTAGGATAGTTGACTAGTAAAATCTGTGTTCAGTCGCCCTATCACCTCTCGGAGTCTCCGTAGTAGGCAAATGAGCCGCATCAACTGGCTCCAACTACTATGAAGTACTTGAAGTATGCTGTTGTGCTGTCGAAAGCTCTAGTGGATCTTACCGCTCATAGCACATCAGTACGTATACAGCCTTTAACTTGGCAAAGCTACGAAGTTAAAAGATAGGTGATTGGATCAGTTCCAAGCGTCCCTGGCTGCTTCCTCAGCTCACCGTCGGTAAAGACATACGAGCATGCAGACACAGAAGCCTCCGGAGCGCCTATCTGTAGTTAGTCATGTTTCCGTACAGTACGAGCAGCTGCAAGACGATATCATGAATGGACTACGTGACCCATGTGATGGGGCTAGACTGACCCAATCAAATCAAGTAGATCTCAATCTAGATTACGGTTTCACGTGAAACAATGATATTCCCGTAGAGCACGGAAAGTACCAAACAGGCAGAATGCTGTCCGCATACCGCAGCAAAAGTGCCTTAGGTCCATTTCGCTCGTATGTAGGCACAGGAAGTTCGGGATCTGCTTCGACTTACTGCAACTCCATTAGCTTGCAAAGTCTTCGATGTCTTAGATGGTTGTAAACGACGCTGCTTCAAACAGCTTATATATCAATCGGCTTTTCATTGATATCTGACGCGTGCGGCTCAACGGACATACGTAACCCTCGTGAGTAACGATCGCAACAGACTATTTGGCTCATCAACGCATTTTGCGTGAAACCTGGAACAGTCATCTCTATTGGCTTGGTATGCATACCAGAAATTTGACTGGCGTCTCTATTGCGTTGTTTTAAGTACAAATCAAGTACGTACCTGACTCCTTCAGTTGCTAGAAGCACAGGGCCTTCGTCGCAAACCTATGGTGCCGACTTTCCAATACTGGTTCCAGACGGGCAATGTCCAGTGGTCTGGTCACCTTACTCAAGTCGATACCAGACAGATCGCTATCACATCGATGCGCAACATAGAGAGTATCATTAGCTCCAGTGTTGTCAGCCTTTTTGATGGCTGAGCTCTACAAACTCCTACCTCTAGGAAAGCATTCCTTGTAGATCTCAGCTTGTAGTTAAACAAGGCAGCTAAGTAATTCAATTACACTAGTGCCTTTACCTTGCTTTTATCCAACTAGATACGTTGCCAAGGGGACGTTTCACGTGAAACATACACATCCTAAACGGACCGTGCTGAACAAAAGTATTAACCTAGAATCTACGTGCTTATAGCATTTCCACTTGCTTTTGTCGAACTCCGTATCCGAACTGAAGCTATCTGTTCATTGTCAAATGTACTAACTTTAACTCCGTTTCAACCTCATACGACCGAAGACCCAGTTCCAGCTTAGTGGACGATAGTCGGTTACCCTACTTGTCACGAAGTACTTAGCAAACAATGGGAAGTGTTTTGCATAGTTGTTATGATCATCTAGCGTTTATACAACTACCGTTAATGGCATTAAGCCAGTTCCGGCTCATTGTTTCACGTGAAACGTTGATATCACAATTAGGGATCGCGACAGATGTCGAACAGGAACAGTCAACTGATTGGGTTGACCGAAAGTTGTCGTTGATCAGTGCAGTTTACAACCAGATAGCATTAAGATCGCGACTTCCCTTAAGCGTGAATGTTATTAACATTTCATGAACCTTATAACGAACTTAGCACTGACAACATGTATAAATTTCTAGTTGATTGCTCAGCTGCAAAGCACAAACAGTATTTCAGCTCTAACTGTCTATTCATTCAGCGTGTTAACCGCATATAGCCTGCCTGCAAAGTAGAGGCCATGATCATTAGTTAACATTCGATTCACTGCATAGACGAAGCTACACTCACCTAAGGGAAGTCGGCATTATTACAAGTAGACATGTTCCCGAAGACTATCGCAGACACACTTTGAAAATACAAACGCTGACTAACTTACTCGTATGATTCGAAGTGTTCGTTCAACTCGTTACTAACATTACTTAAATGAAATAGCAGATCCTACCGGCAGATCCGTCGTGTGTCTCGCACCATTGCGTCAGTACGTCGCTCAGTCGGTGCCTAGAAACGCTTAGTGTTAGACCGATGAACACACTCAGATACGCTATCTACGATTTGCATCCCGAAAGCGACAAGACGTTATGAATGCCTTGGACTGTTTCACGTGAAACGAACGGGATAAACATTAGCCTTTCGTATAACACCGTTCACTGATCGAAACTCGGCCTACCAGTCAATTCGTACACATAGCTATGAATAGTTTTGGGAAGAACAGGCGAGACTAGTCACTACCGCAGAATAGTCAAACGACCGTCGAAGCTGGGTGAACTCTGCCAGCTCTGTCACAAAGCTAGGCCAAATCGGCTGACGTAGCTAACGCAATATAGTTTTGCTTCGTCTAGTTGTCAAAGACAACTATCGAAATACTTCATTCGGTTGAGTATCATAGTCAAATACGACCCTGCACTCTGCCCCAGCCGGCCCGATAGGCTAAATGCCATTATCAAACCTACAAACATACAGAACCTAACTAAAACCGAGAAACCAGCGACGCCCCGTACACACGAGTCTGTGTCATTCAGGTCTCGTAGACCATCCGACCGCGATAAGCTGTCGATTCCTCTATTAGTAACAACCAGAGTAGTCAACTGAGGACTGAACAAGTTTGTCGAGTGCTTTCAAGCAGAAGAAAACAGTGCACACCGAAATTGAGACACATCCGCCTCAATCGACTGTTCTCGTCCAAAGCAATGCGTAAATACCTTGTGGAATTCAACTTGCGTGACGGACTTGCCGCAGTCCCATAACCAGCTACGTGGTGCGGGCAGACTATCCTGAACAGACTTAGAATCACTGGACCTCACGTATCCCTTAACGCGAATTCACTCCTTGAACCATCTCAATTGTCTATGAACTATAAGTAACCCGAGCTTACGTGATAAGCAAACGACCGCTACTCTAAGTAGCAGTACAGCCTTCGGAATGGACCCGCGAGAGCATCACTGTCAAAAGGATCCATCAGTCCAACGTCGCTCGGTCCGACGCATCGATTTATACACTATGCCCGCAACTGCAGAGTTTCTTGGAACCTAAGACTAGTCCATGAACACAGCAGAAAATAGCAACCGCGGCAGGCAACCGCAGCTCAAACAGCGGTAAGCAATCGTAGCTGAAATTGTCGCAGCAACTGCAGTCCAAATTGATACCGTTCAAAATCAGTTTTCTCTCCTGCAACATTCACTGTTCAAATCTACGATCCCACAGTATGGATTGCCACAATACCAGCTAGTGCGTCACTTTCTTTAGCGGTGCACGTCAAACGGCTTTTATAAAACTTCAACTGCAAAATTTACAGTCTCTAGACGTTCAGTATTCACAACTTCTTAACATAAAGGATAGGATCGGGATAGATTTTCCGTATGAGTTACAGAGCTCCACAGAAATGCCCGTCGCGAAGTATCCATAGAAAGTAAAAACCGAGTTTTATTTTCAGACAGCTTACTAGCTCCGACACATGGATTAACTTTGCAGCTTGTTGCAGTAAGCATTTTCTTCCATAGTCAAAACAAGATCAAATACTGGTCGGCAGACGGTCGTAACCTTACCGTCAATCACTACATTGACAACCGCTCGACTGCAATTGAAACAACTATGGTCGTCTGATTGATACATCGAAACAGCAATCGGTATACCAGAGCACAGGAATGAGAAAAGTGCTTTTCTACGTGAGGTTGCAATGAATGTGGCTGAGAAACGCGCGAATGTAGATATGCGGTTCTTCAGCGTAGCCACAAATAATTTCAAGCATAGATACTGCCAAGTACTAATGTTTTTGAGTACATGTACCGTCGTCCCTACGGACCATAGTTGACAGGTTCAGACTATTACTGTGAACAGCATGCTCCTGAAATCCACTGTAATGACAACATTTTGGCGATGAGATAGTAGCTAGTGCACCGAAGGGAGTCGCCTCATGCACGGAATGTGCTCCGGAATGAACGGAAACTGTGGCGAACGAGGATCAACTCTGACAGGCAACGAAACATGTTCCAGACGACTGCCCGTCGTCTGTCGTCAAGACATCACGACCGATCTCAACGTGCGTATAGCAAGTTTCATTCTGCAGACGGCCCATCGAAAAATTAACACAAAAGCGTGTTCGAAACGCTTGGGAAGCGCTGCTCATTTAGTCGTAGAACTTCAAAACGGCCAAGCAAGGCAGCAGTACGAAAAGTCATTCTGACGCGCTGCTGATCTACAGCTTCACTTACTCCTAAAGGCGATTGAATTTCTGTGCTCGCCCAGATCTGAGGTTCTGAAATGTCATTGCACCAACGATAGATTATTGACAGTTGGTTCAATATTCCGCAGTCTAAACTAGTTCGCTCATCGGACAGAAAACTACAAACTAGATAAATATAGGTTAATTAGAAGACTAAAGATAGAAAAAGATGCATAAGTTATGCAGAACAGTATAAACTGTACCAAACACTATAAGCTAGGCAAAAAAATACAGTTAGACAAAACATTATAAGCCGGACAAACAATACAAGTTAGACAAAACATTATAAGCCGGAGAGAACACTATAAGTCAGACGAAACAGTTTAAATTGGATAAAATAGTATAATGTGGATAAAATCCTACATGTTAAAAGTATCATAAATTAAAAGCGACAAAATAATAATAAACACAAACTTATATTTCCACTGAAAGTTATAAAATATCAAATTGCTTTTCGTCTACTTCACTCTTCTAATAGAAGATAATTAAAGCACTTAGATTATAAAGCATTATCTATTTCTACAACACCTATAGAATAATAAATACGAATAATCAACCTTCTTATGCAATCTATCGGTAGAAAGCGCAATGAAAAAGCAATCGTTCACCTCCGTTTGTTCGCCTGCTTCTTTCTGATTTCCAGTACTCGAGTCTCCTCCGTCGTTCCAAAGGGAGTCACCACATGGACATCGGCCCATTTGGCGCGATACTTTCGTAGAAGGTGAATTGCGCCATCAATCTCGTCATCGACGTGGGCTCCTTTGAGCGCCAGCAATGAACCGCCGCCTTTGAGCAATGGCATTGTCCATGGGAGTAGCTTCTTCAGTGCCGCCACGGCCCTCGCCGTGACAACATCCGCGTCTACCTTGCCGACAAGATCCTCGGATCGTGCATGGACGACTTTGGCGTTCGAAAGGGAAAGAGCCTTGACGACGTCGTTCAACCAGCGTGTTCGCCGCTCCATCGAATCGACGAGGACAAGGCGAAGGTCTTTGCGGACTATCGCGGCGACAATACCCGGAAAGCCGGCACCAGAACCGACGTCGACGACCTTCGCTTCAAACGGGATGAAGTCGAGGATTGCCGTGGAATTGAGGACGTGTCTAGTCCATAGGCGCCCGAGTTCGCGAGGCCCAAGCAATCCGCGCAGCTCGCCTTCCCTTTCAAGCATTCCCGCATAGTCCACCAGCTTTTGCCACGGATCCGTCCCAAAATGGGAGGCCCCTCCTTCGGGAGGGGCCTCCACGAACACACAGTTGTCGTCCACGCTCAAATCTACTTCGCAGTCGAGGATGTTGAGCCCTTGCCGACATTATCGGTATCGGTCAGATCTGAAGAGTCTTTCGCGGCGTCGCCAGAACCAGAAACAACATCTGCGGTGGCAGAAGCAACGCCATCCGAATCTGAAACAACGGTATCCGAGCTTGAGGCAACTTCAGTATCAGGAGAAGCTTCATCGGCAGTACGAGTCTCAGCAGTGCCAGACGCAACGTCATTAGAACCATCGTCAGACACATCATCGGAGGAATCGTCAGGCACGTCATCGGAAGCATCCTCAGACACGGCGGCAGCGGCGACATCAGCAGCGCCAGAGGGGACTGAATCGGAAACTTCCTCTTCTTCCGAGGCTTCTTCGTCCGCAACGGCCTCGCTGACGATCACATGGCGCGCATTGCCGAGTCCCTCGGAATCGGAGGCTAGGCCGGCGGCAGCGGCGACGTCGTGAACCACTTTTCGTTCAAACGGATTCATCGGCTCCAGGGAAACAGGCTCCCCGTTGGCCAAAACGGAGGCCACCGCTTCGCGAGCAATCGCTGCGACCTCCTGACGATGTGATTCTCTGTAATCGGCGATGTCGAGCATGAGAC
>ERZ773014.1581-NODE-1581-length-14310-cov-6.756156_pt1 | contig 14310 bp, 18 predicted proteins | sample MGYA00580841_ERZ773014 | MGnify/ENA primary metagenome ERZ773014 (study PRJEB29015, sample SAMEA2737989) | human oral metagenome | biome: human oral; feature: human-associated habitat; material: dental | place: China | collected 2067 ...
GAAAGATGGGGAAATAGAACAGCGACACAGAGTGAAGAATCTATTACCCGGATGGTATCTTCCCGCTTTCCCCACCACGGTAATAGATCCTTCGCTCGTGCTCAGGATGACGTCTTACCGTTAGCGTCACTTTTCATTTATTACCTGCTGCTGCATATTTGTATATAATCTTATGCAGGAGGTATTTCCATGGGTTATGTTTATATTCTTACCAATTATAATAAAACTGTTTTTTATACAGGTGTTACAAATAATTTGCAACGTCGTTTATATGAACATCGCATGGGAATCAATGATAGTTTTACCAAAAGATATTACGTTTATTATCTTGTATATTATGAAATGGTAAGCAATATAAAAGATGCCATTTATAGAAAAAAAGTATAAAAGGATTTTCTCGAAATAAAAAAGAAGTTTTGATAAACAGCATAAATCCTGAATGGAAAGATTTATCAAAAGAATGGCTGTAATAAATCTATATAATTCTTGCTTTTCTTCCCTTAACACAGCAGCAGATTCTTCGCTGCGCTCAGAATGACATCTTATGGTCTTCCCCACCACGGGTACAGATCCTTCACGTCCGCTTATGATGACGATTAACGTTTCCTTCATTATGACGTGCTTTCCCAAAATCGTCATTCAGAACGGTGGTAAGAATGCTTTGTGGGAAGGACGGGAAACGGGACAGTGGCACAGAGTGAAGAATCTATTGCGCTGATGACGTCTTACAGCTTTCCTCACCACGGGTATAGATCCTTCGCTGCCGCTCTGGATGACGCCTTATGGTTTTCCTCCCCATGGATACAAATCCTTCGCATTCATTCAGGATAACGCCCTTTACTCCAGCTGTCATTCTGAACGAGGACAAGAATGCTTTGTGAAAACGATGGGAAACGGGATAATGACACAGAGTGAAGAATCTATGACTCGGATGACACCTTACCGCTTTTCCCCATTACGGTCATAGATCCTTCGCGTTTGCTCAGGATGACGCTTAACGTCTTATACAAGGATCATGGGAGCCGGCCGCCGGAAGGAGCTCGCTGGCGTACGCAGTGCGATTGAGGATACTCGCTTGTCGTAATGATTTAACCGTAAAAGAATTATTAGCTTATAGCTAATAGCCAACAGCCAACAGATGACAGCTAACAGCCAACAAATGACAGCTGACAGCTGATAGCTTTTATCTTCTTACGGCTTTCCTCACCACGGGTACAGATTTTTTCGCTGCGTTCCGGGTGACATCTGACCGTTCCCTGTCAATAAAGCACTATACAGGGTATGTTATAATAGGTATATATAAATATATGAATAAGCTTTAGCTTTGAAAGAAGGTGTTCTTATGTGGAAGAAAACAATACTTGCCGCGGCACTGCTTGCAGGCGGCATGGTCAGCGGCTTTGCCGCGTATGATGGCGGAGATAATCCGCCGCAGGATGAAAACGTACAGCTCTGTCCCATCGGAGAAAACGGTGAGCGGGGAGTCTGCGGTGTTCCGGAGAGAAGCGGTGATGACCGGGAAGCTTGCAGGGGTCCGCACTGTAATAGGTGATGCGGAAAGGAAAATAAGGGAGACGGGAGACCGTTTCCTTTTTTCTTTATCAGGAATCAAGAGGGGAAAGTGAGGTACTGATTTCTTCGTGAAAAGCGGAGTGTGTGAAGTGTTTTCGTTTGACATCTGATGGCCGTTTAGCTATAATTAGCATGTTATGGTGTGTGAATACACAGGACGCAGTAAGGAGGTGTTCACTGATGGCAAAAATGACATTCCAGCCTAATAACCACTGGAGAAAACATACCCACGGATTCCGCGCCCGTATGAAGACGAAAGCCGGCCGTATTGTTCTGAAAAGAAGAAGAGCCAAGGGCAGAAAGGTATTAAGTGCCTGAGTCAGAATCGAAGCAGGAGAAGAAGTATCCGCTTCACCGTGATTTCCGTATCCGGCAAAACAGGGATTACCGGCGTATATACTCGTCCGGCCGGCGTTTCAGCAACCGCGCGGGACTTATGTACGTGGTCAGGACGAAACGGGAACCTGTCCGGATCGGGTTTGTGACGACGAAGCGCATCGGCAATGCCGTGGCGCGCAACCGGGCAAGGCGCCTGATGAAAGAGGTTTATCGCCTCCATCGTCATGAACTTTCTTCCCATTATGAAGCCATATTGCTTGCCGCCGCTTTTCTGACGACAGCGACGTATAGCGAGGCGGAAAAGGCTTTGCTTGCGCTGTGGCGTAAAGCGGGCATGCTGGAGGGGGCATGATGAAGACGGTGCTGATCGTTCTTATTCGATTTTACAGGAAATATGTTTCTCCCCTGAAACCGCCATGCTGCCGTTTCACTCCCACCTGCAGCACTTACGCGCTGGAAGCGGTGGAGAAATACGGCGCGCTGAAAGGCGGATGGCTCGCGTTAAAGCGGATCTTGAAGTGCCATCCTTTCCATAAGGGCGGTTATGACCCTGTTCCATAAGGCTTTTCCGATAGGCAATGTACGGCGCTTTTGATAAGGCGCCGCTTTTTTATCTTTCGCGTTTTGTTATCTTGTCACGCCATGAATTTTGCAGAGTTTTTGCATTCCTGTCTCATCCTGCTTTTGAAATTCAGAAAGCGGGAACATTTAGGCGGCTGAAATAGAGGCCGTATAAGGAGAAATTATGAATCTTGGCTTTGGCGGAGGCGGATCTGAGTTCCAGATTCCTGTCCTCTCGGCTATTGTAGGCATGATTGCCGATCTGATGCGCATTGGCCTGCAGGTTTGTTATGAATTTACTTCCGGTCTCGGATTTCCCAATTACGTCATCGCTATCGTCGTTTTGACGATACTCATTAAGACGCTGCTGCTTCCCCTCGCGGTGAAACAGATCCGTTCCATGAAAGCGATGCAGGCAATACAGCCGGAGATCCAGAAAATCCAGAAGAAGTACAGAAATGACCCTGCCATGATGCGGCAGGAAATGGGGCGTCTGTACAAAGAGCATAATGCGTCCCCCATGGCGGGATGCCTGCCGTTGCTCATACAGATGCCTTTCCTTATCGCGATGTACTATGCGATACAGGGATTCAACTATGACCCTCTCCATGCGGGTTTCCTCTGGATTGAAAGTCTGGCAGCGGAAGACGGTACGTACATCCTGCCTGTTCTTTCCGCCGCGTCCACGTTCCTTGTTTCCTGGCAGACGACGCCGAAAGACGCGCCGGGCAACCAAAAGACGATGCTTTTCATGATGCCTCTTATGATCGGCTGGATGTCTCTTCATTTTCCGAGCGGTTTGGTGATTTACTGGGTGGTGAGCAATGTTTACCAGTTTTTCCAGCAGCTTATCATGTTCCGCGGGGAAAAGGGAAAGGAAATGATAAACGGGCCTTCGAAAAAAGGCGTAGTCACTGTCCATACCGATGAAGAGGCTGTGGCTAAGACAAAGAGGAAAAAGATTATCCGCAGAAAAATTATTAAAAAGGTAGCAAAGAAACCGGCAGCCGATGAAGCACCGAAGGCCGGTGATGAAAAAGAAAAAACGGCTTCTGCTGAAAAGACGGCAGAGGCCGGGGATAGTTCCGGGAAAGCGGAGGAATAACTATGAAAACTGTCAGAATTACCGCAAAAACCGTTGACGAAGCAGTGGAAGAAGGATTGAAGAAGCTGGGGCTTTCCCGCGCAGAAGCAGTGATCCGTGTCATTGAACAGCCCTCAAGCGGACTTTTCGGTTTGTTCAACAAGAAAGATGCCGTTGTCGAGGTCGGCGCGGCAGGATCGGAAACGGAAGATGTTACGGAGACTGCCGGGGACATGACTTCGGCTGCTGCCGGGGCTGCAGACGGAGAGGAAGAAACCGTTTCTGCTGCGGAGGAGCCGGGGGAAAACGTCATGGGCGGCGATACGGAAGAAGTTCTTACGGCGAAGAAGGAAAAACGCGGCCGTGAGGAAACTCCGTTTTCCGCGGAAGAGCAGGAAGAAGCCGCTGAAGAAGCGAAACGTTTCCTGACGGGCGTTTTCAAAGGAATGAAGATGGATGTGCAGCTTGAGAAGATGGTGAATGAAGAACGCATTCTTTTCAACCTTCACGGCGAGGGTCTGGGCATCCTTATCGGAAAGCACGGCCAGACGCTGGACGCACTCCAGTACCTGACAAATCTGGCGGCAAATAAAAATTTCCGCCACCATTACTTCGTGCTTCTTGATGTGGAGGACTATCGGCAGCGCCGCAGACAGACGCTGGAATCGCTGGCGCACCGCCTGGCGGATAAGGTGAAGCGTACAGGGGAAGAAATCCGCCTTGAACCGATGTCGGCGGGCGACCGCCGCATGATCCACCTGGCGCTCCAGAATGACGGCGCGGTATCTACAGAAAGCGACGGAGAAGCGCCGTATCGCTGCGTCGTGATTCGCGCGAAACAGTAAAAATAAAAAGCCTCATGGCGGAATGATTTCGATCAAACAGCCGTGAGGTTTTTTGCTGCGCGGGATCCGGAAATGCCGTGCTCCGTTTCGTGTGCCTTTCTTTTGCGGTTCCCGCTTCTTTTGGGCTCCGCTTTATTTCGAGGCCGCAGGCGGGCAACAATATTTCATCAGTTGTGCTAAAATAACCATATACATAGAAAGGGGAGGTGGTTCGTTGTTCGCTTACGCGTTCACGTTCCTTGCCGCGCTTGCCGTGACGTTTATTCTCACGCCGGCCGTAAAAAATTTCGCGGTGCAGATCGGCGCCGTGGATAAGCCGGACGCACGGAAGGTGCATCACGGACTGGTCCCCCGTTTGGGCGGGCTTGCCATATACGCAGGGTTTATGGTATCCGTCATTCTTACGGTGGGCTTTACTTATGAAATGACAGGGATCATGATCGGCGCGACCTGTCTTGTTTTTGTGGGGATTGCAGATGATATCGTGTCTCTTCCCGCCAAGGTGAAACTTCTCGGGCAGATCTTATCCGCCGCCGTGCTTGTGATATTCTTTGATGTGAATATTGATTGGATCGATCTTCCCTATGTGGGGATTATTGAATTTCCTCTCTTTATTTCCATACCGCTTACTATTTTCTGGATCATCGGATTTATCAATACGGTCAATCTTATTGACGGCCTTGACGGGCTTGCTGCGGGGATCGCCACGATAGCGTCTATTGCCATTGCCCTTCTCGCATTCCAGATGGGGCAGTGGGTATCGGCTGCCGCTATGGTGGCCATGACAGGCGCGTGTCTCGGCTTTCTGCAGTATAATTTCAATCCGGCTAAAATTTTCATGGGCGATACGGGATCCATGTTCCTTGGGTATGTGATTGCCGCGGTGTCGGTCATGGGATCTATGAAGACGGCGGCTGCCGCAGTCCTTATCGTGCCTTTGGTGGCGCTGGCCGTGCCCATTACCGATACGGTACTTGCTATCGTGCGGCGCAGGCAGTCAGGGGTGCCGATTTTTTCACCGGACAAGAACCATCTCCACCATCGTCTTCTGGCGGCGGGATTGTCGCAGAAACAGGTGGTGCTGGTCATGTACGCGCTGACAGCTTTTTTCTCGGCAGCGGCGCTCCTTGTGGTGAGGCTGAATCCATTTCTCGGTGTGGCGGTGATCCTTCTCGCACTCGGGGTGTTTATTTTCTGGGCGAAGAAACTCGGCGTCATGAGAGAGGTCGTTCTTCCGCCGTCGGAAAAAGATGAGAAATAAAAAAGGAATTGACAGAAATATTTCATTGTATCAGTTTGTTTTATGAAAAGGAGTAGTCCTGTGAAAGTCATGACGGTTTTCGGCACGCGGCCTGAAGCGATAAAGATGGCTCCTGTCGTGCAGTCGCTTCTGGCGCATCCCGAAATAGAAACAAAGGTCTGCCTCACGGCGCAGCATCGGGAAATGCTCGATCAGGTGGTGGATCTTTTCAAGCTGCCCGTCGATTACGATCTGGATATCATGAGGAGCGGACAGTCCCTGTATGACATCACTTCCCGCGTCCTTCGCGGACTGGAAGAAGTACTGGAAAAGGAAAAACCGGATTATGTCCTTGTCCATGGGGATACGACGACGACGTTTACCGCGTCGCTTGCCGCTTTTTACAAGCAAATCAAAGTCGGACATGTGGAAGCGGGGCTGCGCACGGGAGATCTGGCGGCCCCTTTTCCTGAAGAGGCGAACCGCCAGCTTACGGGCGTCCTGGCCAGTCTTCATTTTGCCCCGACGGAAACAGCGCGGGAAAATCTGCTCCGTGAAAATAAAAAGGATGAAAATATTTTTGTCGTGGGGAATACCGTCATTGATGCGCTCCTTTCGACGGTAAAGAAAGATTATACTTTTGAAGATGAAGAAATACAGGCGATTGAAGAACACAAGCGCGTCATCCTTGTGACCACCCACCGCCGTGAAAATTTGGGCGCGCCCATGCATCATGTGTACCGTGCGCTCCGCCGGCTGGTGGAAACCGTACCGGATACGGAAGTGGTATTTCCTGTCCATCGGAATCCTCTTGTCCGTGAAGCGGTGGAGGAAGAGCTGGACGGTGCTGCGGGCATCCATCTTGTGGAACCGATGGAGTATGAGCCTTTCACGAATCTGATGGCGCGGTCCGCCCTTGTGCTGACCGATTCAGGCGGCATACAGGAGGAAGCGCCGAGCCTGGGGAAACCCGTCCTTGTCCTTCGCGATACGACAGAGCGTCCCGAAGCGGTAGAGGCGGGGACAGTAAAACTGGTGGGCACCGGAGAAGAGAAGATTTATCAGACGGCATACCGGCTGCTGACCGATGAGGCGGCATATCATGCGATGGCGGAAGCAGTGAATCCTTACGGTGACGGCAGATCCGCCGGGCGCATCGTGGAGACGCTTTTGTATGCGGAGGGGATTTCTCATAAAAAACCGTCTAAATTTATAGCTAAGTAAATCCGCATATGTTACAATAACTTTGTATGGGTAGAGCTGTACGTATTTTGCGTGCAGTTTTTCATGATATGCACATGCCGGAGATGGCCATGAAGAATGCCGGAGGACAGGGAGATAAAGGAAAAGAGTTCAATCCGATGCGCAGTATCGCTGTGGCAGGCGGAGCGGGCATGACACTTCTTTCCTGTATCGGCCTCGGTATCTGGGGCGGGCTTAAGTGTGATGAATACTTAGGGACGTATCCTTTCGGCCTTATCGGGTTATCCCTTTTGGGCGCCATATCCGGATTGTGGGCCATAATTAGAAAAATGATAGGAAAGTAAGAAATGAAGTATGATACGGTATTCCCTGCTTTTGCGGATAGAGTGGTCAGCCGTCTGGCAGCCATAGGCGCTGTCGGCGCGGCCGCCGCATTTTTGAAGTGGGAATGGACTGTGGCGGCAGGATTTGCCGCCGGCGTCGTATTTCATATTCTTTTTTTCTTGTACATGAAACAGCGTTACATCCACTGGGAGAAAGAAGAGCGGGACGCGGCCTACATAGGCCAGATGGGCGCCGCGCTTGCAGGCTCCCGGCTTTTTGTGGAAGCGGGGCTGGCGGCGGCGGTGGTTTTGTGGACACCGCTTTCCATTCTCGGCTTCCTGGCGGGCTTATTGTCACTGTTCCCTGCTACTATCTGGGCAAGGCAATAGTGTGGAATAAGAATAATAATATTTTCCTGACGTCCAAAACAGAGAGGGGGTGAGACTATGCATCTTCATACGGGTACACATGTGGTTGCACAGCTTTTCGGAATGTCGGTCAATCTGGATACGATTTTTACACAATGGCTTACTGCTCTCATAGTATTTATTATCGTCTTTGCTGCGAGCCGGGGGCGTTCGCTCGTTCCAAGCGGTATCCAGAATGCGGTGGAAATGATCATTGAGCCGCTATGCTCCCAGTTTGAGAAGAATATGGGATCGCATTATAAAAAGGTTGTTTATTTCCTGCTGACGCTTTTCATGTTCATCTTTGTGGCCAATGAAATCGGGCTTCTGCCGACAGCCCATCTGACGGCGTCTCCGACAAATGATGTGAATACGACCCTGGGGCTGGCACTGACCGGCACATTATGTATTCATTTCGTTTATATCAGGAACAGGGGATTCGGCAAATGGCTGAAACATTTCTTTGAACCCATGCCGCCGTTCGTGATCATCAATATCGTAGAAGAACTTTCCCGGCCGATCACCCTGGCGATGCGTCTATTCGGCAATATTCTGGCAGGGGAAATCCTGATGGAAATCCTCTACGCGTTGGCACCTGTGCTTGTACCTTTGCTCTGGGTCGTGTTCAGCCTTGTGGTCGGATTGATCCAGGCGTACATTTTCACTACGCTGACTTCCATTTATCTCAAGGAGAGCGTGGAGTAAGTGAAGGTGTGCAGGTGAATGGGAGCGGCACTCCGTAAAATGCCCGGCGCCGCCCGCGAAACGGTACTCATTATATCCGGAAAAACCGGGGCATTACATTTTTAGGAGGAATCATTACCATGGATCAGACTATTGTTGTTCAGTATTCCCTTATCGCATCTGCGCTGATTGCCGCAGTTGCCGCATTTGCAGCTGCATTCAGCGATTCTAAAGTAGCATCCCACGCTATCGACGGCATGACCCGCCAGCCGGAAATTCAGGGGCAGCTCTTCACTTCCATGCTTGTCGGCATCGGCCTGGTAGAATCTATTCCGATTATCGCTATCGTTATTTCTCTCGTCCTCGTATTCGCCAATCCTTTCCTCGGCTAATTCCAATTCATTGTTAGCCTAAGGAGGGGATTTCATTGGTAGAATTAAATGGTACGCTGCTGATTTCAATCCTCAACTTTATCATTCTCGTTGCCGTTTTGGCACATTTCTGCTATAAGCCGGTGCTGAAGGTCATGGATGACCGCAGGAACAAGATCCGGAATGATCTGGACAGCGCGGCCCGGTCCAGCGCGGAGGCGGCCAAGCTCAAATCCGATCTGGAAGCGGAACTTGCCAATGCCCAGGTCGCCGCACAGGGGATCGTGGACAAGGCCGTAAAAGAGGCCAAGGTACAGGCCCAGGCGCAGATCGATGAGGCCCATGCGGCTATTGAGAGGGAAAAAGTCCAGGCTGCTAAACAGATCGAAAGGGAACGCAAGGATGCCCTGGAGGATCTGAAGACGCAGGTGGCCGCTCTTTCCTGTGATATTGCATCGAAGATCATCAGCAAAAATATGACGCCGGATACAAATGACCGGCTCATAGCGGAAAGCATCGCAAGACTGGATGCCGGGCAGGCAGGTAAGTAATCATGGATAAGAACGTAATCCTTGCAAAGAAGTACGGACGAGCCATCTATGAAATTGCCGCAGAGCAGCACTGCCTGGAACAAACGGAAGAAGATCTCCGCCTCATTGCCGATACCATAGGGAAAAGCAAAGAGCTCGGGGAGATTCTGAACCATCCTCTGCTTGCTAAGGATGTCAAGAAAGATACTATAAATAAGTTATTTGCAGATAAGGTGCAGCCGATAGTTTTACAGTTCTGCTATGTTGTTATCGACAAAGGCCGCATCGCTGATTTTGCTGCCATGGCGGATGTCTATGCCAATCTTGCGCATCATGGGATGGGCATGGAGGAAGCGGTGGTAACCTCTGCGTTTCCATTGACCAAATCCCAGGTGGACGCTTTGAAAGCCAAACTTGCGGAAATCACGGGAAGCAAAATTATCATGAAACAGAAAGTAGACGCATCTTTGATAGGCGGATTCACGGTCCGGATGGGAGACCGTCTGATTGACGGATCCATAGCCCGCCAGCTTGCGGCGCTCCGCTCGCAAATGATGCAAAGAGATTGAGGTGACTTACAGGATATGAAAATCAGTTCAGATGAAATCACATCTGTCATTAAAAAACAGATTGAAAATTACAAAGTAGACCTCAATGTCGATGAAGTAGGTACGGTTCTTGAAGTCGGCGACGGTATCGCCCATGTATATGGCCTTGAAAACTGCATGGCCGGTGAATTGCTGGAACTGCCGAACGGCGTTTACGGCATGGCCATGAACCTGGAAGAAAGCAATGTAGGTGCCGTTCTTCTGGGAAATGCGGAAACCATCAAGGAAGGCGACGTAGTAAAGAGAACGGGCCGTCTGATGCAGGTTCCCGTAGGCAATGCGGTCATCGGCCGCGTGGTCAATGCGCTGGGACAGCCGATTGACGGCAGAGGCGAAATCAAGACTGACGCTTATCGCGACATTGAAATCAAAGCTCCGGGCATTGCCGACAGACAGCCGGTAAACGTCCCGCTGCAGACCGGTCTGAAATGTATCGACTCCATGGTCCCGATCGGCCGCGGACAGCGTGAGCTGATCATCGGCGACCGCGGTACAGGCAAGACTGCCATCGCTATTGATACCATTCTGAACCAGAAGGGGCAGGATGTCATTTGTATTTATGTTTCCATCGGGCAGAAGAACTCCAATGTCGTCCGTGTATACGAACGGCTGAGAGCTGCCGGCGCTATGGATTACTCCATCATCGTACATGCCGGTGCTTCCGAAGGGTCTCCGATGCAGTACCTTGCACCATACTCCGGTGTATCCATTGCGGAACATTTCATGCACCAGGGCAAAGATGTCCTCATTATCTATGACGACCTCTCCAAACATGCTGTCGCTTACCGCGCCATGTCGCTTCTGCTGCGCCGTCCGCCGGGACGCGAAGCTTACCCCGGTGACGTATTCTATCTGCATTCCCGTCTGCTGGAACGTGCGGCACGTCTGTCCGATGCACTGGGCGGCGGCTCCATCACCGCGCTGCCGATCATTGAAACACTGGCAGGCGATGTCGGTGCGTACATTCCGACAAACGTCATTTCCATCACGGACGGACAGATTTATCTGGAAACGGCACTCTTTTATTCCGGGATCCGTCCGGCCATCAATGTCGGTCTGTCCGTATCCCGTGTAGGCGGTTCCGCGCAGATTAAGGCCATGAAACAGGTCGCAGGCACGCTGCGTCTGGATCTGGCACAGTTCCGTGAATTGGCGGCATTTGCCCAGTTCGGTTCCGATCTTGACGCTGCCACCAAAGCGCAGATCGACCGCGGCCAGAGGACGACGGAAATTCTGAAGCAGCCGCAGTATTCCCCCTATCCGGTCGAAGACCAGGTTATGGCGATCTACACGGCCGTCAAGGGGTATCTTGATGACGTGGACGTAGACCAGGTTGTCGGGTTTGAACAGCAGGTTCTGAATTTCCTCCACAGCAGCCATCCGGAAATCGGCGCTGATATCGTGGATAAAAAGAAGCTGACAGATGAAAATGAAGCGAAACTCAGAGAAGCTCTTGATGAATTCAAGAAACGTTACAAGGCACAAAGCGAAACAGAAGAAAAGTCTGAAACGGTAGAGGGGTGATCTGATTGGAAAGTACGCGTGATATAAAAGGGCGCATAAAATCCGTCACCAACATCCAGCAGATCACGAAAGCCATGAAGATGGTAGCCGCCGCCCGCCTGCGCAAAGCGGAGGAAAAGGCAAACGGCTCCCGTCCTTATGCGGAAAAGATCGGAGAGCTCCTGCGCCGTGCTTCTTCGGTGACACCCGGATTTACAAGCCCGCTCTTCAGGACAGGCGAAGTAAAGAAGGTAGGATATCTCGTCATTTGCGGCGACAAAGGCCTTGCCGGCGCTTATAACTCCAACGTGATGAAGCGTACCCTGCAGGAAATCTCCGGAAAGGATCGTTCTGCATACGCTTTATATGTCTGCGGGAAACAGGCGAAGAATTATCTGAAATTCCGCGGGTATGATCCCGATACCTATCATTTCGGCTTTTCTGATAAGCCGTCGGCTCAGGATTCCATCGATCTCTCCAAAGAGATGGTGGAATACTTCACAAAAGAAGAAGTCGATGAAGTTTATATTATTTATACCAAATTCATCACCGCCCTCCGCCAGCAGGTCCGGGTAGACCGGCTGCTCCCCATTGAAGCGCCGGCTGAGGGAAAAACGGAAGAAGCAGCAAAAGCGGCTGCCAGCGAATGGGAAAAAGAAAGACAGGATTTCCTCCGTATCGAGGAAGATCCCTATATTTTCCTTCCCGATGCGGCGGCAGTGCTTTCCAAACTGCTTCCTGAATATATACAAGTACAGGTTTATAATGCGATGCTGCAATCCGCGGCGTCCGAGCTGGGCAGCCGTATGGCGGCCATGTCCGCTGCCACTGACAACGCGACGGAAAGAATTGCCGACCTCAACCTTACGTACAACAAAGCGCGTCAGGCACAGGTCACCAATGAAATTTCCGAAATTGTCGGCGGTGCGGCAGCTCTCGAATAAACCGGCTTAATTTGATTAAGGAGGAATGCTTCTTCATGGCAAATGAACAGCAGGGACAGGTAGGCAAGGTCGTACAGGTCATGGGCGCTGTCGTCGATATCGCTTTTTCCGACGATCAGGAACTTCCTGCCATCTATAACGCAATTCATGTCAAAGATGAAGAAGGCACTGTTCCGGTAGATGTTATCTGTGAAACCATGCAGCACTTAGGTGACGGCGTAGTCCGCACCGTTGCGATGAGTTCCACCGATGGCATGGTACGCGGAATGAAAGCAGTAGATACCGGCCGTGCTATTGCAGCACCGGTCGGCGACGGATGCCTGGGACGTATTTTCAACGTACTCGGACAGACCGTCGACAATGACGATACAAAAGTACCGGCATCCGACTACTGGCCTATTCATCGTCCGGCACCGGCCTTTAAAGACCAGTCTCCGGCAACCGAAATTTTTGAAACCGGCATCAAAGTCGTCGACCTCATCGCTCCGTATGCAAAAGGCGGTAAGATCGGGCTCTTCGGCGGTGCGGGTGTAGGTAAGACCGTTCTTATCCAGGAATTGATCCATAACGTGGCGACAGAACACTCCGGCTGCTCCGTATTCTGCGGCGTCGGCGAACGTACCCGTGAAGGGAACGATCTCTGGGGAGAAATGAAAGACTCCGGCGTTCTTTCCAAAGTTGCGCTGGTATACGGCCAGATGAACGAACCTCCGGGAGCGCGTATGCGTGTAGCTCTCACCGGTTTGACCATGGCTGAATATTTCCGCGACAAACAGGGACAGGACGTCCTGCTCTTCGTAGACAATATTTTCCGTTTCGTACAGGCAGGTTCCGAAGTATCCGCGCTGCTCGGGCGTATGCCGTCCGCCGTAGGCTACCAGCCGACACTGGCTACCGATATCGGCGAACTGCAGGAACGCATCACTTCCACCAAAGACGGTTCCATCACATCCATCCAGGCCGTATACGTACCGGCCGATGACTTGACGGACCCGGCTCCGGCAGGCGTATTTACACACTTGGACGCTACCACCGTACTGAGCCGTTCCATCGCGGAACTGGGCATCTATCCGGCAGTAGACCCGCTGGACTCCACCAGCCGTATCCTTGACCCGAACGTTTTGGGTGAAGAGCATTACGAAGTGGCCCGCGGCGTACAGGCTATTCTGCAGCGCTACAAAGAACTGCAGGATATCATCGCCATCCTGGGCATGGAAGAACTTTCCGATGATGACAAAGTCATCGTAGCCCGCGCAAGAAAGGTACAGAGATTCCTGTCTCAGCCCTTCTTCGTAGCCGAACAGTTTACAGGCTCCCCCGGCAGATACGTATCCCTGAAGGAAACCATCCGCGGCTTCAAGGAAATCCTTGCAGGCCAGCACGATGATATGCCTGAAGGCGCGTTCTACATGGTCGGCACAATTGATGAAGCGATCGAAAAGGCTGAAAAGATGAAGAAAGGGGAATAAGCCATGGCTGATACCCTTACGAATCCCATGCACGTGGAAGTCATCAGCCCCGACGGACCAATTTATCGAGAAACCGGCGTGGAAATGGTGGTGGCCCGTGCAGCAGACGGCGAATTTGCCGTCATGAAAAACCATCTGCCTCTGGCAGCCGCTCTTGAAATGTGCCCCGTGCGCATCATTAAAGGCGGAAAGGAACAAAAGGTGGCTGTATTTGGCGGTTTCCTGGAAATAAAGGACAATCAGGTAAATATCGTAGCCCCCCTGGCGGAGCTGGCGGATACCATCGATATTGCCCGTGCCCAAGCCGCGAAGAAACGTGCGGAAGACAGGCTTGCGTCCAAGAGCAAAGAAATCGATGTCGACCGTGCCAAACTCGCTCTCCAGCGTGCGCTGACACGGCTCAAAACGACAGGAACCCTTTGATCCCAACAAAAGAACCGATCCATACAAATAATGGGTCGGTTTTTATGTTGGGGGAAGACGGTAAGAAGATAAAAGCTATCAGCTGTGAGCTGTCAGCTGCAAACTGACTATTCTTTTACGATTTGAGTCATCATGGCGATTAAGTATCCTCAGCCGCGCTGCGTGTGCTACCGGGCTCATGGAAATAGGTGGCGCTGAATTGG
>ERZ773014.1589-NODE-1589-length-14269-cov-3.640144_pt1 | contig 14269 bp, 21 predicted proteins | sample MGYA00580841_ERZ773014 | MGnify/ENA primary metagenome ERZ773014 (study PRJEB29015, sample SAMEA2737989) | human oral metagenome | biome: human oral; feature: human-associated habitat; material: dental | place: China | collected 2067 ...
CCCCCGTCCTGTGAGGCCGCTGCGGGGAGAGCCAGGGCGGCGGTTCCGACGGATAGGGCCCCGGACCGCAGCTTCTCCAGGTCCAGCAGTCCCTGCCCCTCGAGGAAGCGCACCGCAGGCGGCCAGGCTATGGCCGCCGCGCGCATGGCGCGGCTCTCCGCCATCCAGTCGGTGGGGACGACGGCGGAGAACATCGTCAGCAGGCCGTAGACGAAGATCAGGACGCAGAAGGTCTTGACCGCGCCCATGGCGAGCCCCAGCACGTGGTCCGGCAGCGACAGGTTGGCCGCCGCGATCAGCATGGAGAAGAGCTCCGCCAGGGCGGCGAAGAGGATGGACATCGCAAAGAAGATGGCGACGGCGCAGCCCAGCCCCGTCAGCCGAAGGTCCCAGGAGGGGAAGTGCCTCAGCACGAACTCCGCGGCAGGCCCCGCCAGGGTCCAGGCGGCCACCGCGCTGACGACGGAACCCACAAGGCTCAGGACCTCACCAAAGAAGCCACGCAGCGCCCCTCGCACCAAAAAGAAGGCCAGGAGGCACGCAGCCAACACGTCAACGATCAAAGCAATACTCATGGAAATTTCTCTCCTTAAGTTGTTGATATACGCCCAATTGGGGCGGCCGTCACGCCTCACCCGGCGCGCCGGCGTACTCCACCCGATTGCGTCCGTTCTTCTTGGCGGAGTAGAGCGCGTTGTCCGCACGCTCCACCAGGGTCTCCGGCGTGTCCTCCCGGTTCAGCTCGGCCAACTTTTGGTCGGCCTCGGCCAGTCGGCGCTCCCAGACATCGCGGGCGTCGGTGGTAGGGATCATGAGCCGCGTCTGATCCGAGCGCGCGGGGATCTCCTCGAGCGCTTTCCTGAGCTTCCGCTTGCGGGCGGCCAGCTCCCGCTTGTAATCCTCGAGCGACTTATCCGAGAGGCGTGCCAACAGATCCGCGAGGCCGTCCACGCTGGCCTTTACGGTCTCCTCGTCCACGCCGCCGGCCAACTCAAAGAGCTTCTCGCGCTGTTTCTCCCACTTCAGGCGGGGGAAGCAGCCGGCGTCGGTGAGCAATCGGAAGACATCCGCGGGCGCCAGATGTTCCGCCACCCAGGCGTCGAACTCGCTCATCTTTTTGGGCACATCGTTGATCGTGTACTCCGTCTCGTTGCCTTTGAATACGGGCTCCGTGGCGCCGCGTGGCTTGCTCCATACCTCTCGGAGGGAGCGCCTGAGGGTGTTCTGTTGGCCGTCCACGTCGAGGCGGCACTCCACCGTGGCGTCCGTCTGTCGGAGCCTCTCGCCGGCCTCGATACGTTTGATCTCGCAGTCCTTCCGCTCCTCTGCGTCCTTGCCGAAAAGCAGCCAGAGGAAGGCGTCCATCAGGGTGGACTTGCCCGTGCCATTATCGCCGCAGACGATGTTCGTCCCGTCCGTGAAGCTGACCCTGACGTCCCGCGCACCGCGGAAGTTCCGCAGGTGCAGCTCTTCAATCGTTATCCTTTTCATTGTTGGGTTCGTGTTTGAGGGATTCGTCTTTATGCCTCTGCCTTCGGGCGGGATACTTCTTCTTTCGATATCTGCTTCATTGTCTCGTGGAGCACTTTTGCAATACTCAGTGCGGTGTGCGTGTCTATCGATCCCAACCAGTTAATAATGATTCCAAGCATGATAGCGCGCCCCTCTTCGTCTGCCGCCAAAGACCGCCCCGAGATGTTTGTAAGACGATCTCCATGGCCTTGGAGGAATCTTGTTGTAAGGTTCCCATCTCCAGCGAGCAGTAAAACGAACCTGTTTTCACGGTCCTTCTGCACCATATCTCGCAGTTCATCTGCTATTTCGCCTACTCTGTCTAAAAAATCTTTGTCAGGCGCTGTTTCGCCCGTGTTTACTTTCTCGGTTTCCATTTCTTTCTATTCGTGTTTAGTGTGTGATTTTTCATCCTTTGCGGGCTGGCCGATACTCACTTTGGTACGACCAAAAAGGCCTTCTTTGATCGTGTAGCCGCCTTTGTCTAAAGCCTTCTCACTGAAATACTCCCTGATGATTCGCAGGGATTTCTCGTAATCCGTGTGTGACTTGCAGAGATGAATCGTGTAAACTCCAGGCTCTCCATAAGGGGAGACCTCGGCCGGCCGGGTGTAAAAAGAGCGGATGTCTTGCCGGTGTTTGAAGGGGAGACAATTCAAGGGCTCTATCAGATCGAGCATAGCGCGCTCTTTGGTGATAATCTCTTTTCCGTACTTGTTCGTTGCCATTATTTCAGTTCTGTGTTTGCGTGTGTGATTACTGTTGTGTGTCGTGTTACGCCGCCGGAGCTGCCGTGGGGGGCTGAGCGCCCGGGCGGTCGTTGTTGTCGTGCTTGCTGTCGTTCGATGGAGATTCCGGTTCGCCGTCGCCGTCGGAGAGCTCCGGCAGGTCGATCCGGCGTACCATGCGCGCGGCGTTCATGAAGTTCACGGCCACGGCGATCCAGACCCACACGGGGGCCTCTTCCAAGATGCCTATCGCGGTGAGCGAAAGGGCGAAGTAGATGGCCACCCAGCGGTCGCGCCACGTGAGGCGTGTCCAGCCCGTGGACTCCAAGAAGAGGTAACGCGCCTGTTCGAGTATCGCCTTCATGACCGCACCCTCCTTCCTCGCCCCAGCGTCAGCAGGTCTGCATTGGGATCTACCGGCAGCGCCTCGTTGAACTGGAACTCCCGCTCCATGACGCGGTCCAGATCGCCCCGCCGGTAGGTAATGCCCCGCCCGTTGCGGCGCACGCCGTATCGAACCGAGCCAGCGTTTCGCATTCGTTTGAGCGTCTCTACGGATACACCGGTGTAGATCGCTGCCTCTCGCTCGCTGTACCACTCTTTGGTCACGGCTGCCGCCTGTCTGCGCTCCGCCCGCCCGTTGATTTTCGTTGTTGTTGCCATCGTCTGTGTCCTCCTTTCTTACGCCTTTGCGGCCTTCCTATCGGCTGCAGCCCGACGGCTCTCTACGCGCCGGCGGATGTTATACATCGTTTGCGGCGTCCTGAATCCGAAGGCCGTCATTGCGTCATACGTGGCGCGGGTGACGTTTGCCCCTTCTACCAGCTTCTTTTGGAAGTAGGTGTAGACGCGCTCGTCTTTCTCTGCTTGTGTCAAATACTTTTCTCTGTACTCCATATCGTTTTGTTGTTTTACTTGTCGAAGCGTAGGCGGATCAGATCGGTGATGAGGCGCACCTCCTCGAGGCGATCGGGGTTGTTCTCATAGCGCTGTTTGGCCAATCGGATGAAGTTCGGCAGGGTGTACCAGCTGCCGCCGAGGATTATGGACGGCATGTCGTTCGTATCCCGATAGGCGGTCAGGGGGCCTCCTTCGTGGAAGCCTTGGTAGACGATGTAGTCGTTTGTATCCCTGACCACCCCGTTGTAGATATTCGCCATATTGTGTACCACCGTCCCATAGCCGTGAATGCGAGAGTTCCCTCCCACCCGCGCCATGTCCATGAGTGTGGACTTGTCAAAGACTTGGGCGTTATCTCGGGCAAGCGATCTGTCCAATAGGTAAGCGGATCCCCATACTTTGGCCTCATCGGCCACCCATGAGCCGCTTCTTAGGCTAAACTCGTCTTCTACGAAGCCGCCCTGTTCGCCGGCATTCGCCCAGTGGCTGTCTCTCGTTGCCTCGATGCGGTGCAGGGTGTGCCCTTGCCACTCGATCGTCTCTTCTGTTAGTCTGAAATGCTTATTCGTTGTTTCCATTTTCTCTACCTGCTTGTGCGTTACTGTTCTTTACCTTGTTTATTTCTCTACTTTTGTATCAAATCATGGCGCAAAGATATACACACTTCTGTTTATAGAAACGATTCTGTGTATGCTTTGAGATATTTAACATGCAAAGGTTTTGCGGCTTTTCTTAGGATGTAAAATGTATGCCACCTGCAAGTGCTGGTAGTATAAAAACAATTTTGTTTATATGGAAACAGAGCAAGAAAGAATATCAGAGGTGATTGCCCATTTCTGCAAATCGAAAGCAGAGTTCGCCAGAAGAATGGACGTCCGCCCTCAAGTAGTCAGCAACTGGGTCGCCCGGGGTGCTGGAAAACAGGTATTGAGTAAGATCCTGACAAAGTTCCCGGAAGTAAACGCCAACTGGCTTCTCACCGGCGAAGGCGAGATGCTACACAAGAAGGAGGAGGATGCGCTGTCGAGAATCGGAGCAAACCGTGATAAGGGGGACAAAGAGAATTTTGTCAGCGAGGTGACCGAGCAGTCTTCCAAGGAATTTAGGATCGTTGAGTTCGTAGACCTGCACGCCTCCGCAGGTCCACTGGGGATGAATAACATTGACATCATCCCTGACACGAATCGCCGCCTTATCCCGAGGGAATACGAAAGCGGTAACCTCTTAGTTGTCCGTGTAGACGGCGACTCGATGAACGACGGTACGCCGCGCTCTCTTTATGATGGCGATGAGGTGCTCATCGTGGAAAGGACCTACAACCACTGGTACGATCTGCCTATTCGAAAGAATCTTTTCGTGATCTGTTCACGGGGTGGGAATGTGTTGAAGCAGATCAGTGAGATCAATCGCATCAAGGGATACATCGTTTGTCACTCCTTCAATCCATCATACGCAGATTATCGGATAGCCTTCGAGGATATCTATCAAGTCTTTGTCGTCCTGCACGTGGTTTACCGCAAAATCTCTGTGGACTGACACCGCAACGAATCGAAACGAACTATTTATAAGCAAGACAATGAAGAAGTATTTACTATTGGCGCTTATCGCGCTTGTGGCTGCGGCGTGCAGCAAGGAAGAGACGAAGTCCACATTCGACTACCCCATGGAAGCCCTGTATGGCACATGGCGGGTAACGCATATCAAACAGAAAGACGGAACGATGTTAGACGTTACCACGGCACGCGCCGAGAAGTATTTTAAACCCACCTATGCAAAATTTCGAAGCGATGGCACATACGTTGGTATTGGACAATTCGGAGACGGCGTCGCGGATTACAAAGCGAAAGGGAAGACAATCACCTGCTATATAGATGGGGCGGAATATCTGCGCTTTGATATTATATCGTTAGTTGGTGGAATTGCTGAAATGGAAATGTATATAGAGAAAGGGGGAAAACCATATCGGATACGGTGCGAGAAACAGTGATGCCTCAGTTGCATCTTGCTCATCACCTTCAGCCCAGCCCCCCCATTGAATGGAAATCCTCTACGCCAGTAACTACTTGAAGAAGCTCTGCACCTCAGAGCGAGCAGCCGTGAAGAAATACGGCGAGAGGTGCGCACGTATACTCTTTCGCAGGATTTCACAGATGAAATCGGCCGAAAACTTAGAGGCACTCACCCAGCACGCCGGGCATTTTCACCCGCTCACCGCAGACCGTAAGGGGCAATGGGCTTGCCGCCTACAAGGTGGTCTCCGGTTAGTCTTCGTGCCCGGCGCCCGCGGGGAGATGATGCTCAAAGAGATCACCGACCCCTATCTGACAATTACTGAGATTACGGACTATCATCATTAGAAACGAACCGAAATGGAAACAGAAAAAGACTTTTATATGGCCGTGGCCATCCATCCGGGCGAACTGCTTACGGAATGGATCGAAGAGAAAGGCGTCCCTATCCGCGAATTGGCTATCCGGGCAAACTATCCCGAGGCTGCCCTACAACGTATCGCAGACGGTGCGGCACCTATCACCTCCGAATCAGCCGCCGCCCTTGAACAGGGAACGGGTATCACAGCGCGTTTTTGGCTCCGCTCGCAACTGCTCTACGAAAACACCCTCAAGCACCTTGCTCGCCAAAAAGCAGCAAAGATTCCTCGGGGGCTACGCCGCATGCGCCGCCGCGTGCTTGAGCCAGCATGAAACAAACCCCAATGGGAACAAGAAAGAAATATCTCTTACCCGTGGTTATCCACCCGGGGTACAACGTCCGCGAATGGATGGAAGAAAACGAAATGACGGCCGCAGAGCTGGCTCGCCGCTCAGGGCTGTCGGAGATGTCCATCCGACGCATCGCCGACGGCTGGGAGGACATCACGCCTGAATCAGCCGCCGCTCTGGAGCGGGCTACAAAAATGCCGGCAGACTTCCTCTTGCGCTTCCAGCAGCACTACGAGGAAGACTTGCTGCGCCTCTACGATGACAAGGACGCCCGCCACTTTGCCCGCCTGACCGGGCAGGTGTGGATTCTGCGGGGGCGCCCCGTGCCGAAGGCGGCGCTTGCCCCGGCCGGCGTGTGAGATCCCTCGAGAACTTCGAGGATATGGGCAGCAAAAACCAATTTGGGTACACGTCGGCCTCGACATGGGCTGCAAACGGCGCTTTCGGGTACACGTTCCCCCAGAAACACACACCGGGCGACCACGTAGATCTCACCCTACACGGCCGCCCGGTCACACACAAATAGGAATACTAGACTATAAAGAAATGAGCAAGATTAATATCCTAAAGAGAGACAACGCGAACGAGATGTTCAAAGGATATCCCACCCCTGTACACTTAGAGAGAGTGCCGTCGATAGGTGAAAAGGTCGTATTGCGAGAAGAGAATCATGAGGAAGACGTCGTTAAGGGGATCGTATACAAAGTTATCGATGTGCATCACTGGGAAGGCGGAGCTGTAGACGTCTTTGTCGATCGCATGGAGGATAGGATGATATACGACAGGAAGATCGCAGGACGCAGTCGCAGTTAGCCGGGGTATCTCGTTTCGAGAACAAGATGGATGTAGTCATCATCTACACCCGCGGTGCCTATTAGCGCCCTGAGCTCTTCGGCTTGTTTGGGGCTTAATGGAGCACCTGTAAGACCTGGTGCGCCTCCTTTCTTCACCATGCGAATGATTTCGCGCCACTCTTCGTCTGGGCGGTAAGTGGCACTATCGGTCTTACATTCCTCTTTGCAGTCGAGCTTTTCAGCGATGCTTTTGAAGTCGCTGCAAGTATCCCCAAAGACGGAGTCCATGTCCTGCCCGGGATGACGGAGGCGCTCGAAATAGATGCGCAAAAAGAGTTTCTTTCTGCGCCGGCGCTTGTATGCGCGAAGAAGTGATTTGAGGGTCATAGCAGTAAGATGTGATATATTGAACGATATGAGTTTTCAGAAACGGAGAAGCAGCTGCTCCGAGCGTTTTCCGAGGGCAAAACGCCCGAAGAGTTGGAGCAGCTGTTTGATACGGATGTGCTGGAGACAGATCTGAATCGGCTGCAAGAGCTGGAGATGGCCGTGGCTCATTTCTCGGAGGATGGCGTCGTGGCCGCCTGGCTTACATCGAAGGGATCCGCCTATATGAAAGAGAATCCCAACCTCGATCCGCCGGAGTCGGTGATTATCCGGAATATGCAAAAAGAAAAATTGGAATATGAGCGAAGGATCCGAAAATGGCAATTGATTGCGCTGTTTGTCGGAATCTTTTCCGGGATCGGTGGCTTCTTACTTGGATTGCTCGCGAAGTGAATCCATATCACCTCCGAGCTCTACAAAGGCCTTTTCTATACGCCTACGCTTACGGTGTTCCTCATCAAGAAACCCTTTGTAAATCTCGAGCGTTTCTTTCGTATGCTTGAAGTCCTTAATAAGGTCAGGCGTTTCTACAGCAAGGGTCAGATCACTTTTTAGCTCTGCAATCTCTCTTTCGTTTCTCGCTATGAGCTGATCTTTTATCTCGATTATTTTCTCGCTGATCGTATTGATCCGTTTGTAGAAATGGAGCAAAACAAAGGAGGGGATAAACCATGTGAGCGACATCGCTGCGAGCGCAGTTAGGATGATTTCAAGTACTTCCATATCTCGTGTTTGTTTGAACGCCGGCAAAAGTATGGCGCACGGTTCGTCACAGCCTGCCGCGCGTCGCGTATGAGCGTCTATGCGCTACCGGCTACGTAATCCAGCACGCGGCGATTGGCTGCGTCCACCTTCTTACGGTTGAAGTCGATATAGACGTCCGTCACGGTCGCGTTCTGCGCGTGCCCCAGCCCGGCGGCGATCGTCTCCTTGGGGATGTCCAGTTCGGCCGCCAGCGTGGCCCACGTGTGGCGAAAGGTGTAAGAGGTCATCACCGGGATGCGGGGATCCTTCGACGCGATGACTTTTAGCGTCTTGTTGATTTTGGCCTTGAATGATTCCAAGTGCTTGAAACGCTCTCGGAAGTTTAGCAAGTGCTCCCGCCCGCGGTACTTCTCGAGCAGCGCGGCCGCCTCTGGCTCCACTTTGATACTGTAAAGCGTCCCTGTTTTGGCGCGCCGGTAGTGGATATATTCCCCGTCGTATTCCTCGAGGTTGAAAAGGTCCACGGTGTTGATCCCGATCAGGTAGAAGATCAGCCGCGCCATGTCCACGGCCCACTCCTCGGCCACGGTCTCGCACGGGTAATCAAAGAGGGCGCGCAGCTGGGTGAGAGAGACCGCCCGTTTGCGGGTGCGCTCCTTTTCGATCTTGAAACGCCGAAAGGGGTACAGCTCCAGCCCGATCACCTCCTCATCGATGGCCTTGTTGAAGACCGCCCGAATGTTTCGCAGATGGATCGCGCGGGCGTTCGTGGCCAACCCGGTACGTAGCACCTCCCCACGCCCGTTGCATATATCGGACGTGCGCATACTGCGATCGAAGTTTTCGAGCCATGAATGATTGACAGCATCAAAAGGCACATCGTCGCCGTGTAGTCTGATAATCTTATCGAGCGTGTTCTGATAGATCTCCCTCGTGCGCCCCGCCTTCTTTTCGATGAATGATTTGAAGTAGTCTGTAAACGTACCGCCGACACCGTCGGTCTGCCCAGCGGCAAACATAGCTTTGAAACGCGCTGGCAGTATGCTTCCAGCCTTCCCCGCGAGCTGCAACGAAAGAAGCAGGTTACGAGCACGGGTAAGTTCACCCTGTATCAAAAGGTTGTACCGTGTAAAGTCAGCCTTTCGCCGCCTGTCGACTGTCCGTACGGTGCCCGTCTCCTTGTCGAACTCCGAGGGGAGGACATAAACGCCCAGCCCGTGGAAGGCGGTCTTCCCGTGCCCCGCAAAAGAGAGGTATATGGGCACTGTGCCGTCTGGTCGTTTATACTTCCCGAATGTAGTCACTCGTATGGTCATAAGTCTGTCTCCGTTCTTACTCGATCCTTGTCGATTATTTGTCGATTACTGCGACACAAAAGTACCCCATAATACCCGAAAACGGCCCTGCGGAGAAAAGAGGTATCATTTCGTCCGGATATGAAGAAAGCCCCCTAAACGCTCTAATACTAAGCATTTAAGAGGCTTTCTCTCATTGTCGGGGTAGCGGGATTCGAACCCACGACCCCCTGCTCCCAAAACGAGCATGGGTTCTCTTACTAATAGCTGACTGCTAACTGTATACAGATCGTATCCGAAGGTCTTGTCGATTCTATGTCGACCGTTAACACAAAAGAAAAAGGGCCTCGACATCACGTCGAAACCCTTCCTCCTCCGATCGGTATACCCTTTTGAGGGTGTTGTGCGATGAGAATTTATAATCAAGAAATAATGGCTACATGTCAAACAGTTTCAGTACAGCAGGCAACTTGATACCGATGGGAATTACAACAACTAAATCATTTTGGCGCCGCAAAGCTATAGACGCCTTTTCGTGGCAACCATGCGCGTTGATAGACTTTCTTTTTGTTGAGAGACCGCCATCGAACGCACCACCCTCACGAGGTGCCCCCTCTACCTTTGCGCCCATGAACCAACACGATAACAAACACACCGATGAAAAAAGCTATAACTATTAAGGCCGATCCGCGCAATTATAGGCTACACCCGGACGCCAACAAGCGCGTGATCCGCAAGAGCCTCGAGGATCTTGGCGCCGGACGCTCTATTGTGATCGATAAGGAAGACTGCATCATCGCCGGCAATGGTGTCTATGAAGAGGCGCAGGCGCTGGGGATCCCCGTGCGCGTCATAGAAACCGACGGACGGGAACTGATCGCCGTCAAACGCACCGACCTGGGCACGGCTGACGAACGCCGCCGCCTGCTCGCCTTTGCCGATAATCAGGCCTCGGATACTTCTGTCTTCGATACAGAGATCGTCGTGGAAGACTTTTCGCCCGAAACGCTCGACGCGTGGGAGTTTGCCGTGGAGGTCTCCGAAAACCAATTCGGAGGTGGTGGGCAGGCCTTCGGAGATGGTGGAGGCGAAGCAGGCGAGGATAACACCTACACGAAAAAGATTGAATCCCCGATATACACTCCCAAAGGCGAATGCCCCTTGGCACAGGAACTCTATGACTCGACCTCCTACAAACGTCTGATGGAAGACATCGCTGCTGCTGAGGGTGTAGACATCGAAACGAAAGCCTTCCTGCGTATCGCCGCCGCTCGTCATATCGTCTTCGATTACGGCCGAATCGCAGAGTTTTATGCGCATGCAAACAAAGAGACGCAGCGCCTAATGGAAGACTCTGCACTGGTGATTATAGACTTTGACCGCGCCGTGGAGTTGGGGTATGTGAAACTTAAATCTGAGCTGGCCGCGCTCAGGGAGGAGGACGTACCAGATGAATAACAGCTTTGTCGCATTGATCCTCACGCACGGCCGGCCGGACAAGGTCTACACATACGATACACTGCGAAAGCGTGGCTATACCGGGGACATTATAGTGGTGGTAGACAATGAGGATGCTACGCTGGAGGAATACAAGAAGAAGTTCCCAGACGTCTACGTCTTCGACAAGAAGGTTGTGGCCGCACAGATTGACGAGGGGGATAACTTCCAAGACCGCCGCGCCATCATTTACGCCCGCAACGCTTCCTTTCAAATAGCTAAAGAACGCGGCTATCGCTACTTTATCGAGCTGGACGACGATTATCAAGAGTTTTCCTACACCTACACCCGGGAGGGCGAACTGAAGCAGCGTGGCATCCGCACCTTGGATAAGGTGTTCGACACGCTGATTGATTTCAAGAATAACGTCGGTGCCTTAACCGTAGCAATGGCGCAGCGTGGAGACTTTATGGGAGGCAAAGAGAATAACCTCGTACAGGGCGAGATCCTCAAAAGGAAGGCGATGAACTCTTTCATCTGCGACACCGAACAGCCTTTTCGCTTCTTCGGAAAGATCAATGAAGACGTGAACACGTATGTCGTGCTCGGCAGCCGTGGCTCGCTGTTCCTTCAGGTGCCACATGTGGCGTTGAATCAGGTTAGCACGCAGCAATCCGCCGGCGGCATGACGGACATCTACCTCGACAGCGGCACCTATGTGAAGTCATTCTACACCGTCATGTATGCTCCCGCCTGTGCCTGCATTCGGATGATGGGAACGAAGCACCGGCGCCTACATCACAGCATCAACTGGAACAATGCCGTCCCCAAGATCATCTCCGAACAATTCAAGAAAACATGAAACACCCTCAGTATGGCACGCTATAACAAAGACATCGCCGAGCAGATCTGCCGACGCCTCGAGGAGGGGGAGACTGTGCAAAGCGTCTGCCGGAATGTACACATACACAAAGACACTTTCTATGAGTGGATTAAGCATAAGGCCGACTTCGCCGACGCTGTCAACAAAGCGCGGCAAGCGGCCTACGATCGTATTGGGGAGGTAGCGAATCAATCCATTTACCGCCTCCTGACTGGTTACGATGTGACCGAGGAGCGCACAGTGTCCGTCGACACCGGCAAACGAGACGCCGACGGAAAAGCCATCACCCGCGTGAAAGAGCACGTGAAGATCAAGAAGCACATACCGCCCAGCGCCGCTGCCATCATTTTCACGCTTTGCAACCGCGACCCCGATCATTGGAAGAATCGCATGAATACGGAGGTGACCGGCAAGGACGGGCGCGAGCTCTTCGCCGGCCTTTCGGATGAGGAGCTGAACGCTCGCATCCGGACGCTGCAAAAGAAGCTGGGGGAGGGCGAGCCGCAATGACACGCGCCGACCGTGAAGCGTATTACGTGATGCTCTCCGAGAGCCTGACGCGGAAAGCGCGCACGGATCTGCTGAGTTTCACCGAGGCCACGATGCCCAACTTCGACCCGGCTGAGTTCCATCGCCGCTACTACGCCCGCCTGACGGACTTTGCCCGCGGTGAAATTGATCGGCTGATGGTCTTCGTGCCCCCACAACATGGGAAGCAGATTGCAGACGATCAGCCCGTATATACCCCGGATGGCATAAAGAGGCACGGTGACCTACGTGTCGGCGACCGCGTCTTTGGCCGGGATGGGCGACCGGTACGCGTGGAATGGGTGTCACCCAAGACGCGCTCGCAGTATGTCGTGACCTTCAGTGACGGCGCCAGCATAGCCTGCCACGGGCACCATGAGTGGACGGTCTTGGATCGAGAAACCGGCCGGGAGCAAACGTTGGAAACAGAGACAATCGCCGCCCGTATGATGACAGGAGCGCGGGAGGGTCGCTTCCAAGTTGACGGGAATGTCTGCGTACAGTTCGATGCCCGCCCTGTGATTGTAGATCCCTATGCCATCGGCGCGCAGCTTTGGGGCGATTCTGGAGCACATCTTCCTGACGAATATGTCTTCAATTCCGAGGCTGTGCGCCGTGAGCTACTTGCCGGTGTCGTAGATAGTGCTGGAGAATGGGACGCCGCTGGGGAACGTGTTGCACTCGAGTTTTTCTCACGCCAAACGACCGACCGCATCGCGCTGGTTATTCGCTCCCTCGGCCATTCGGTAAAGAGAGAGGGGCGAACGCGCATCTCTTTCGCTCCCACGGAAAAGCCATCGCGCCGGGATATAGTACGTATAGAGCGCCGGGGTGACCTTGGGTGGGGGCGCTGCATACAGGTAGAGGGTGGCGTCTATTTGGTAGGTGAGACCTTTATCCCCACTCACAACTCCGAAGGATCCACCCGCCGGCTGCCGGCCTTTGTGCTGGGGCAGAATCCGGATACGAAGATCGCCATCGTGTCGTACAGCGCTACAAAGGCGCGAAAGTTCAACCGTGAGATACAGCGCATCATCGACACGGAGGAATACCGCCGCATCTTTCCCGCAACAAGCCTCAATGCGTCCAACGTGGCCACGATCGCCGGCGCATGGCTGCGCAACGCCGATGAGTGCGAGATCGTCGGCCGGGCGGGCAGCTTCAAGACCGTGGGCGTGGGCGGGCCGTTGACAGGTGACCCGGTCGACCTGCTGATCATGGATGACATCTACAAAGACGCCAAAGAGGCGTGGTCGCCACGGGTGCGTGAGAATATCTCCGACTGGTACGACACCGTTGCCGAAACGCGTCTACACAACCACTCCCGGCAGCTGATCGTCTTTACCCGCTGGCACGAGGATGATCTGGCCGGCAAGCTGCTCCGAGAGCAAGGCGCCTATGATCCGGCGACGAATCCCCGCGGGTGGGAGGTGGTGGTTTATCCGGCTATCAAGATCGGCGCACCCACCGAGGCCGACCCTCGACAGGAGGGGGAGGCGCTTTGGCCGGAGCGTCACTCGCTGGAAAAGCTGCAAACCATTCGCGCCCGCAATCCTCACGTGTTCGACTCGCTCTACCAGCAAGACCCGAAGCCCAGCGAGGGGCTGATGTACGACCGCGGCTTCCAGGAATACGAATACCGCCCCGCCGCGGAACGCGTCACCCGCAAGGCCTACGTAGACACAGCCGACACGGGCGCCGACTTCCTCTGCGCCATCGTCTACGATGAGACGGAGACGGGCAACTACATCGTGGATGTGCTTTACACGCAGCGCCCGATGGAGTACACCGAGCCGGCACTGGCTGAGATGCTCTCCCGGCATTCCGTCTTGGAGTGCGTCGTGGAGTCGAACAACGGCGGCCGCGGATATGCCCGCGCTGTGGAGCAGCAGTGTCGCCGCATGGGCAACGACCGCACGCACTTCAAATGGTTCCATCAATCGCAAAACAAGGCCGTGCGCATCTTCACCCATTCGGCCGCTGTGCAGAATCTCACCTACATGCCCCTCGGGTGGCAGCGCCGCTTCCCGGAGTTTGCCGTCGCGTTGACGGGATACCTCAAGATGGGAACAAACGCACACGACGATGCTCCGGACGCCCTGACGGGAACGGTTGAGTTTCGACGCAAAGCGTCTTCTGCTTCCGCCGTGGCCGGCCTCTTTGGTTACTGACGGCGTCTTAATCCTCCCTACAGACTTCATTCAACTCAAAACACGCTCAATACTATGACTCTCAAAGAAATTTTCAGCCAGAGCACACCCTCTGATGTAATCGACGCCCTGAAGAAGGGGCGCAACACGCCGCTGCCTGACGTGGAGGCCGCCCGCAAAGCCATCGACCCCGAGAAACACGACGTGAACGATCGGACGAAGCGCCCCGA
>ERZ773014.1597-NODE-1597-length-14215-cov-3.981073_pt1 | contig 14215 bp, 9 predicted proteins | sample MGYA00580841_ERZ773014 | MGnify/ENA primary metagenome ERZ773014 (study PRJEB29015, sample SAMEA2737989) | human oral metagenome | biome: human oral; feature: human-associated habitat; material: dental | place: China | collected 2067 ...
GGGCGCAACCCATTGCAGGACTTTACGTGTAACATCATCATGCCAGAAACAAGCATCCAAAAATTATAACAATGAGGGACGAACGTCTATATATTGATAACGAGCTAGTGGACATCAATGCAGACACGCGCGTAACGATGGACATTCGGAGTAACCTGTTCCGAAGTATTACGGACTTGGCCAACAACAGCACCCTGTCGATACGCTTGCCGAAGACTGCGCGCAACCAGCGTATATTCGAGCATGCCGACCTTGTGCAGAGTACTGGCGACTTCGCTTATAAGGGGCATGATGTTAGTTATATCCGCAATGGCGTTAATCTTATCAAGTACGGCAATGTGACGGTGCTACGTGTCACCGACACAGCCATAGAGATAACCATACGCTGGGGGCTTAGCGGCCTACTCGAATACCTGTCACGCAGGGGGCTAATGCTTAACGAACTTGAACTTGACGACAAAATAAGGCTTGAAAAAGAGAATGAGATACACAAGCGTGCCGACCTGACGGAGCGCGGCTACGGCTATGCCAATTACGACCCGATGGTACATGAAGATAACGTAAGCTACGAGTGGAGGAGTAGCCACTACATGACGTTGCCCAGTTCAGGCACTAGGCAGGTTAACGAATGGCGATGGGGCGGCCGCAACTCTGGCAGCGGCGCACCGAAAAAAACGTATATCCATCCTGTGGTGTGTGCATCGTGGGTCTTGAAAAAAATAAAAGAGCTGTACAACATGGAGTTTCGGTTCACCAAAAAAGAAAAGGAATACATCGATACCCTTGTTATGCCGCTCGTGACGAAAAAGCCCAATGCGCTGACATATAGCGATAAGTATTTCGCTGACCTGCGGCCGACCACGGATAACGGCCGTGTACCTTTGAACATCGTTGGCGGCAATGGCCTGTTCAAGGCCGAAGGCGACACGTTGGTAGCCGCGACTACGGCGGACGTGCTGTTCGACATCAAGGGCAAATGGGAGTTTAGCCTGCAAGGGATGAAACCTAACGGCACGGGCGGCCACGGCGGCGGCTTTTGGAACGACGACGGGACAGGCACGGCAGGAGGTAAGGATGACAGATTTACCACGGCAAACGCCTATTGGCTGGAATTGAAGATTACAGGCGGCGAAGAGCGTACGTATATCATGGGCGCAGACAACATTTCGGGGTTCACTTTCAGCGTGCCGAGCGGTTACCGCGGTATGGTGGCATTCGACTACGTGGGCTACGGCAAGATACGCATTAACGAAGGTGAGCGCATCACATTCGAGTGGAACAAGGCTAGCGCGTTCTCGTTGAAGGCCGCCAAATTCAACGGCGGCAGCGTGTCGGCATCGCTGATGAAAGGCGACAATGTGCCTTACAACACGTACTATCCCATCGCGGCCAACCTGCCGAAGATAAAGGTGTTGGACTTCGTCAAGTTCTTATCGGCGGTAACTGGCTCATTCCCGATAAAGGGCGAGAGTACGGAATGGCGCACCATATTCAAGCCGTTAACGGCTATCTGGGAAGGGCGAAAGGATGCGCGCGACTGGACTAACAGGGTTATCGCACAAGGCAGTGAGAACAAGCCGAAGGACATAGCATTCCGATTGGACGGCTATGCGCAGAACAATTGGTACAGGTGGAAGAAGGACGAGGGTGTTAACGGCAATTATGACGGCAATATGAAGGTAAACAACAAGACGTTGGACAAGGAAGTGACACTCTTTGAGTTTCCATTCGCCGCGACAGACGGCGACAACGTGCCGATGTACAAGGACAACAGCACGCCGACCGAATACAAAGAGCCTACCTATAAGGCGTGTAAGGACAGAATATTGCGGATAGGCGAGGACAAGGGCGGCTATGCCACACTATACTTCGACATGGACATGCAGCGCATCCTGTCCGAGAAGTACGGCCTTATACGGAATGCCTTGCAGAATGCGAAGATAATCACGGAGAAGATGCGCATGCGTGACACGGATATTGCGCACTTTGACGAAACGCGACCGATATACCTGGCGCAATATGGCGCGTACTTCGCGATATTACAGATACGCACGGACGACAACGGCCTGGCGGACGTTACGATGTTGAAACTAAACTTCTAGACGATATGAGCAACGAGGAACAGATGATATTGAATATCCGCGTTAACTACGATGACGCGATAAGGGGCATTGCCAAGTACAAGGCGAAAGTGGCCGAATTGAAAGAGGCACAAAAGCGGCTGCTAAACGACTATGTCGAAGGCAGGATAACGCAAGACGAGTACGCTACATCGCTGGCGGCCGTCAATGAGCAAAGCAAGGCTTACCAGGGAACTATCCGCGAATTGTCTAGGGAGGTGCAGAACAACATCAAGACGGAACGCGAGCAGAACGGCTCACTCCGCGCATTACGCGCCGAACTGGCCAACGCAACGAAGGAATACGATGCGTTAAGCCGTACGGAGCGCACGGCCGCCAAGGGCGAGAACCTGAAAAAGCACATAAACGACATTACTAACGAGTTGAAGGCGGCGGAGGCGGCTACACAACGCTTTCAACGCAGCGTTGGCAGCTATGAGGACAGCATCAAAAGCGCGTTAGGCGTGAATACCAAGTTCGGCTCGTCGATAATGGGACTGGCCGACAACGGCAAGGGCTTGCAGGGCGTGTTCGTCGGGGCGGCAAACGAGGCTAAGGCGTTCGGCACAACCCTGTTGGGCTTACTATCGAACCCCGTATTCCTCTCCTTGGCCGGCATCGCTGGTGCTGGCGTGGCATTCAAGTGGTTCTACGACTATAATAAAGGGCTGCTGGCAAGCACGCGGCTAACGCGTGAGTTCTTGGGGCTTACTGGCGACAGCCTTAAAGCCGTGCGCGATGAGATACAGGCCACGGCCGACACCTACGGCAAGGACTATAAGGAAACGTTAGAGGCGGTGGACGTGTTGACATCGCAATACGGCTATGACGTGGCGCAATCCTTGGACATCCTCAACAAAGGATTTCAGGCAGGCGCAGACCTTAACGGCGACATGATTGCCAAGATTAAGCAATACGCGCCAGCCTTCCACGATGCGAGCATCAGCGGCGAGGAGCTTGTCGGCATCATCCAGCAGACACGCAGCGGCATATTCAGCGACAGCGGCCTTGCCCTCATTCAGATGGCAAGCAAGAAAATTCGTGAGATGTCCGCGGCCACGGCTGCCGCACTCGACGGCATCGGCATCAGCTCGAAGAAATTGCAGCGCGACCTCGAAACTGGCGCGATAAGCACGTTTGATGCCATCAAACTCGTTAGCGCGAAACTGCGCGAGATACCGCAGAACTCCAACGAGGCAGGCGCGGTTCTTAAAGACGTGTTCGGCAAGCAAGGCGCGAACGCGGGCTTGAAGATGATAGAACAGCTTGATAAGATGGAAATAGGCCTTGACAAGCTGCAAGATGCCACAGGCGGATGGGGCAAGAAGATGAAGGCGCAGAAGGATGCCACCGCGGAACTAAACAAGACCATGTCCGCCTTGTTCGACATGAGCGATAAAGGCTTTGGCGGCATGATTTCACAGGTCAAGCTTCTGGCTACCAAGTGGCTTACGGCCTTGCTTAGGGGTGTCATTGACACGATAAACTACTTCATAGACCTGTACAATGAGAGTACGGCGTTCCGTGCGTTGGTTCAGTCGCTTGTAGTCAATTTCAAGAACTTGTGGGCGGCCGTCAAGATGGCCTTCAACCTTATTATTGACGGCGCGAAGAACGTAGGGCGCAGCTTGAAGGCGATAGGGCAGATTATCGAGGGTATCGTAACCTTCTCTGCGGAGAAGATAAAGGCAGGGCAGGATGCGTTAGCCAATAGCTTTGTAACGTCATTCAAGGACGGCTTTAACGACATCAAAGGGTTTGCCATTGAAACGATGGGTAACACGATGGATGCCGTTAACGAGGTAATCAAGAACAAGAAGGTAAACCACATCGAGATACCTGCGTATGTGATGGATGCCACCACGGCCAATGCCGACGGCGGTAAGGGCAAGGGTAAACTTATAGACAATGGCGGTAAGGGCAAGGGTAAGGACGGTAAGGTGTCGGCCGCAGAACAGGCCAAGAAGGAGGCCGAAGAGGTACGTAAGGCCGAAGACCTGTTAACGCAGGTTATCGAGCAGACGGCGGAGCAGCGGCGCATGGCCATCATAACGCAGTACGACCGACAGATTGAGGACATAAGGCGCAGGCTGGCTCATGAGAAGGGGCTTACCATCAAGGCGCGCGAGGCTATGAACGCGCAGATAATCTTGCTTGAAGAGGTCAAGCAAAAAAGGCTTACGGAGTTTGACGACAAAATAAACGAGGAGCGGATAAAGCGCGAACAGACCTACATAAAGAATATGCTTGCGAGTGTCGAGAAGGGAACGCAAGAAGAATACAACTACCGCATCAAGGCCATTAACGATGCCTATAAGCTGGAACAGGCGGAGATACAACGGATGGTAATATCCGAAGAGGAGAAGACCGCGCTGCTGGCATCGGTGAATGAGAGGTATTATAAACAAGAGCAAGACGCATACAAGGAGTATCACAACTATCTGCTAGACGAGCAGAAGAAGGCTATCGAAGAGAGGTATAAGCAAAAGATTTTGGAAACGGAAATCGACAGCCAAGGCTTAGACGAGGTGGGCATCGCCCGTTTGCAGATGGAGGAAAAGCAAGCCTTGTTGGAGGCGGCGCAGCAGCGCGAGGGCGAGACAATCGAGCAGTTCAATCTGCGTAAATTACAGATGGAACGCGACTTCGTCATGGCCAAGAAAAACCTAGCAGACAAAGAGGTCGAAATGGAGCAGGCCAAGGCGCAGGCATTGATAGCCATCACTAACGGCGTGCAGCAGGTGGCCGAGGCATTCAGCGAGGACAGCAAGGGAATGGCCGCCTTGTCTAAGGTTCTGGCGTTGGCGCAGATTGCCATACAAACAGGCGTGGCCATCGCCAAGATGACGGCCGCGGAGAGCGGCAAGGGTATTGCCGGCTTGGCCACTATGGCGGCAGGTATCGCAGGCATCCTCGCCAATATCGCCACAGCCATTAAGACCGTCAAGTCGGCCAAGTTCGCCAGCGGCGGCCTAGTGGTTGGCCCAGGAAGTGGCACATCCGACAGCATCAGCGCGCGGCTGTCCAATGGTGAGAGTGTTCTCACCGCAGCGGCAACGCGAATGTTCGCTCCTGCGCTGTCAGCGTTCAACCAGATAGGCGGCGGCGTGCCTATCGCCAGCCAAGGAAACGCAAGCCCGCAAATTGGCGAGGAGTTCCTGGCGCGCGCCGTGGCTAAGGGTATGATGCTGGCACCGCGACCAGTGGTGAGCGTAGAGGAGATAACGGCGGCGCAGAACAGGGTACAGACAATAGAACGATTGGCAACGCTTAAATGACAATAGCATGACACAATACGAGATACTGAACGCGGCGCAGAGTATTCTGCGGCTGATGGCGGACAATGGCATAAAGGCCGAGGATGTGCGATACATCGACATGTACGGCGAGTGGTGCAGGCTGAAAGGCGAAGGGCATAAGGTAGAATATATAGCCTATTACCTTAGTGAGCGGTACGAATGTAACCGCGCTACGGTCTACCGCGTAGTTAAGCGCATGGCACGGCAGATATAAGTTCATTTTTGTTTTTATTTTGGTTTAAACTCCGTGGGGCGGTTGGTCTGTGAAGATTGGCCGCCCCTTTTTTGTCGCACAAATCGCGAGTGGCGACACGTGTCTTGTAAGCGGTTCGCTTACAAATGTAAATTACCTTTGTAAACAAATTATCTTATTAGGCTTATGGCAGTTTTAAAAATTCGTAGCGACATACAGACACAGGACGAGAAGGAGTTCCTCGAATTGTGGGGAATGACGGGCGGCGTCACATATAACGATATTGCTGATTTCTGTGAGAACATTCCAGACGACGACAATACCATTGAAGTATATCTTCATTGTAACGGCGGTTCGGTTATTGAAGGCTGGGCGATGTATGACCGCCTACGCGCCACTGGCAAGGAGATTACGTGCATCGTGGAAGGCAAGGCCGCATCAATGGCCACTATCTTACTGATGGCCGCACCGAAGGAGCGGCGCAAGGCATATAAGAACGCATCGTTGTGCGTGCATAACCCTTGGCTGCCGAATTGGGCATTGGACTACGCCGTTACGGCCGACGACCTGGAAAAGGCGGCTAAGGAGTTGCGCGAGAGCCAGGACAAGATGCTGGACTTATACGTAGAGCGGTGCGGCTGTGACCGCGAGGAAATGCAGGCGTTAATGAACGAAGACAAGTACATCGACACGGACAAGGCTATGGAAATGGGGCTTATCGGCAGTGTTATCGCGCCAATAAGTGCATCGAAAATCGACAATAATTTTATTAACAAAAAGCAAAAGAAAATGGCAGAAGACAAAAGCAAGAAGGTGGAAGTGAAAGCATCCATCGTTGACCGCGTGCTGGCTAAGCTTGGAATTAAGAGCCTTAGCGAGTTGGAGTGTGGCATGGACTTGTCGACCACGGACGGCCAAACGCTCACCATCGAACGAGAGGAAGGAGAACCGCAGGTGGGCGATAAGGCCAGCCCCGACGGCGAATTTAACATGCCCGACGGCAAGGTTATCATCGTTAAGGAGGGTGTTATCACCGAAATTAAGAACGACAGCGGCGCGAGTGGCGGCACCGACCCGAAGGGCGAGCCGAAAGGCGCAGAAGGTGATGCCGAACGCATCGTTGCGTTGGAGAGCGAGATTACCGAGCTTAAAGCGAAGGTAGAAGAGTTGGAGCAGGCCAAGGCACAGGCATTGGCCAACGCGAAGACGGCCGACGACTTGCGCATCCTCAATGCGGTGAAAATCGCAGGCGGCGAGAAGGCATTGGCGAAGATTTCTAGCGGCTACGTACCGCCCAGGCGTGAGCCGAGCGGAAAGAACGCATCCGAGAAGGGCGACAAGGACGACTGGGCTGCGGCGGTGGAGGCCAAGAAGGCGGCCATCCGTGACAAGTACAAGAGAAAAAGAACTAACTAAAAAAAGAAAGGAGAAATAAAATGGCAAAACAACTTGCAAACATTCTCATGAACCCCGTCAACGTCGAGAGCCTACAAGAGCTTATCGAGTACAGCATCGACCAAGACGAGAACCTTAGCGATTACCTCGAAATCAAGAAGGTTAAGAATGGCGACCCAGTTGCATTTATTGGTGAAATGGATGCAATTGGTAAAAAGGGTTCAGGGTGTGACCCCGTATTCGACGACATCAGCATGAAGAATGCCCAGAAACGATGGGCGTTAGGAAACTGGCAAGCACCTATGAAGATGTGCTATGATGAGATAGAAGGCTCTGTTGCCGATTATTGCCTGCATCAAGGTACGGCGATTGGTGACATCACCGACATAGATTTCACCAATGAAATTCTACTGCCGCGTATTGAGCGTGGGTTGAAGAAGATGCTTTGGCGCATCATCTGGTTCGGTGACACGGATGCTAAGACCATCGCCAATGGCGGTACGCTCACCAATGGCACGGACACATCGCTGTTCACTACGTGTGACGGCCTTTGGAAACGCATTTTTGCGCAATGTGCCACTAGTTCTAAGCAGTTGACGGTCATCGCAGCCAACACTAAGACCACGGCGGCCGACCAAAAGGCGGAAATGTTCAAAAAGGGCGTGGCTACCGATTTGGTTGACACAATTCTTATGAATGCGGACAGCCGAATTATCGATGACCCCGACTCTATGCTGTTTATGACACGTGCGATGGCCGATGCGTTGACGTACGACTTGAAGAAGGTGCATAACCTCATATTGCCGTGGGAGAAGGTCTTTGATGGCGTGAAAGTCACGACGTATAATGGCGTAAAGGTGGCACGCGTGTCAATCTTCGACCGCAACATCAACGCGTTTGAAAACACAGGCACTAAGCTGAACAAGCCTTACCGCGCAGTGTTCGCCAACAAAAGACAGCTTATGGCTGGTTGTCCTGCTGATAGCCTTATTAGCGATTTGGATGTTTGGTACGAAAGGAAAGAACGCCGCATGTACGTTGACGTACAAGGTAAGATAGGCACTAGCCTGCTCGAAGATGACATGTTCCACGCATCTTATTAAACGAGAAAGGAGGTTATTATGGCAGGAATTTGTGACAGCCTAATCAGCAAGGCGATAGCCATCGATTGCGAGAACCCCATTGTTAAGGGAATGGAGGCGGATGCCATCATCTGTAACCGCGGCGATGTTGACTTCGCGCAATGTTCCTTCGACCCAGACAACAAGAATATTCTTAAAACATTCGTGTTGAAGAGTGGCAAGAAGGGGTTTGCGGTTGCCCAAATGGGGCAAAAGCCGTTCAGCGGCGCAAAAACAAACATGGTGGCTGGAACGTATCGCAATACGTTCACGAACGAGATACCTATTGCGGTACTCGATAATGGACCAGATGTCGCGCAGAACATCATTGACGGACTGGCTAACGGCTCGTTTGTATTGATTACTAAGAATGTGCATAAGGGTGCAGGCGGAAAAGCGGAGTACCAGGTTTACGGCTACTTCCAAGGCTTGCGCGCAAGTGCTATCGACAATGAGAAGTACAGCGAAGACACGGACGGCGGATGGCTCGTGACCTTACAGGAGACGAGCGTGCCGAAGTCGGCCTTGTTCTACTTCAACACGGACAGCAGCACCACGGCTACCGCGTTCGGCGCACTCATCAAGTAGTAAGAGATTATGACCATTGAGGACGCTATAATGTTGGTCGACGAGTTGAGGGGGCGTTTCGATGCCCCCTTCAACCAAGCCGACAAGGATGCGATAGAACGCACATACAAGGCCGTTATCGGCCGTACATTCGTGCAGACATCGTGCCAGCAGTGCTATCACGATGCAGTTGTAGAAATTTATCATTACATTAAAAAATACGGAAAAATGGCAGAAGTGAAGAAGTACAACTTGAAGGCTGGGGCAATTATCAATTGCCCGAACTTCCAAGGTGGCCAGGTGTTCTCGAACGAGAACTTGACGGACGAGGTGGCCGCCGAATACTTGAAGAAATACCCCGACCAAGTGGGGCTATTCGAAACGTATGAACCACAAGCCCAAGAGGAAACTCCCGACGAGGACGACACCGCCAAGGGAAACAAGGGTAAGAAGTAACCAAGAGGAAGGGCGAGACTATGAATGTTAAGAATGCTAAGAAACCGCAGCGACGATTTGACAATAGCTATATCAGGCAATACAATCTGCAAGGGTATGGCCATGATAACCTATACCCGCAGAACATCATGGCCATTATCGCGGCATCAGGCACGGCGCAGCTGTGTTTGTCGCGCTATGAGAAGTTTGTCGAGGGGTTCGGACTTAACGACGAGAATTTATCGGCTATGGTTATCAGCCGTGACGGCTCGACTATGGACGACCTATTGCGCGCGGTGGCCAAGGACTTAACCACATTCGCAGGCCTCGCCCTTCACGTCAATTACAATGTGCTGGGGCAGGTCACGGAAGTAAACCACATACCATTCGAGCTGTGCAGGCTCGAAGAAACCGACGGCGCAGGCAATGTGGCGCGCATTCTCGTGCATTGCGACTGGCAGGGGAAGAAGACACGTAACGGACGGCCGCAGCTTGTCAACGACAAGAACATCACGCGTTTCAACACCTTCAACCCCGACCCCGCCGTGGTGCAGGCACAGATAGCGGCGGCAGGAGGGATAGACGGCTACAAGGGGCAAGTGCTGTGGTTGTCTATGGACGGAAAGTGGCAATACCCCACGCCGATATACGACAGCGTTATAACCGAGATTTCAACCGATGAGGGGCTGGGCAATGTGAAGTACCGCAATGTGCGAAATAACTTCCTAATATCGTGCATGCTCATCGCCAAGAAGGGCGTGCCGCACATCGTCACTACGACCAACGAGAAAGGCGAGGAAGTGGAGGTGGAGGAAGAGCGGCAGATGATTGACGATGAGGACTTAAAGAACTTCCAAGGCGACACGCGCGGCTCCAAGATATTGTACGTTGAGTTGGAGAATGACGAGGACAAGCCAGAAGTCGTGCCTTTCCCTGTGCGTAATTACGACAAGGAATTCAACGTTACCGAGGCCAGTGTAACAGAGCGCATATACTCGCAATTCCATCAGGAGATATTCCACGCCATACGCATCGGTAAGTTGGGGTTCAGCGGCGACGTGATGCGCGATGCGTACGAATATTATGCAGGCGAGGTGACCACGGAACAGCGGTTTATTGAGCGCGCATTTACGAGTGTATTCGCGAATTGGCACGATAAGGCCATACCGCAGAATTTCTCAATACGGCCGCTGAAATACATCAACTCACAATCTAACGACAAGGGAAATGGCGAATAAGCACATACTCACGGCCGACAAGTTCAGGGAGCTGGCACGGCCGACATCTAGGCACATCGAGGAGCAGGACGTTAACGCATTCATTCGCGAATGCGAGGACATGCAGATAATTCCAGCCATCGGGTTAGGGCTGTTTAAGAAACTACTTGACCCCGACACGTTGGGGGAAAAAGAAAAAACGCTACTCGTAGGCGGTGAGTACGAGCATAACGGCGTATTGCGGAAGTGCGCAGGCATCGAGATAGCCCTAGCTTACTTCGTTTATGCGAAGATGAGCATTGCGGACGGCGGAATGCTCACGCGCACGGGAATGATGCAGCACCGCGATAGTTACGCGGACAGGGAAGACAATAAGAGCAGAATACGCAGGTATGACGAGGCAATGAATGTGGCGGAGAGCTACTTATCCTCGTGCCTGGCATATATAAATACATGGGATGCCGACAGGTGCGGCCACAGCGCGCGCAAAGTGTACGGCAGTCGAGTAAGAATACACGCAATAGGAGATTAGGCATGGCGACAATCAACGATTTACGCAATAAGGCGAACGCGATAGCCGGCGCAACGCAGGCTGGCGAGAATACCGCGCAGAGGGTTGGCGGTGCATTTCAGGATGCTGCCGACCTCATAGAACAGCTTTTGAATAAAAGCGGCGAAGACAGCCGCGTGACGAAGATATTGCAAGACCTGAATACCTTGCAAACGGCCATCAATGCCGAAGTGACTAACCGAACAAATGGCGATAATGCAATTAAGGACATCATAACGACCACCAACGGCGTTGTCGATGAGCTTAAAAAAGAAGTTGAGAAAATGAAGGGCGGTGGGCAGACATCGGCCATCGACAGCCTGGACGAGGTAATTCGATTTCTTGAAGGAATTACCGACGAGAACAAGTTGAACGACATGCTTAGAGGCATACGTGAGCGCGTTACGGCACTTGAACAAAAGCAAGGCATTGGGGGTAACGTCTACAACGCCACGGCTAAGCATTTGACCTCATACGGCGACTTTATGGGCGCGGTTGACGAAGTGCCGAAGAAAGAGCGTGTTAACGGCCTTATAGTCACTGCGCAAATCGGTTTGGAATGGCAGACAAAGCAGTTTATCGGCATATCTCCAAAGGATGATACGGACTGGACTAATCCCGCTAGCTGGCGCACATTCGGCGATACTGGCGGCGTCAAGGAGATAGAGTATATCCGCGGCACGGACACGGCAATCTTAAAGCCGAACAAGGCAGGCCGTGTGCAGCTGAATGTGCCTGCAATCGAAGTGGACGAAACTCTCACGCAGGACGGCACGAACCCCGTACAGGGCAAGGCCATCGCCGCGGCGTTGAAGAACATCAACCCAGGCAAGAAGTTACGCCTCAACACCATTGAGAACGGCAACGACAAGGCATTCTCAATATCATTGCTGGACGAAGAGGACAACGAGCTGTCCACGACCGAGCAGTTCACGGGCGGCGGTGGCGGCGGCAACGTGGCGGCCACTAAAATTGTGCTGGAACGCATTACGGGCAGCCTTACCACCAAGGCAGGTTCGGAAGTCAAGCTGCAATTCAGGTACGACCATGTCGACACGTCGACAAACAACAGCACAGGCACGCCAGCGGCGGCGGAGATTAGCGTAATTAGAGGTGCAAACGTGAATGTCATCAAGATGCAGTTGCAGGCAGGCAATGTTCATACGATAGACGTTACCAAGTACATCGGCGTTGGCACTAACACCATACGCATGAAGGTGACGGCAGGCGAGGAAGAGAGCAAGCAGGTCAGCTCGCTCACATGGACGGTCACGGCCGTACAGCTTACCCTTGCATCAAGCTTTGACATCGCCACGGACATAACGCGCGGCGACCGCGTGAGCATACCCTTCGCACTAACTGGCAGCGGACAGAAGACACTGCGCTGTTTCGTCGACGGCATCGACACGGAAGACCGCACCATCAACGCGAGCAGTGCCAACGGCGCGTTCAGCGTAGACACGTCAAGGATGGGGCATGGCAGCCACGGCGTGGCGTTGGTGGCGGAGCTGGAACTGCCCAGCGGCCTGATTAAGAGTAACGTCATATACTTCGACATCGCGGTGCGCGAGAACGGCAATGACAAGCCCATTGTGGCGGCACGATTTGACTACACCGAGGGTTCGGGTTATACTGGCAGCCCCGACGGCGGCAGCCGCCCCTACATAGAGGTGCCGAAGTTCGGCAGCTATAAGCTGCCTTACGCCGTATGGGGCGCAGGCGGCAAGCCCGTTACCATTACCGAGGGAACGCAGGTGGTATCCTCTCGCCACCTCGACTTCGTGCGCGTGGAATACGAGAATACGGCCACTACGGACGGAGAAACGCTGTGTAAGGTGACGTGCGGCAATACCACATACACATACGGCCTGCGCGTAAGCGGTTCAGCAATAGACTTGACCGAGCCTATCGACAATATGGCGTTAAAGCTTAGCGCGGCAGGCAGGAGCAACGAGGACACCAACCGCGAGGAGTGGAAGTATAAGGGCGTGACCACCAGGCTAAGCGGTTTCAAGTGGGGCGGTGACGGCTGGATGGGCGGTGCGCTGCACCTAACAGGCAGGGCGCGCGCCAGCGTAAGCTACAAGCCGTTGGCTACCGATGCTATGGCGTTCAGCATCCGCCTGCGCGTTACTGACGTGGTGGACGACGATGCGATTATCGTGCGCTGCCTTGACGGGGCTAACCACGGCTTTGAGATAACCACGCAGGAGGCGAGGTTCGTCAGTGCAGGAGGCGCGGAAGTGTCTAGGAAATTTGCCACAGGCGAAATATACAACATCGGGTTCGTTAGCTATCCTGCCGTTAAGGCGGACAGCACGCAGGACGAGCGTATAAACGCTAACATGATGTACATCTTTATCAATGGGGAGAACGTGGGTGGCGTGCAGAAAGAGGGCGGCGACAGCGTAAGACAGGCCATCCCTGCAAATGTCGTCATCGGTTCGGACAAGTGCCACGTGGAGGTGTTCTCCATGCGCAGCTACACCAACTACCTGACCGCCGAGCAGATGCGCACGGCCGACATGCTCGACCGCGGAAACGTTGAGGAGCTGATGCGCGAATATGTGGCAAACGACATACTGAACGAGCAGGGCAACGTCAGCCCCGCCAAGTCGAAACTGCCTTACGTAATCGTGACGGGTAAGGCCGACAACGGCAATCCCATAATGTTGCAAGCCGCCATCAACAACAACAAGAAGACGAAGTACCCCGTAGACGGCTGGCTGTTCGTTGACCCGAACGACCCCACGCGCAACTTCCGCGTGGTAGGCGGACACATCAGGCTGCAAGGCACTTCGTCATTGGCGTACCCCACAAAGAACTACCGCCTCTATTCAAAGAAAGCGGACAAGGCAAGCGTTACCGAGGTAACCCCCGAAATTTGGCAGGGTTGCGATGCGCAAGGGCGCGGCGGCACGAAATTGAGCAAGCCTAAGATTGGCATCTTTGCAGGCAGCGGCGGCAAGAAGAGCGCGGCCGTTGACTGCTGGTGCGCCAAGGCGGACTACGCGGAGAGCAGCGGAACGCACAACACGGGTGCGGCAAGGCTATTCAACGACGTGTTGAAAGCGGCAGGCTACCTTACGCCTGCACAGAAGTACGCCAGCGGTTACGACAAGGACATACGCACCACCGTAGACGGTTTCCCGTGCCTGCTGTTCTACCGCGCCACGGAGGACGACGAGCCTACGTTCGTGGGCAAGTTCAACCTCAACAACGACAAGAGTACCGAGGAGGTGTTCGGGTTCAGGGACATCCCAGGCTACCACGATGCCGAGTGGGTGCGTACGTTGTTCGGCGGCAAGAACCCCACCG
>ERZ773014.1600-NODE-1600-length-14191-cov-4.097765_pt1 | contig 14191 bp, 23 predicted proteins | sample MGYA00580841_ERZ773014 | MGnify/ENA primary metagenome ERZ773014 (study PRJEB29015, sample SAMEA2737989) | human oral metagenome | biome: human oral; feature: human-associated habitat; material: dental | place: China | collected 2067 ...
AAATAAAGATATAAATACTTTTTAAATTTGAAAATTTATCACTTGTTATCAAAAATATAATGCAAGTATAAAAAGCAAAAGTTGTTAGCCAATTTGAATTTTGTCTTACCTTAAATTTAAAAATTTCTTTTTCTAATAATTCCATAATCACTTCTCCATAATCTTTATATAGTTTTCTAATTCTTTGATATCATCTTTCATTTCTTTTTTTGAAAAAGATTTTTCTTGCTCTTCAATTAAAACTCTATTTATTTCCATTTTCTTTTTTAATTCAATAAAAAATTTCTTCTCTTTATCAAAAAAATTGTAAACAATCTTTTTAGCAATTTGATATTCTTTATCATTCCTTAATGAAATATTTTTAATATAAAAAAGCATTAAAACAACTCCACAGGGTATTGAAATAAAAGGAATAATAATAAAAGATAAACCTATTAAAACATTTTCATAAGTTCTAAAATAATATTCTGATAAAAAAATTAAAAAACTAATCAAAATTATTGCTACTATAAGACTAAATAAAACTCCAAATTTTATAGCTTTATCATCATCAAATTTACTCTTGTATATTTTGTATGCTTTTTTCTCAATTTCACTCATTTCTATTTTCTTGTCCATTTCCGTTCACTTCCTTTTTTGATAATTCTTCTTCAAAAACTTTTTTGATTTCTTTACGAATTTCGTATTTCTTTATAATCTTTTTTGCCAATTTATAATCTTTATCATCTTTGAATAAAAAATCTATACTTTTTTTCTTGAACACTCCAAAAATATATGTAAAAATCATAGCTAGTATTGGCATTATAGGAAATATCAAAAGTATAAAATATAAATCAAAGTTTTTACTGTTTTTTATAATTTTAAACAATAGAGTTACAAAAATTACAAAAATGAATACTCCAATCAAATAAATATTATTACTTAAATTTTGACTTTGTTCTTTGTTTCTAATTAAAAACTTAGCATTTTGCAAATTTTCTAATTCTTTTTTATCTTCCTTTTTCATAACTATTCCTTTTCAATATTATCTGCTATATATTGTTTTAATTCTTGAATATTTCTTGATTTTTCTTTAACTTTATACAAAGACCTTTCTATTTCTATTTTCTTTAATAATTCTTCTTTTTCTTCTGCTTCTTTTCTTAATTTTTCCTTTTCTTTTTGTTTTGCTTCTTCTATTTCTCTTTTCTCTTTCTTTTTTATTTCGTTCACTTTTTTGTTGTAATCTTTAATTATTTTTTTCGATAATTTATATTCTTCATCTTTTAAAAGAAAAATATCAGTAATTAAGTTTCCTATTGTATTGTCTATATAAAAAAAACCAAAAAGTAATAAAAGTATAAACAACTTAAATAAACCATTATCTGTTTCAACTAATTTCAATGTTTTTATTATTAATATAAAAATTAATACAAGAACTATTATTAAACTTATCCAAACTTTTAAATATACTTCTTTTCTTTTATCTTTAATAATGATACTAGCTTTTTCTTCTATCTCATTCATTCTCATTTTTTTTACCTCATTATTATTTTTCTTCTAAAAATTTTTCAAATTCTTTTATATTTTCTTCTTTTTTTTCTTTTTCTAATAAACCTAATCTAATTTTTTCTTTGTTCTTTTGTTCTATTTTGTTTTCTTGATATAATCTCACGATTTCTTTTGCTAAAATGTATTCTCTATCATTTCTATTAAGATATTTATTAACTTTATCTTTTATCTTTCTTAAAAGTCTAGGTAAGAAATAACCACAAGCAATAAAAGTTAGTCCAATACTTATTTTGATGAACACATTCACTTTCAATTTATTAGTTAAAATAAATGAAAGTATATATAAAGTAACTATTAAAGCATATAAAAAATCATTTAAAATATTATTTTCTTTTTCAGAAACTACTTCAATAGCTTTTTCTACTGTTTTATCTTTTTCCAATTAATTTCACCTCTAATTATTTTCTTTTAAATATTCTTTCATTTTAATCATTCTTTCTGATTTTTCTTTTTCTCTTTCAAGAGTAGCTTTATATTGGATATTTCTTTTTTCAATAGCTTCTTTTTCTTCTATTTCCAAAACTTTTTTATTATATTTCTCCATTATTTCTTTTGCTAACTGATATTCTTCATCTTTCAGTAATTCTTTTTTCTTTTTTAATTTATAAAATAATGCGATTATTCCTACACCAATAAAAGACACAGATAAGGTGAACACTAACACAAAAATTAATATCAATAAAATATTGTCAAGAATTGCATTTAATTTATTATTTGAAAGTGCTATTAGAGGTGAAAGGTGTAACAAAATAATCGAAATTTTTAGAAAAAAATTTTCTAAATTACAATCTAACTTTTCTTTTTTTTTAATTAGTTCATTAGCCATTTTTTCATATTCATTCATTCCTAATTTTGCCAATTTCATCAACTCCATCATTTAATTCCATTTCTTCTAAATATTTCTTTAAATCCTTTATATTCTCAATTCTTTCACTTTCTTTTTTTATAATCTTTTCTAACTTCTCTCTCTTTTTAGTTTCTTTTTCTTTTTTTACTCTTTCTTTTTGCTTTTTTTTAAATTTATCTTTATAATTATTAATTATCTTTTTTGCTAATCTATATTCTTCATCATTTATATACACTATTTTATAAACAAATTCTAATATTAAACTATGAAAAGAAAGTGCTAATATAGGTATTGAAAATATAAAAGTTAAGAAAAGATAAAAATCAGGTTTTTCTTGAAAACCATTTATTTTTAGAATGAAGAAAATTATACAATTAATTAAAAAACTAATGCAAAATATAACTGTAATATATGGTAAAAATAATATTTCTCTATTCTCTTTTTTTCTAACTATATTTTCTGCTTTAACTAAATATAAACTTTTCATCATATAAATCATCTTCCTTTTTTTTAAATGTTTTAGCTTTTAAGATGATAATATTATATCATAATATATAGGTTATGTCAAGATTAGTAATGTTTTGGAAAGTTTTATCGTTTTAAAAAATTTTCCATTTCAATTATTCTTTCTATCTTTTTAAGTTCTTCATCAAAAACATCATTAAGATTTTCTTTCTTTTGCTTTTTTATTTGTTCTTCTTTATATCTATAATTTTTTCTTCATATTTTCTCAATATTTCTTTTGCTAACTGATATTCTTTATCGTTTTGTAATGCTATTAGATTTTTTTGGTGAATTTTTCTAACTTTTCTATTTTCAAGACTAAGACTTATACCAAATAACAAAGCAAGGGTTAATACAGTTATGGAAATTAATTTATCAAATGTTAAAATTTCATTAAGTCTTTTGCCTAAAATCATTATAAAAATTATAAAACATATTAAACATATAAAAGCACTAATTAAGAAAATTTCCAGAACTTTTTCCTCATTTCGTTTAGGTTTCTTTTCTTTTTCTTTAATTAAATCACTTGCCATTACCTCACAATGTTCTTTATTCAAATCTTTTATTTCGTCCATTTTCGTTCACTTTCCTTATATTTTTAAATATTCTTTTTGTCTAACATTATGTATTCAATTACAGTCAAATTCTTATTTAATTTTTGACAGGCTTTTTCATAATCATAATATCCTACTAACAAAGAAATTATTAAAGCTATTCCAAAAATTCTATATTGATTTTTTTCTAAAAAATTATATAAATCATCTTCATCATTTCTTTTATTCATTTATTACCTCACTTTCAATATTTAATAAAAAATCGGCACTATCCTTTTCCACTACAATAAAATTGTAAGTGCGATAGTGCCTTTATCATAGTAGAATTTTATCATATTTTAGCGAGGTTGTAAATAAATTTTAGTGATAAATTCAAATCTTTTTTTATTAAATGTGTTAGAACACTTGTAGTTTCAACTATGAGATGAATAACCAATAACCCTAATATTAAAAATGTTAATTGTAATCTTACTACTTTAATGGTATAATATATATAGAACATTAGAAATTGAATATATAAGGTTAAAGCTAATAAACAGTAGCCTTGTAAAATATTCACTGTTCTGTATAATTGTTCTTTTTAATATAATATACAGATAAAAGTAGCAGTGTAGACGCAAGTCTTATCTAGTAGTGGCTATCGTGGACTAGCCAAAAAGAATAAGGGTTTAAAAAACCAAACTTCTTAGAAGACAACTTAATTTATTGTCTTAGAAACTCTTGACTTTTAGTCTGAGTAGTTCATCTAATATCTTTTCTATTACTTTTTCCTGAAATTCTTTCTTGTCTAATAAATTAAAGTAAGTTTCTTCAAGAGTGCTATTTCCTTTCATAAATTTTGACATAAATTCTTTATCATTATCATAAAACCAAGCAATAACTTCCTGAAATTCTTGTTTATATTTACTTGGAAAATAAAACCTTTTTAAATAATCTGAAAACATTATTACATTTATATTTCTTAATGGTAGCATTTTATAAAAATTGTAACTAATTCTTTTGAATGATAATAAAGCTACTAAAAAAACTGCTACCAAAATTTCAAATATTATAAATTCTGAATTGATTTCTATTATTCCTTTTTTAAAAAACGAAAATATAGTTACCACTAAAAATATAATTCCACATACAATTAAAGATTTATCTTCTTTTATTAAAGTATCTAAGAATTTATTTTTTTTAAATAACTTTTTTTCGTTAAGTTTAATCAAACCATATTTTAGCTTCATTTCATTCAATTTAACTTTTTCTTCTTTAAAAAAGAAAACTTTAAAAAGAAATAGTTCAATAATAAGAATAATAATATTGTTTATTGTATCTATTTTATTTGTTCTTCCAATACCAAATAAAATAATAAATTTTATTACAAATAAGATTGGTAAATAACAAAACATAAAATTATAGAATAAATTAAGTTTTTTAATGTTTTTTACAATAGAATTTGTTTGGAAGTCTTTATATTCATCAAAAGTTTCCTCACTATTTAATCTTTCTAATTCAATTTCATACTCCATATTATATTTTCCATTGACTACTCTTATTTTATTAAGTGTATTACTATATAATCTTTGAAATGTTTCTCTCAAAACAACATAAACTAAAAATATTAAAAACCAAATATTAAAAAAATTTTCTTTTATAAAATTAAACATTTTATTTCTCCTTTTTTCTCATATTTTTTATATATTCTTTCATTTCTTCCATTTTATTAGAATTTTCTAACTGGACTTCTAAATATATTTTTGCTTTTCCTTTTTTTACTCTTTCTTTATATCCTTTCAAAATTTCTTGTGCTAATTGAAATCCTAAATTATTACGATAAAACCATTTATAAGTTAGAAGCCCAATACCAAATATTATAATAACTGACAATAAAAGAACCATTAACATTCCAAGAAGTATGAAAGCTATATCAATATCTTTGTTATTGTGTGCTATAAAAGTTGTTACAATAAACCAAACAATAACAAAAACATAAAAAATATTTTCAGTAGTTCTTTCAAATGCCTTTTTACTAATATTATTAGCGTCCTGTTCCATATCATTCATTTTTACTTCTTCATCTTCTTTAATCATTTAAAACACCTCACCAAATATTATTTGCATAGTCTTCTAATTCTTTTAGTTCTTTTACTTTCTTACTTTCTTCTTCAATAGTTTCTTTTAACCTTTCTCTTTTTTCTTTTTCTTCAAAATTTCTAACTATTTTTTTTGCAATTTGATATTCTCTATCATTTCTATATTTTATAAAAATAATAAATTCAATAATACGAGTTGTTATCATCATTAATAAAAAGAATATAATTGCCCATATATAAAATATAATTTGTTTAGACAAAACTCCAAATAAAAAGAAAAATATTGTATAAATAAAAAATCCTACTGAAAGAACTGACGGTATCAAATCATCTACCTCATTCTCTTTTCTATTTACTATTTTATTTGCTTTTTCCTCTATTTCATTCATTTCTAATTCTTTCAATTTTTATCAACTCCTAATTTATATCATTCTTCCAAATCCTGCAAAGGTTTTCTTATAAAACCCTTTAAGTTGCGTTATAACAACTTTTCCATAACCACTTGAAGCGTGAATAAATAAATTATCTCCTAAATATAAACCAATATGGCTAACTTCATCTATATCTGTTGTTTTGAAAAACACCAAATCTCCTATTGTAGCTTCTTTATAATTAATATGTTTGCTATCTTTTGCTTGTAACCTTGAAACTCTTCTTGTTTCTATATTTGCTTTTAAAAGTGAGTTATGAACAAATCCACTACAATCTACTCCCTCACTTTTAGTATTTCCACCCCATTTATACCTAATACCTAAATAAGTATATGCTTCTCTTACTACTTTTAAAACTCTGTCCTGTCTACTTTTATCTTTAATACTATTTTTTACTTTTTTTTCTAATTCTTCTAGTTTTAAACTTACATTATATTCATTTAAGACTTTACCTGCTAGTTTATATTTAACTATTTCCACTTCTTTTCTAGTTTTTCCGTTATCATCAAGTCCTAAATCTCCAATTTCGTAATTTCCTAAGAAATTGATATTGCTCTTGCCATCAAGTGCATTTAATCCTGCACCTAAACTAAGACTACTTATTATCACTAACATCAAGATTATTATTTTTTTCATTTTCTAAATCCTTTCTTTTTCTTTCGTTTGCTAAATATTTTTCTAACTCATTTATCCGTTCGTGTTTTTCTTTTTCTTTATAAATAACATCTTTATATTCATTTCGTTTCTTTCCTTCAGATTTCTTTTTTTTATATTCAAGCACTTTATTCTCATAATTCAATATAACTTCTTTTGCTAACTTATATTCTTTATCTTTAAGTAAAGTAATAAATTTCAATATTTTTAGAAAAATGTAAATTATAACAGTAAAACAAATTCCAAAGAAGAAAGAAACAATCCCACCAAATAATATTATTAGAAAAAAATCTTCAAAATTTATTTTTCCTTTTTGAAATAAAAACATTCCAAAAACTGCAAATAAAACAATAAAAACTAAAACAAGGCTAATATACACTTTTTCAAAATTCATTTCAATTTTCTTTTTCTCTTTTATAAGTTCACTAACCATTTTTTCATATTCATTCATTTCTAACTTATCATCTATCATTTCTGTTTATTTCCTTTTTTAAATAATTTTCTAATTTAGAAATTCTTCCCATTTTTTCAACTTCTTTATCAAGAACAGTTTTATATCTATCTTTTTTTATTTTTAAAAGTTCGTTTTCATTAAATTCAAAAACTTTTATTTGATAATTCAACATAACTTCTTTTGCTACTTGATATTCTTTATCATTTTTTAAATTAAGTTTTCTTTTTGTTTTAAGTGAAAATTCTATAATTACAGTGAATATCAAAGCTAAGAATGAAGAGAATAAAGTTCCTAAAACTGCCAATATAAATGTAATTTCAAATATCAATTCTTTTAAATAAAAAGTTAATATTATTACAACTCCAATAACTAAAATTATTAAAATATAAGTAAAACAATCCTCAAAATTGAAATTTACTTTTTCTTTTTCCTCTATTAGTTCATTAGCTATTTTCTCACATTCATTCATTTCTAATTCTTTTTCATTATCTACTCTCATAATTATTTCCTTTTTTTAATTATCTTCTTTCAAATATTCTTTCATTTCTAATATTTTTTTAGTTTTTTCTTGTTCTTCCAAAAGTTGAGTTTTAATTTTTTTTCTTAAAACATAATCTTTTGCTTTTTCATTGTATTTCTCCATTATTTCTTTTGCTAACCTATATTCTTCATTATTTTTTAATATTTTTTTAAACTTTTTTTCTTCTATATATGATATTAAAAAGCAAACAAAAAGAAATATTACCATTAAAATAATTGCAAATATTAAAAAAACATTCCTCGAATATCCTAAAAATTCTACGAAAAGTAAAAGAAAAGGAAGTATTAGAGGCATTCCAATAAAAAATGAAAAAAATAAAAAGGGAACTATTGATTTTTCTATACTGTTCACTGTTTCTTCTGCTTGTCTTTCTATTTTATTCATTTCTAATTTATTATCGTTCATTTTTTTCTCCTTTTTTTTATATAATTATTTTCATCAAAAAAAATATAAAATAAATAATTCCATAGAAACTTAATCCAAATAATACAATTATGAAAAATATCAAAATTTTGGTAACTATATCCATAACTTTGTTACTTGATAAAATTTTATAAATTTCTATAAAAATATTATAATTAGAACTTTCGTAATCAACCAACATATTGTTATAGATATTATTTAAAGTTTTCTTTAAGGCTTGTTCTAAGGACAAATTATATCCATTTTCTATATCTTCGCTTTCTTTGAATAAATTCAATTTTTGAAATTCCTTATATAAAAAATTTTCCATTTTACTTGTCCTTATTTATCCATTTTCTTAATTTCTTGAACTAACCAATCTAAAATTTCTATTTGACTTTTTTTCTTATTTAAGTCTTCTTTATCGCTAAAACTTGAACTGCATTCTAAATCCACTTGTTTGTTTTCTATTATCAACAATAAATCTTCTATATCTATCATTTTTCCACCTCTACTAAAATATTTTTTTAAGCAAGTATTTTTCTATTTTTTTCAATAATTTCTTTTATCAACATTTCAGAAATAGCATAATAATTCTTTTCTAAAAATGTCTTAGTCTTGAATTTTGCATTTAATTCTTTTGTTCTTTCATCTTCTTTTTTTAAAAGAGGATTGTTTTCTATTTCTAATCTAAACTTATGATAAATGCACTCAACTAAATCTACTTGCATTTTATAAGTTCCTGTTTCTTTTTCTTCAATAATATTATCCATTATTTTTATAAGTTTCTTTACATTTATTAAACCATTTTTAACTTCAAGTTTTGGTAATAATTCTTCATTAAAAAAATCATCATATTCTATTTTCTCTTTTATAAAAAGTTCGGCATTATTAGTATATTCTTGTTTATCATAATCATAAAGCACTATTTCTTTTAAAGAATATTTATTATTTTTCCCTTTTAAGTTAATAGTTTCTCTTGTTAAATTAAATTCATCTGCTTTTTCATATAAATACTGACTTTTTCTTTCATTAGAGTACCACTTTTTATCAATTAAAAAATTAATTTCTACATCTAAGGAAAAATAAAGTTGATTTTCTTCAATTTTATCTTTTGAATAATTATCTAAAAGATTTTGTTTGCTAATCTTTAAAGCATTTGCTAAAATATCATTTCTACTTTGTTTAAAACTTTCTTCTTTCTCTCTTTTTTTTAAATTATTAATTAGTAACATTTCCATAATAAAAACCCCTATCATATTGTTATAATTTATTTTTTATATATTTATATTATACCATAAAATATATGAAATTTCAATTTAAACTTAACTATATAATAAGAGTTTTTTTACAAATTGTTATTCTTTATTTATATTTTTTAACTACTCATAAGATATTTTTCAAAAACAAATATTGTTATTATTTTCTTTCAATTATTGTTTTTTATTCTTTTCTATTTTAAAAATAATATCAGGACTTGCAATAATTTCTTTATCTATTTCTCCATTTTCTATATCTTCTACTTTTTGTTTTTCTTCTTTTGTAATTGTTTCTTTGCTCTTTTTTAAAACTTCCTTTGAAGCCTTATTTAAGTTTTCTAACGATTTACTCAACTGTTCTTTAAAAAGTCCTGCTATCTTTTCTCCACTTGCTTTTGTTTCATCAAATTCAGTTGCAAAAGCCATTCCTGACATCATTAACATAAACCACATTGATTTTTTCATTTTCAATCACTCCTTTTTTTATTGTAATACACATAAATAGTTATTTTTTAATATTTTTAATAATGTAGTTTTCCCAGTTCCATTTAAAAACTCATATAGTTACTGTTTAATTAAAACAAATAAAATATTTTAGAGAAATCTTTCAAAACATATATTGTTATTTTAAATTATATTTTTTCGTTAGATAAATTATTTATCTTTTTAAATTTTATTTTTTGTTTTTCTTGGATAAAAGTGTTTAACTTTTCAATTTTTTCTTTCATATCCCCAAAATCTTTCAAATTAGTTTCAACAAAATTTTTAAATTCATCATCACTGATTTCATTACTTTGTAAAAGTTCTTTAAATTTTTTTGATTTTGTAAAATTTATAAATTCGTTCTCTGCACTAATCTTTTCAATTAATACAGGATTGTTTTGCGAAATATTTTCTAAATTAACACCTATCTTTTCAAGTTCTTCTTTTGTAAAATTAGAAAAACATTTTAAAAGTTCTTCAGTGTTACTAATCAAATAAACAGATGAATGTGAATTTATTGAAAAATAATATCCTATTTGATTTTCACTTGTTATTTCAAAATAAATTCTTTTAATTTTCAAAGAACTGCTACACGATAAATAAATTCCATAAACCAAAATAATTCCTGCAAAAATAAATACCAAATTTCGTAAAATTTCCATTTTAACACCTCTTTCTTTTTTTTGAAACACATATTGTTAATAATTGTTTTACTGTTTCTGTTCCATTTAAAAACTCATATAGTTTCTGTTCCATTTAAAAACTCATATAGTTACTGTTTAATTGTTATCTTGTTTTGTGTTTAAAAACTTATATAGTTATTGTTTAACATTTTTTTGAATATCTGATTTAGCTTGGTATTTAAAAACAAATTTTATTATTCTTTAATTTTGAATGAAATTATGAAAATTTTAATTTATTCTAATTCAAAAACAAATATTGTTATTCTTTAATATCTTATTTTCTCCTTATTTTACTATGTTTAAAAACAAAACTTGTTAATTTTTAATTGAAATAATAATATTTGGATTGGTTGTACATTTAAAAACAAATATTGTTATTCTTTAATTCATTGATAATCATTATAAAGTTACTAAACATATAATCCTGATTTTTTCAATAAATTCAATCTATTTAAAATTTATTGTCTACCTAATTGCTAAAATCTTCTTTTTTTTAAAATTATAGGTGTTATCATAAGTTTATTTAGTTTTAATAAAAAGGGGTAGACAATCTTTTTATTTTAGTAGAACACTACATTTACTCCATTTACATTATATGCTTTATTCTTTCTTAATCCAACTAAATCATTTGTCAAAACAAATCCCTCTTTTTGATAGATATTGTTATTAGAACTTAATTTAGTAGGTAGGATATAATTAAAATAAAATAAATTTTTACATTCTTTTCTGCTTGTTAGCATACTTTCTAAGTTAGCATTTATTTCATCTGCTTTTACAAGTGAACTGATTATAAAGGCATTTTCAGTGATTTCTTTACCCTCTAATATTCCAATATCACTTATATTAGCAAAATGATTATTTGCACCTAAATATAAGCTATAAACAGTTTTAAAGTTAAGTATGCTTTCTTCTATTTTTTTACTTTCTTCATTATCAACAATTAAATATATATCCCAACTAGGTTTTTCTAACCAAAATTGTTCAACTATTAAAGTTGCACCCACTTTTTTATCAGATTTTTTACCTTTAACTTTTTTTACTTCATCATTACTTTTATCTTCTGCTTCATCTTTTTCTTTTTTATCCATTACAGTTACTCTATTAAACATAGCAGTAGTATTAGTAAATGTTTCTAATATCTTTGTAAAACTTTGCTTTTTAGGTACAATAGCAACTTTTAAATCTTTTAATTTTTGATAGTATTCAGGATAACTATTATCTGTTTTACCAAATACTTTTTGTGTTTGTGCATATCCATCATATCCTAACATAGCACCAAATAATCCTAACAATGCAGGTTTGTGTATGTGTGGATAAGTGTCATAAATATCATTCATAACTTCATTCTTAAAAAAAGCAAAATCTCCACTCAAATTAAATTTTAATACTTTCATCAAAAACAACTCCTTTTTCTTATTTTTATATTTTTTACAAATCTTGCTATTCTTTAATTAATAACAAAAGCACTTATATAGTTATTTTTTAATAATATACCTCTTATTAAACCAATTTTTAAAAACAAAATTTGTTAAGTTTTATTTTTTTGTATAGTCTTCTATAATATGTTTTAAAAACAAATCTTGTTATTATTTATTTTTTTGTTTGTTATTCATCTTTTAGTTTTTTAACAAAATATTATACCTAGCTATTCCTTGATATCTAGCTATGCTAAGTTCTACTGTTTCTATTTTATTATATCTTATTTTTTTGTTATAATGCTTTAATATCCGATTTTTAATTTTTGTTAAGAATATTTCTAATTCATCATTTAAAGTACACTCACTTTTAATAATTAAAGTTAAATCCACAAGATTTTCAGTTTTACTATTTTCATAAACTTCATATTTATATCTGTTATAACCACCTGTTAATACTTTCATCATTACCCCCTCTTATTTTATTTAAACTTATATAGTTATTCTTTAATTCTAATTCTTTTAATTTAATTGTTTGCATTTTTAAATTTAAAAACTTATATAGTTATTTTTTTGACTTAGTGCCTAACGGCTATGCCCATTTAAAAACATATCCTGTTAATCTTTAATTTAATTATTCAATTTCATCTAGTTCATTATTTAACTAAATTTCAAATCTTTCAACTTTAATTCCTGAATTTTCTAAATCTGTTATAAAATCCATTTTATCTCTATATAGATAAACTTCTACTTTCTTTATTTTGTCCTTTACCTTTTCCAAGACGCTTCCTAAATTAAAAGTTATAACTGATTTTTCATTATCTCTTTTTTCATATTTAACAAATAAATTCATTGGTGGTAAAATTGTATTTATATCTGTTTCTATGAATAATGCAAATTCATTAAAACAACCAAATTTACTTGCACTATTAAGACTTGTTACTGACTTTAAAGAAGTTTCTTTAAATTTTTGATAATCTTCTTCTGTATATCCCTCTGTTGCACCTAGTTTTTCATATTCTCTATATGTGTTAGGATTTATAATAAATGGATATAGATAATGTGTTTCATCAGTCATAATCATCTTACCTATTGATGAATTATCTGCATTTTCATTATTTGAGTTTTTAAATGGACTTAATACTTCTTGTGTATTGATTGTGTTTTTAAAGTGATTAAATCCTTGTCCTATTTGCACTGCACCTAATATAGATAAGTTACCAAATTTGCCACTTGGAAATGTTGCTCCAAATTGTTTTACATCTACTGTACTAAATAAATTTTTTAAAACTTCTAAATCTTTTGTTCCTTTTTTATCTTTTTTAGTTTCATCTCCAAAAATTAACTCATATCTTTCATCAAGTTCTCTTGGTTGTAGATTTTCTTTATATGATTTAAGATATAAAACATTCTCATTATTCATATCCCATAGATTTCTAAAAGAATATTTAAGTGCTTTATCACTTCCATAAATTTTACCATTTAATGTCATCTTAGGATTACCTGTAAAATCTGCATTCCAATTTCCCATTAAACTTGCTACACCTATTAATCCATATACTTGTTTATCCATTCTCATTTTTATCTTCTCCTTTATTTATAAATTTTATTAAGATTGAAACACTTTCTACTTGTTAAACTAAATAAATTTTAGTTACGATTCTATTATAACACTTTTTTCAATATATTAATAGGAGGTCCCAAGAAATCTTGAAACCTCCTTTATAAATTACTATTCAACTAGACTGCGCGAGTAGCTTCTTTTAACCATTCTAACTCTTCACCTTCAAAGTATGGAGAAAGAACTTCAAATACTTTTGCATGGTATTTATTCAATTCATATTTATCTTCGCTTGTAAGCATATCTACAACAACAGCTTCTAAATCCCAAGGAACAAATGTCATAACTTCGAATTCCATAAATTGACCATATTCATTTTTCACGGTATTACGGATAATAAGTTCATTTTCCAAGCGAATACCGTGAGATCCTGAAATATACAACCCAGGTTCATTAGTCATAGTCATACCGTCTCTAAATGGTTCAGCTGCACGGTAAATTCCCCAGTGAATACCTTGTGGCCCTTCGTGGATATTTCCTAAATACCCAACTCCGTGACCTGTTCCGTGATTGAAGTTTTCATATTCATACCACAATGGAGCACGAGCAAATAAGTCAACATTCGCTCCACAAACACCTTCCATAAATTTAAGTCTTGACAGGCGTAAATGACATTGTAATACTTTCGTATAATCTCGTTTCAAACGATCACTTATTTCACCCATAGCTGTTGTACGAGTAATACCAGTTGATCCTTCTTCATAGTGACCACCT
>ERZ773014.1601-NODE-1601-length-14179-cov-5.409941_pt1 | contig 14179 bp, 14 predicted proteins | sample MGYA00580841_ERZ773014 | MGnify/ENA primary metagenome ERZ773014 (study PRJEB29015, sample SAMEA2737989) | human oral metagenome | biome: human oral; feature: human-associated habitat; material: dental | place: China | collected 2067 ...
ATAATCAACATGAGTAACCACATTCTCCTTTATCTCTCTTACCATTTAATCTCCTGTATATCTAAGATTTTTGCTATAAGCCTTATATTTCAAAAAATTTACTTACTTTTTCTGTGTTCTCTTTTGTCCATGCACCTGACCATAAAAGCTTTCCATTCTCCAAAAAGATCAAATAATCACAGCATTCCTTTAAAAACTCCGGATCATGAGTTATGATAAAGCTTGTTCTTCCCTCAGCTTTTAAATGCTTTATAATTTCAGAAACTTCCAACATATGCTCATAGTCAAGACCACTTGTCGGCTCATCAAAAATCAATATTTCCTTATCACTTGCTATTGCACTGCCAATTGCCACTCTCTGTTTTTGACCTCCCGAAAGAGAGAGTGGATGTACATCACAAAACATCTCCAGATTCAACTCTTTAAGTATTTTCTTAGCATTTTCTTTTGAGATCTCATCATCTTCTTCCATACTTAAAATAACTTCATCCAAAACACTTTCCGTAAACAATTGGTGATTTACATCCTGCATTACCATATAACTTAGATTTTTCCAATCCTTTGCCATAATAATACCGGATTTATAGTTTAGACTTCCCTTTACCCCTTTTTCAAGTCCGCATATCATCTTTGCAAGAGTGGATTTACCTGCACCATTATACCCTAAAACTCCTACAATTGCACCATATGGAACTGTTATATCAGGAATATCGATAAATTTTCTTTTCCCGTAAGAAAATGAAATATTATTAAAACTGAAGTTGTTTTTATTACTGTTTTCATCATTCCTTTCCTCAAATTTGACCGGCCGAACGGAACGAAGCCCCATTTGATGCAATTGTGTTTCTTCAATTTTTTTAAATTCATCAATAGATAAGTCATTTACAATCCTTCCGTCCTTCATATAAATGACTCTGTCCGCAAGCTCCATCAGATAATACAGTCTATGCTCAGCAATAATAACAGTCTTACCTTGCTTTTTCCAATTTCTTATTACCTCCTTCAAATCGGAAATAGTACGAAGATCCAAATTTGAAGAGGGTTCATCAAGGATAAAAATTTCCGGTAACATTGCTGCAACAGATGCACATGCAATCTTTTGCTTTTCACCTCCTGACAAAGCGAAAATATCTCTGTCAAGAAGATATTCCATATTTAAATCCTTGGTTATACGGCCTATTCTTTTATATATTTCTTCTCTTGATACACCGGTATTTTCGCATCCGAAAGCAATCTCTCCGGTGGAGTCCACACTAAAAAACTGAGAACGAGGATTTTGAAAAACAGAGCCTATTTTTTGTGACAATTCGTATAATGTCAATTCAGATGAATCTATTCCGTCAATTAATATTCTGCCTTTGAGCTCTCCCGGATAATATGCAGGTGAAAGCCCGTTAATCAGTCTTGTAATTGTAGTCTTACCGCAACCTGAAGCACCGCAAAGAACTACAACCTGCCCGGGCAAAATCTCCAGATTTATATCATAAACACCGGCACTATGCTCTACAGTATTATAAGAAAAAGACACATTTTCAAGTACAACCATACTATTTATATTCTCCCTATTATTATCCATATAACTAAAGCAACTATGAGAATAGCCATACCTGCATCCCATATTCCAAATCTCAGCTCAACCATACAGGTTCTTTTTTTCAGTCCTCCAAGTCCTCTTGAAAGTGCCGCCGCTGAAAGTTCTTCGCCTATCTTTGCAACAGACATCATAAGTGGAACCAATCTGTATTCCAAAATCATTGACGGGTTTTTCAGGAATTTCTTGGTTCCGAATCTTATCTCTCTCATCCTCATTGCATTACTGATGGACTTATTCTCCTCTGCCAAGGTCGGAACAAATCTAAAAACAACCGAAACAGGAATAATAAATGCCTCCGGAACATGCCACAAATTCATTGCGGATATAAACTCATTCGGCTTTGTTGATTTTATAATATAATAACCAAACATAAATACAGGGAAAAATCTAAAAATAAGTTCTACAATAAGTCCTAAAATCATAGAAATCAGATATGGGAATTCAAACTTTCCTCCATATATTTTTACAAAGATTGCAATTACAAATAAACCTCCGTAAATAAAAGCCGGACGATATCTCTTATCTGAAATCAATAAAAAAATAGGAATAAATACAAGTATTGAATTCAATATAAGATTCTTATGAACGAAAAAAATCAAAGTTGCAAGTACAAGCATAACAAGTACTTTAGTACGGGGATCAAGGTATAATCCCCTATGTTTTGGAGGCTCATAAATTATATTTTCTTCCATACTATGCAATTCCCGCTCTCTCAAAATGCTTTTTTAACATTCTTCTGCCAATAAATGCCCCAAGAATTGAAGAAATAATAATACAAACCAATGCCACAAATCCCATCCATGGCGGCATAAATTTTGTTACTTCCATTACATATTTCTCACCCATAGCTTCTCGAACACCTGCCATATAAGTCTCTGTCATCAACCACATCGGTGCAGGAAGCCCTAGCATACTGCAAGAAAAAATTACAAATCCAAGAATATTCATGCTGAACTTCTTATATTTTCCTGCTTTCATAACAAAGTCGGAAATAAGTCCCAACACAATAAAGCTTACAGTAGGAATCCATGTATATCCCATAATATACCAAAATATACCGATAATAACCGCCATAATACTTACCATTCCGAACTTTTCCACTTTAGTCAAAAATAACATAAAAGGTATTCCTGTAATAAGCGGAACCAAAATAAACAGCAAAGGATAAAGGAATGGGATTGCATTAATCATTCCCACTGTAAAAAATACCACAATATAAATTGCCGTATATACACCTACATGAATCAAATCTTTTGTCTTTAAACTGTCACTTTTCATACAAATTCCTCCTAGAATTTATTTATCTAATTTATGATAACTTAGATTGCATACTTAGTTATCTTTAAGTTAAAAATATGCCACATATTGTGACAATCTTAGATTTGAAGCAATTTCCTCCATCCTGCCGTAAAAAAACTCGACAGACTTTGAACAGAATCCAGTGCTGTTTCTTTACTGAAATCATGTAAAACCGTTTCAAAAATACAGGCATAATATGAATGTATAATCATATGTAACTCATTCTTTGCAACACGATTATAAGAAATCCCCTTTTTATCCAGCGTTTCATACATACGATACATACTGTTTAATTCACGCTCAACAATGCGGTCAATATAGTTATTATATTCCGTTCCGTCCGAGCAGCAAATTATAAGCTTAAATATATCGAAATGCATATAAATATAGTGTATAAATTCTCTTATAGCATCTGAAGAAATATTCCAGATTTCATCCGTATTTCCCGTATCTATATTATCAAAGCATTTATCTTCAGCTCTATCAAATCCGGATAAAAGACCGGTTGCCACATCATCTACAAGTTCTCGAAAGATGGAAGACTTATCCTCAAAATGCCTGTAAAATGCACCTGTGGTAACTCCTGCCTTCTTACAAAGCTCCCTGAGATTGGTCCTTTCATAACCATTTTTTAAAAAAAGTTCCTTTCCACTTTCTAATATCTTTTTATGTGTGATATCATATGCTCCGTTTGACATACTTTTACCTTTCTGATAACTTTGTTATCATTTTATCCCTTTTTAAGTTAGGTGTCAATAACTAACACCTATATCTATTGCAAATAATCAAGCCTTTTTAAACTTCCCTCATCAAAGGTATAATTCTGTGTTCTTAAAGGATATTTTATCTCGCCTTCATAATACCATGGGTCCTCACTGTGGGCAGGATTTTTAATTATATGAAAACTTTGTGCCGGCATAAATCCCTGTGCAAGCAAAAACGCCTTTTCTCCCACTTCATTTTCACAGATATCAGCCACCATTACCACATGTCCCGGGCTTCCTCCCTTTATAAAAATATCCCCCACCTGAATTTCAGAGATATCTACAGGTCTTGACTCTTTTTCCATAGAAAGTGTGGAAGAATAGGCAAATACAATGCGAAGGTACTTTTTAAATGTTTCCTCACCGCTGTCAGGATTTGTACTTTGCTCCCAGTACGGTTTATCATTTGAAAACTTTACCCTATACCCCTGTCTCCAGTGCTTAAAATCACATACAAAGCCGTCTACAAATGTAAAGCTTATTTTATCCTGCTCTCCTGTCTTATAAAGATATTCAGCATATATTCTCATAATGCTGTCTGCACATTGCTGCAAATCCTCCTCTGCCACTTCCATGGAAAATACCGCCACGTGACCGTTTCCTGCCTTTTCTCTTTTATCAAAATAATATACCGGAGTACCGTCAGGCTCCAAATTATAATTGCCTATAAAATAGGCAAAACTTCCCTCAGTCGCTTCCACCCTTTTATATCCCTTTGGAGTAATAAAACGGGTAAAAAGTGTATTGCCCTCAGGATTTATAAAATCCGAAAGTTTTACAGCACTTTCCTCAGTGCTTTCTTCCTTGCTCTCATTATCATTTGTTTTTATATCATTACTATTTTCAACAATTGTACTTTCCGCTTCCTCATTTGTGACGGTATTCATATTTTTACTCTTACAACCCCAACATATGCAAGCCATCATAATAAGCAGTAAATAAAATTTATTTCTCTTCATAAAATTCATCAATGTCTGTATACCCCCTTTCAAACTCTTAAAATCAGATTTATTTACTTTAAGTACTCCTCTATTTTGTCTTCATATTTTTTTAAAAGTTCCCGAGAATATATTTTTTCATTTTTTGAGTCTCTAACTTCTTTCCAAAGGGTAACTGCAGCTTTTAACTTATCAGAATAATTATTGCTACATTCATCTAAACAAAAATCTTTTAGGAACTGATTCCATTGACAAGCTGAATTATCATACTTGGCGTAATCCGATTCGCCATAATATACTTTCAGCATATCTTGTATCGTAAAGCTTAGATTATTTTCGGCTTTTACTTTCCTCCAAGCTGTTGCCATATCAGCATTAAATTTAAACGGATTAACACCTGTTACGGCAGAAAAATAATCTCTAAATTTTTGGTTAAAGGAAAAGCCACATTCAAGCAACGGCGTATTTAAGGTTATCGCTTCGGCTTGTTTTTTGTTTACTTTCCTTACAGACTTTTCTATTCTATTTCCTTTGAAATATTGTTCTATAATATGATTCAGCTCCTGTTTTGTACCTCTGTATTCTAATCCAAGAGATTTACAAATTTGCGAAAGTTCTTCTCGATACCAATAGTATCTGTTAAATTCCTCAAATGATTTTATATTGATAAAATCCGCTCGATTATCTTTCAACTACTTACCTCCAGCCTCTAATTTTTCTTTGTTTAAATAATACCCATTATATAATTATAAACTCTTTAGCAAACTTTGTGACAAGTTCATGATCAAGTGTAGTGGCTAAGTTTTCTTCATTAGGTCGCGTGGGCAGTACCATCTTTTAGTTTGCGTCAGTGTCTGACTTAACTAAAAGGTATCAGTTTGGCAAACTGGGACCTGTACATGTACCTACGGGATTTTTTTATCTGTACATCTTTCGATTCTATAAAAACGGCACCATATACACAGGGATATAATTAATGCCATTTTCCCACTTATAATCCTTCGTATGAACAACGTATTTATCTCTTATGCGGCTACTGAATTTTCTACAAAAATTGTCCAGCGATTTATGATTTCTATAGTTTCCTGATTTAACTTCCACCGGACATATTTTATCGCCTGTTGATATTAGAAAGTCGATTTCATGCAAATGATTTGAAGTTTCACTCCCCATTGTATAATAAAAAAGTTTATTTCCTTTAGCAGTTAGCATCTGAGCGACTGCATTCTCGTATACATACCCCATGTTTGCCTCTAGTTTATCAGAAAGCAGTTTATTATAGATTATATTTTCAGTGTACTTCTTATCTCTGAAAGCAAGAGTTACAAACAATCCTACATCAGATGTAAAAAGCTTATAGCGCCCCGCATCCTTCTCAAGCGACATTCCTACACTTGGATTATTAGCATGATATGCAATAAGCACTGTATAGGAACTCAACATATCAGGGACAAGTTCCTTCATTTGTTCTGATTTTATGCCAGCTCTAGCATTTGCAAAAACATATCTTGATGCATTACCGCTAAGGCTAGCTGGAATAGTATCGTAGACATCTCCCGCAAGGCCTGTCCCATCTATTTTTGCGAAATCTTCCTCGTATAAATCTACAATTTCTCTTTTAGCTTCATCAACTGCCTGCAGATTATTATCTGCCAAATATGTTTCAACTGCCTGAGGCATACCGCCAACAAGCATATACAGCCTAAAAATACGCATCAGACTCCTATGCATCGTATTACCGGCCGGCCTTGCCTTAGGCAGAAGCTGTACCTCATCAAATATGATTACTGATTCCTGCTCATACAGTCTAACACCAGTCAGCTGTTGCAGTTGGAGAAAGAAAAAATCCAGACTATACAGATCCTCGAATAAGCTATTGATATCTTTGCTGGTACGAGCAAAATCAAGCAATATACATTTTCCTTTTAAAAACTGTTGTCTCCATATACATCACCTCACTATAATGATTTTACTCCAAATCCCCATTTAAATATTTTTAAATTTTCCTCAAATCCCCATTTAATAGTCTTACTTTTATAACATCTGCCTTTATAAAAATACATTAAAATGATTTGCCCAGGAGGCAGCTCTGCTATTCAACGCCGACGGAACTCTTTGATGATTTCTTGGATCAGGTGTATTCAGTTATCAAAGTGCATGTAGCTTAATTTATTACTTCAAGTGTTCAACTTGAAATTGCAATTTGCGTTTTAATTTTGTAACATTTTCAAATATATATCTAATCTTTCATTGATATACTTGGCAAATAAAGACTCCATTGATTTTAAATTATGTTTCACATGATATTCATCAAAAGCATTATAATAGGCAATCCTATCTGTAAATTTTATATCGATAGGTGTATACCCTGCTTTCATTAACTCAAGATTGACAAGAAGTCTTCCCGTTCTTCCGTTTCCATCAATAAATGGATGGATTCCTTCAAACTCTATATGAAATCTAGCCAGCTTTGTAACAATATGTTCCTCACTAGCTAAATAATTCCTTAAAAGTTCTTCCATTTTAGTAACAATCAAATAAGGTTGCGCAGTCTCATGTGCAGCACCCATGATGCGAACAGGAACTCTTCGGTAGACACCTCTATCATCTTTCTTATCAGCAAGAACTAAATAATGGATTTGTTTAATCACTCTTTCATTAATTTCACATTTTTCCTTTACAAGTTCAGTTACAAAATCAAATGCCTCCTTATGTCCAATTACCTCTAAGTGTTCCTTTAATGATTTCTGGTCAATAGTAAGCCCTCTAAGAACCATATCTGTCTCTCTCAAAGTCAAAGTGTTGCCTTCGATTGCATTTGAATTATAGATATATTCTGTCAGGAATTCTTCATTTAATCTCTCGAGCTCTCCTTCTGTTAAAGGTCTTCTTTTATTTAGTTCTTCTAGTTTTTCTTCTATGATTGGAATGAGCGATTCCTTAGTTTTATATCTGCCATCAGTTGGCTTTGCTGCATCATGTGGAATTTTCCAAGCCCTGCCTTCTTGATATGCACCGGGAATCTTACCTTCCGAGCATAAAACCCTTACTCTTCTATCAGATATGCCCCATTTTTCAGCTGCTTGCTTCACTGTAATGTACATATGTAATCCCTCCATTTTGTAATATGATAGCATTTTATCGGAATAATACCAATAACATCGGAATAATATTATGCTTTTTATCGGAACGATATATACGGGATAACCTTAATCATAACGGAATATTATACAGGCACTTTTCGGAATGATATCCTACATAAACAAAATACCTCTACTATCATAAACACTTTCTGTATTTTGATTCCCACACCTAATTGCCCTATCAAGTGCCATGATTGTTGCAATCGCACCATCAATCTTTTCTGTTTGAACGGCACCCCATCTATCAAAGGAAATTTTTTTGATATTAAATCTTTCTCCCAGCTTTTCTATAAAGCTTTCTATATATCCATAGTGAACTACATTTCCTTCTGTTGTCTGAATATACCCTTGCCTTTCCCATATATCATATGGAACATGGTCTCGCTTAACCCTTAACTCCAGAGTTTCTTCCAGTAACCAAAAATATGGAAGTATCACAAATTTATTGGCATCCACCTAATTGCTTGTTTTACCCACTGGTTAAGTCTTAACTGTCTAAAGGAATTTTCCTCACCAGGATTTTGCTTTGCTGATTCACAGGCAGCCTTTACTTTATCAATTCCAACCGTCACCCTTAAAGATGGATTTGCTTTCTTCCAAACCTCAGGATCTGTCCAGTCATCTTTTTCATCTGCTCCATAAATCACATGATAAAAGGTAGGATCTATTTTCCTACCTTCTAAAATATCCTTAGCCTTTTGATGAGTTTCATAGCAGATTGAATGCGTATCTGTTCCTATAAAATAAATTAGAGCAAGAACCGTTAAGTTCCGCTCTTTTCCCTGCTATTGACATATCCTGACAGGGACTTCCAAAAGTTATAATTTCCACCGGCTCTATTTCATAGCCTTTAATATCTGATACATCCTCTAGGTGCTTTACTTCCAGCATTCTTTTTGTTGTAACCCTGATGGGAAATGGCTCAATTTCTGATGCCCATAGCAGAATTTACATCTATGTGAAAAAATACCTTGTCCTTCACCAAAGAACCCCTCATAGCAATTTATCCAATTTGCTAAAAGAAGTTCTAAGTTTGTAACTAAATTATATCCATATTTTTCAAACTAATATCCAGGGCCTTTACCGAATGAGTCAAGGCACCACAAGATATAATATCTATGCCTAGGCCCCTATAGTCACCTATATTTTCTGGACTTATATTTCCAGATACCTCAATAAGGGCCCTGCCAGCTATAAGGTCTACAGCTTCTCTAATCTGGTCTATAGACATGTTGTCCAACATTATTATGTCACAACCTACATTAAGGGCTTCCTTAACCTGGTCCAAGCTTTCCACTTCCAATTCTATCTTTTTTGAGAAGGATATCTTGGCTCTTGTCTTTTCAACTGCCTGCCTGATGCCACCTGCAACACCTATGTGGTTGTCTTTTAACATGACCATATCAGATAGGTTGTACCTGTGGTTTTTTCCACCCCCAACTTCTACGGAATACTTGTCAAATACCCTGAGTCCTGGGGCAGTCTTCCTGGTGTCAGCCAGACTAACGGATTCATCTCCCAGGGCATCCACCATATACCTGGTCATACTAGCTATACCGCTCATCCTCTGAAGGAAGTTTAGCCCAGTCCTCTCAGCCAAGAGCATGGCCTGAGCCTTAGATTCAACTATAGCTATCTTATCGCCCTTGCATACCCTATCTCCATCCTTGTAGGAACAAGTAAATTTTACGCCTTCATCCAAGATTTTAAAGGTCTGGTAAAATACCTCTAGTCCACAAATTATACCGTCTTCCTTGGCTATCAAGTCTGCCCTGGCCATCCTATCCTCATCTATTATGGCATCGGCACTAATATCCTTGTAGTTGATATCCTCCATAAGGCTCTCTTTAATCTTATCAAGCATCTTAATTTTTAAGCCAGTATTCATAAAAATCATGGCTCCTTTCCTTTATTGTATCTACCAAAATCTTATGGTAGCCATCAACTATATCCTCTATCTTTCTAGTTTCTGTGTTTTCTTCCATATGGGCCCTAAAGTCTGGTAATAAAGTATTCAGGTTTTCACCACACTTCATACCACAGAAGCAGGCCTCTAAAAGTGAGTTTGATGCCAGCCTATTTCTACCATGTAGGCCTGTGCAAGATGTCTCACCTATAGCATATAGGCCTGTTAGGCTAGTCCTACCATCTATCTTGGCCTTGATGCCACCCATTTGGTAGTGCTGGCCCGGGCATACAGGTATCATATCCTTCCTAATATCTATACCCTTGTCCATACAGGCCTGGAAAACTGTCGGAAACCGTTTATCAATCCTTTCCCTATCCCTTATATTCTCAAGAGATAGGTAAACATGGTCACTGTGGTCCTCCTCCATCTTTTGTCTTATGGCCTTGCTGACTACATCCCTGGGAAGCAATTCATTGATAAACCTGTCTCCATTAATGCCAAGCAGGATGCCTCCCTCTCCCCTCAAGGCTTCAGTTATTAAGCTATGTCTACCCATGGATTCATCATATAGGACTGTTGGATGTATCTGGATATATTCCAAATTTAATATCTCTAGCCCATGCTTCATAGCTATAGCCAGGGCATCACCAGATACCGACTTATAGTTGGTAGATGAATTAAATATACCCCCTATGCCACCTGTTGCCAGGACTACTGCCCGGGCATATATATTCCTATATTGCCCACCAACAAAGACCCTTATGCCTACAGCTTTATTATCTTCAATTATCAGATCGTAAAAAGTCGTATTTTCACAAATATCTATATTAGGCCTGACCTTCACCCTTTCTGCCATAACCTCACACATAGACCTGCCAGTAAAGTCTCCAACATGGTAGACCCTGGCCAGCCTATGTCCACCTTCCTTATGGAGACTATAGGTATCCTGGTCAATTTTGTCAAAGTTGACACCATAACCTATTAATTCTTCTACCACATCTAGGGATTTATCTAAGATATTCCTAACGACATCCACATCATTCTCATAGTGGCCTGCCTTTAAGGTATCCTCTATATAGTCATCTAGATTTTCATGTGCTAGCCTAGCCGATATACCTCCTTGGGCCAGGTATGAATTAGCCTCATCCATACTCTTTTTAGATATTAAACATACCTGGTAAATAGGGTCTAATTTTAAGGCACAAGAAAGACCTGCCGCACCACTACCAACTATTACAATATCATAAAAATCTCTCATTTAACTCATCTCCATCATCTTTTTGAGAGGTCGGCTGGCCCTCTCCATTAAGGACTCGTCAAGTATAATTTCTGGTCCTTCATCTACCAATACCCTGTATAGATTTTCCAAGGTATTCTTTTTCATATCCTCACAAGGCTTCATAGATGAAGGTATAATAAATTCACTATCTGGTGATAGCTTATTCATCTGGTATAAAATGCCCTCTTCTGTACAGACAATATATCCCTTCTTCTTAGTCCTTCCAACATAGTCTAAGAGTGCCTTGGTAGATCCTACGCAGTCTCCAAGCTCAACTACTCGGCTTGTACATTCTGGATGTACAAGGACATCGTAGCCATACCTATTCTTTAAGTCCTCAACCTCCTCATATTCCACAAAGTTATGGTACTTGCAGTAGCCCTCATGGAATATAAAGTTTTTGTCCTCTATCTGGTTTGCTATATAGGATCCCAAATTTTTATCTGGCAAGAAATATATATTCTTGTTCGGTAGGGCCGATACTATCTTCATAGCATTTGAAGAAGTAACACAGACATCACTCCTAGACTTTACATCTGCTTTTGTATTTATGTAAGAGACTATAGCTACATCATCATACCTTTCCTTGATACCGTCTAAATCATCTAGGTTTACCATGTCTGCCATAGGACAGCCTGCCCCTATGTCTGGAATCAATATTTTTTTATCGGGATTCAAGAGCTTAGCACTCTCACCCATAAAATTGACACCACAAAAGCAAATAATCTTATTTTTTGCATTCTGGGCATCCTTAGCTAGCTTGAAAGAATCTCCAACCTGGTCAGCTATGTCCTGAACCTCACTATTAGCATAAAAATGAGCTAGGATCAAGACGTCCTTCTCCTCTTTCAAGCGTAAAATTTTCTCTTTTAAAATTTCAATTTCCTTTTCCATATATTCTCCTCAACATATAAGACTTGTTTGGTTTGTAGATATATATGTGTATATACACTAACATATTATAATACTATACATAACTTAAAATATGAATAGAAAAGGTGAAGAATCTTCCGAGTCTCCAAATCACATACGAAAAAGGGGGCTATAGGACAAAAAGTGTGTGTGACTAATCCCAGTAAACTGGATAGTTGCTTGAATGATGTAGCTCGCTCCATACAACTGCATCTCCCTGAGACAAGCATTTTCACCACCTTCAATTCGATTGTTTGTAGATGGGATTTTAAACTCAGCTCTTAATTCTTCATCAAGATACGTGAATAGAGTATTATCGTTAAGTAGTCTTAGTATTGATTTTTCAGCCTTTATCAGTCTTTCATGCTTAGGCCTTGGTTTCCCATTTTCATCATATGTTACTTCGCTTAAAAAACGTTTATGCTTGACAATCCAACCTGTAAAACGATCAACCCATATCTTTGAGTCTTCAATACTTTTAACATCAAACAAATCCCTTGCCAGTGCATAAAGCTCTAGCCCGGCTAAAGTATTTGGTCTACTTGTTGTATATCTTTTAACCTGTGAAAACACGTGAAATACGCATCTTTGATGCTTTGCCTTAGGCCACTTTCTCTTAAGTGCTTTTCTAAATCCTTTACCACCATCGGATACAACCACCTTAGGTTCTGCTATACGACTCATTAGAGCCTCCCAAGCTCCTGAATGCTCATATCTGCATACGTACCAACCTAATACATTATCTTTGTCACAACATATCAAAATACACGATTTTCGTGATAAATATATGCCATCTAAATACAGCACATCCTTTGATTCTTCTATCTTTGGTGACATAACCCATATATCCCAAAACTTGGAGGTCTTTCTTCTAAAAGTTCGTCCACCACCTGACATATTACTTTGTACTTCTTTGCTGAATAACCAAGCTAGGAACTGCTGAAGCTGTTTAGTATCATTGTCTATCTTTGGCGTAAACGCTAACTTACAAGACTTACAAAACCACCTTTGAGAGCCAGATTTTATCTTACCGTGTTTTATACATTTGCAATTACAAATTGGACAATTTACCTGCTTCATAATATATTCCTCCAAGAACACTAATTCTAAGGAAGATATACCACGTTTTAACATTGAAATTCCAATATTTTAAAGAGTTTTCACACACACTTTTTGTCCACCCTCAATCTTCTTTCAAAAAAGATTAAACCGACATAACTATTGAAATATCAACTGTTATGTCGGTTTTTACACACACTTTTTGTCCTATAGCCCTTTTATCAAAACTCAATACTCAAAATATGTATCAACTCTAGAAAACTATATCATAAAGAAGCGTTTAAAAGAGTGTCTAAATCGCTTCCACTTCTGTTGGTCGATGTAATAACCTTTGTCGCTCTTTATTACAACACCCTCCTTTAACAGCAATGAAAGAGTTCTGAGGTTAACCTCTTTACTCCCCAATACCATGTTCTCGGACAGCGATTGACTTTCAGAAAATGCTGCTTTCTCATAAAACAATTTCGCAATTTTATTTTGTCTTCTTGTGATAACTTCTGCTCCAAATCCCATGATTACATTGCCTCCTTAACCATTAAATAAATCTATTAGATCATTTTCCTGTATTTTTATATCAATTCCTATGTATTTTTTCATAGTATTCCTCCTTCTCATTAACTGAAACTAATTTATTTCGGTAAGCTTTCTCTATTAGATGAACTTATACTCCTATTGTATCATTTTTTTGTCTGATTCCTATCATTTACACTTTTTTCCACAAATATTCCTATCATTTTCAATCATCAATCTGTCTAAAAATGGCTTATCCTCAACTCTAACTACTATTAGCTTTTGTCTCCAATCTACATTCCCTACAATATGGATTATAGTCATAGTTTATACATGATTGATCGGTATATTTTTCTATTCTATTTTCAAATTCAGATAAAATGTTTCGTTTGTTTTCTCATTTACTATTTTCTAACTTTCCTCTATTATAATCTCTTTAATGTTTATTTTCTTTCATCTAGTACTTAGTAGAACAGGGATCATTTCTTTTATGGCTATCATATACATTATAACCACTCTAAATAGTATAATAGAGGACATTCCAATTTCATAGGATTTTCAATTTCACAACATATTTTCCGTTGTTTTTTTACAGATATTACACTGATTACAAGCTGAAAACAGATTGACAATACTTGACATTTTCTATATACTTTTTCATACAATATGGTAATTTACAATTCATGTTAAATAAAGGAGGAAACTATGGCAAAAATTTTATTTAGTCCAAGTAAATATGTACAAGGTGCAGGAGAGCTTGCTCGATTAGCAA
>ERZ773014.1602-NODE-1602-length-14177-cov-3.625478_pt1 | contig 14177 bp, 9 predicted proteins | sample MGYA00580841_ERZ773014 | MGnify/ENA primary metagenome ERZ773014 (study PRJEB29015, sample SAMEA2737989) | human oral metagenome | biome: human oral; feature: human-associated habitat; material: dental | place: China | collected 2067 ...
TTCCATGCTTTACCTGGACTACTCGCGTAACGACGGCCAGTGGCGCCCCAACCAGTACGGTGGCCGCGAGAACCTTGAGGCCATCAGCTTCCTACAGGAAGCCAACGCCACTGCCTACCGCAAGCACCCGGGCATCATCATGTGCGCCGAGGAATCCACCGCTTGGCCGGGTGTTACCTCCCCCACCGATCAGGGTGGTCTGGGCTTTGGCCTCAAGTGGAACATGGGGTGGATGAACGACACCCTGCGTTACATGGCGGAAGACCCGGTTAACCGCCGCTGGCACCATGGTGAACTTACCTTCTCCCTGGTCTACGCCTTCTCTGAGCAGTTCATTTTGCCGCTCAGCCACGACGAGGTAGTCCACGGTAAGGGCTCACTGATCGCCAAGATGCCTGGTGATGACTGGCAAAAGCGCGCCAACCTGCGTGCCCTGTACGCCTACATGTGGTCTCACCCCGGCAAGCAGCTACTGTTCATGGGGCAGGAATTTGGTCAGGGGGTTGAGTGGAACGCTGACAACTCCCTGGACTGGTGGCTGTTGGAGAACCCAGACCACGCCGGTATCAAGCGCCTGATCACCGACCTCAACGCGCTATACAAGGCCACCCCGGCACTGTGGACCGAGGATTTCACCTACCACGGTTTTGAGTGGATCAACGCTAACGATGGCGACCACAACGTCATTACCTACCTGCGTAAGGGGAAGGACGCTGAGGGCCGCAAGGACCTAATCGCCTGCATCGTGAACTTTGCTGGTAACCCCCACGAGGGCTACCGCGTGGGTCTACCCTTCCCCGGCAAGTGGGAGGAAGTACTCAACACTGACAGCGAGGACTACGCCGGCTCTGGGGTTACCAACCCCGGCGTGCTTGAGGCTGAGGAACTACCCTGGGACGGCCAGAGCGCTTCGGTGCGTCTGCGCGTGCCTCCGCTGGGCGCTATCTTCCTGCGTCCGGTAGCTGACTGAGTCTAGCTAAACCCGCTGGCCGCCGCTAACAAAACCGTTAGCGGCGGCCAGCGGCGTTTTTAGGATTTGCATTTAGTGTCTAGTTTCACTATAAGATAAGTTGGGCCTAAAGGCCTATATGTAATCCCATCTAGCCCCACCAGCTGCGCATTTGCTAGGTTTGTACCACGTTTTGTTTAGGGTCTAATGTGCCATACCGGCATTTTCACATCAAAATGTCTCGACAGTGCTTAATAAGTCCCGTAAAACAGAAGTAATACTCGTTGCAGCTTGTTTGCTTTAAATACCCTTTGGCAAGCAAAACTGCTTAGTCGAAAGCTGAGGCTATGACCGACACTTGGTCCAACGCAGTCGTTTCTCAGGTACGCGCCGTTTCTGGGCGCCCCGCTAAGGCATCCACCCCGCAGGAAGTTTGGGCGGGCCTGTCGGCCGCCGTCGTCGATCACATAGCTGACGACTGGGCATCTACCGACCGCACTTACAAGGCCGGCCGCATGGAACACTACTTCTCCGCCGAGTTCCTAATGGGTCGCGCCCTACTAAACAACCTTTCCAACCTGGGTCTAGTTGAGCAGGCTCGTACCTCCCTCAACGCCTTCGGCCAGAACCTATCTGAGGTCCTGGAAGAAGAGCCCGACGCCGCTCTAGGTAACGGTGGTCTAGGCCGTCTAGCAGCCTGTTTCCTGGACTCCTGCGCCACCCTAGACCTGCCCGTATATGGCTACGGTATTTTGTACCGTTACGGCCTGTTCAAGCAGCTGTTTGAAAACGGTTTCCAGACCGAGCACCCTGACTCTTGGATGGAAGAGGGCTATCCCTTCATCGTGCGTCGCCAAGAGGAACAGCGCCTAGTGTCCTACGCCGACATGACCGTGCGCGCCATTCCTTACGACATGCCCATCACCGGCTATGGCACCAAGAACGTTAACACCCTGCGCCTGTGGAAGGCCGAACCGCTAGAAGAGTTCGACTACGACGCCTTCAACTCCCAGCGCTTCACTGACGCCATTGTTGAGCGTGAGCGCGTCATGGACATCTCCCGTGTGCTCTACCCCAACGACACCACCTACGAAGGCAAGGTGCTGCGCGTACGTCAGCAGTACTTCTTCTGCTCTGCTTCACTGCAGGACATTGTGGCCAACTACATTGAGCAGCACGGCACCGACCTACGCGGCCTAAGCGACTTCAACGCCATCCAGCTCAACGACACCCACCCGGTGCTGGCTATCCCCGAGCTGATGCGTCTACTGCTAGACAACTACAACATGGGCTGGGAAGAGGCCTGGGAGGTAGTCACCAAGACCTTCGCCTACACCAACCACACTGTGCTGGCTGAGGCCCTAGAGACCTGGGAGATGGGTATTTTCGACCGCATCTTCCCGCGTATCGCCGAGATCGTGCGTGAGATCGACCGTCGCTTCCGCCTAGACATGGCTGAGCGCGGCCTCGACCAGGGCACCATCGACTACATGGCCCCGATTTCCGGCGGCCGCGCCCACATGGCTTGGATCGCCTGCTACGCCTCCTACTCGATCAACGGTGTGGCCGCCTTGCACACTGAGATTCTCAAGCGCGACACCCTGGCCCACTGGTACGCCATCTGGCCCGAGCGCTTCAACAACAAGACCAACGGTGTCACCCCGCGTCGCTGGCTCAAGCAGTGCAACCCCCGCCTGGCCGCCCTGCTGGATGAGGTAACCGGTTCTGACCAGTGGGTTAAGGACCTAAGCGTACTGAGCGAGTACACCAGCGCCGGCAACGACGACATCTACCGTCGCCTAGGCGAAATCAAGGCCGCAAACAAGGCTGACTTCGCCAACTGGATCGCTGAGCGTGAAGGCATCGAGATTGACCCTGAGGCCATCTACGACGTACAGATCAAGCGTCTGCACGAGTACAAGCGTCAGCTGCTCAACGCCTTCTACATCCTGGACCTGTACTTCCGCATGAAGCAGGACCCGAGCCTGCAGGTACCCAAGCGCGTATTCATCTTCGGCGCTAAGGCTGCCCCCGGTTACATCCGCGCCAAGGCCATCATCAAGCTCATCAACACCATTGCTGAGCTGGTTAACAACGACAGCGACGTAAACGAAACCATCAAGGTGGTCTTCGTTCACAACTACAACGTCTCCCCCGCCGAGCACATCATTCCTGCCGCAGACGTCTCTGAGCAGATCTCCATGGCCGGTAAGGAAGCTTCGGGCACCTCCAACATGAAGTTCATGATGAACGGTGCACTGACCATGGGTACCCTCGACGGCGCCAACGTAGAGATCCTCGACGCCGTCGGTGACGAGAACGCCTACATCTTCGGTGCTACCGAGGATGAGCTGCCCGCCCTCAAGCGCGACTACGACCCGCGCTGGCACATGGACAACGTTCCTGGCCTGCGTCGAGTGCTAGACGCACTGGTGGACGGCACCCTGGACGACAACGGTTCAGGCTGGTTCTACGACCTGCGCCGCAGCCTGCTAGAGCCCTCCTACGAGCCGGCTGACGTCTACTACGTGCTGGGTGACTTCGCCGCTTACCGCGAGGCCAAGGACCGCATGGCCCACGACCACGACGCCGACCCGCTAGGTTGGAACCGTAAGGTGTGGGTAAACATCACCCGCTCCGGCCGCTTCTCCTCTGACCGTACCATCAGCGACTACGCTCGCGAGGTGTGGAAGATCAAGAGTGAACCGATCGCCTGATTAGCTCTGCAAGCTGATCTATAACTGTGGGGCCAGTTCCTAGGAACTGGCCCCACAAGTTTAGCTGCTAGTGGTTTTTAACGCGTCAGTGTGTTTGTATTAGTAGCTGGCCAAGTAATTGGGGGCCTGCAAAGCAGACCCCCAACTTCAGTATTGGATTTTAGTACAGCAGCGACGCTAGGGCACGGCGGGTTTTACCCACGCGCGGGTCAGTGGTGCCGATTAGCTCAAACAGCTCTAGCAGGCGCACACGGGCCTGGTCACGCTCATCGCCAGCGCTGCGGCGTACAGCCTCTAGCCCACGTGCCAAGGCGCCCTCAACATCGCCCATAGCCAGGGCGGCGTCGGCCCCAGCTAATAGCTGGCGCCAGGTGGCTTCAGGCTGGTCTGAGGCAGCTAGATCGCCGTCTAAATCCGCGCCTTCTACGCGCTGGAGCAGCTTAACCTGCTCTAGAGCTAGGCGTAACTCATCATTGGCTGGTTCGTTAACCAGGGCGTGCTCGTAGATAGTTTGGGCCTTGGCGTAGTCGCCGGCCTCAATAGCCTTGCGTCCTAAACGCTGCACCTCAGTTTCAACCGGTTCACTTGGCGCTACCGGCACCGCATCTAGGCGTACCCGGCCAGTTATGCCGTTAGCCTGAGCCATCTGCATAACCTGCTCAAAGATCTGCTCTAGCTGTTGGGCGCTGGCCTGGCCCTGGAATAGAGGCACAGGCTGACCACCCAGCACAGCTACCACACTGGGTACGCTTTGGGCAGCAAACAGCTCAGCGATTTTGGCGTTAGCGTCAACATCCACCTGGGCCAGCTGGAAGCGGCCCTGATAGCGGGCGGCTAGCGACTCTAGCGCAGCGTTTACCTCGGCACAGACCTGGCTGCGCGGTGACCATAGTGAAATTACTACCGGCACCTGCATGGAGCGCTTTACAGCGTCCTCAAAGTTGGTGACGTCAACGTCAATCACTAATGGCGAGTCGATTACCCCGCTATCAGCCACGCCGGGGTTAGCCCCAGCCTCGCTACCAGCCCCGCTAGCTGCGCCTTTTGAGGGCGCTAGGGTGGATAGGTCAACAGCACCAAACATCGACATGGATTACTTCCTTACTTAGGCGGGTTGGAGTCGTCACGGGTCACTGAAGTCAGTACCACGCCGGTTCCCAGGGCGGTGGGCACTTTAGCTTTAGCACCCTTGGGAGGCAGGTAGAAGGCCACCATAGCCTCGTAGGTAGCCATCACTTTACTGGTGACTTCTTTATTTCCACCCATATATGCGGCCAACTGCTCAGAGACCGTAATGGTGCTCTTGGCAGAGGTGCGCTGGTAGGTGGTGGTAAAGCTCAGTGAACCTACCGCAATAGCCCCATTGTCGCTGGTTACTAGGCCACGGAAACCGTCGTTACCAGCGCTAACGTTAACCGTGATGCTACCGGCATCCTTTACCTGGCTGGCTACAGCCCGCTCGGAGGCTACTAGCTTGCGCAGGCCGTCGTCGGGGAAAGCCTTGCCGTTAGCAGAATCGGGCTTGTTTAGGGCCTCCACATAGGCGGCCATGGCCTTACTAGGTGAGAACAGGAACTGGGTGGAGTCTGCCTCGATCTGGGCTGAGCCCACGGCCGGACCGGCAGTTGCCGGGATCTTGGCGCCGGCAAATAGGCGCACCCAAGCCCACATTTCATAGTTACTGCGGGCATCTTGTTGGTCCAGCACCAGCAGTAGTGGCGAGTTGTTTTTGCCGCTAATGGCAGAGACGCTGATAGCAGTACGCGGGAAGGCAGAGGTAGCGCCCACCGCAGACATACGCGCATTGGTGTTGAGCGTAGCCACAGAGCCTCCGCCGGCTTTAACCAGCTTGTAGTTAGCTGTGCGCAGGCGCAGCGCCGGGCCGTTTAGGTAGCCAACCAGCTTGGCCGGGTCACGGTCTTTATCGGCGGCGGTAAGCCCAGTTTGGATGCGCTTCAAAATGGTTTCTAGGCGCGTAGAGTCAAGCACCGGCTTAGCCGTGGCATCAGCTTTAGGTGGCTGAGGCTTAGGTAGTTCCTGACCGCAGGCGCTTAGACCCAAACCGGCAGCCGTGGTTACCAGGGCGCCTAGGGCCCCGCGTCGAGTCAAATTCATTTTAGTTTTCCTCCTTAGCCACGTCTTCGCGCTTAGGCTCATCTGCCTGCTCCGGGGTGGGTGCGCTTGCCGCGTCGACGCCGGATGCACTAGCGGCATCAGCGCCGGGCGCACCTGCAGCGTCTGCGCTAGAGGCGCTAGCCCCGCTAGCCGCGCTGGTGCCGCTAGGGGCGCTGGGAGCGGTGTCTTGCGCGGGAGCGGTGTCTACCTGAGCTTGGCCGTGGGCCGGGGTAGGCACACTGTTTGCGCTGGAACTGCTGGCCGCGCTGGAGGCACTAGCTTCAGGAGCAGAGATCACTGGCTCGTTAATGGGCTCAAATACGTCTGTTGAAGCACCTGAGCGCTCCATTGCCAAGGCAGCATTACCAGCAGCCGGAGTGGGGCTGGGGGCCGAGGCTGGCTCATCAAAGATGCTGGAGTACCTGGGCCCAAACGGGTTAGTGCCTGGCTGCACTGCGAAGGGGTTAACTGCCGCATGTGCAGCGCTGGCGGCGCTTAGGGCAGATTCTTCAATGGGCGCCGTGGGAGCTTTGGGGGCAAAACCAGCGCTGTTGGGCGGAGCAAACGGGCTGGCTTGCGCAGCGCTGGCCGCACTAGGCCCAGAAACTGGCGCCTGCGGGGCGCTAGGGGCACTGAAGGTGCTTTGTCCAGCTGCCGGGGTGGGGCCTACAGCGGGGTTAGCGCCCATAACCGGGGCGCCACTAAACGGAGTGGCACTAACCGGAGTGGCACTACCGACCGGGGCGCCATTAAACGGAGTAAACGCAGTGGCATTAAACGCAGTACCAGGCAGGTGCGGCACGGCGTCGCCTTCCTGGGGGGCTACCTGGTCTTGGGCGGCGGCTACGCGGTCCGCTCCCCCAGCAGCCTGGACGGCCCAGATGCCGCGCGAGTCAGTAATCGGGTTGGGTGCGGCCGGGATGGTGCGGTCGGCGTCGACGTCGGCAGCACTTTCGCTGGGCACGTCACGGCGCGGGTCAACCCAGACCTTACCGGCGGCCTCCGCCTGGGCCTTTTCACGCAGCTCCAGGCGAGTGAGGGGACGGTTGGGATCTTTGTTCAGTCGTGCGGCCGCTTCTTCTTGGCGACGACGACGACGCTGAGCATTGGCTAGCTCCTGGTGGCGCATCTGAATATCGAGCATGAAGATGAACACCCCGCCGGCTACCAGCAAACCACCTACGATCAGGCCGGGGATTAACCAGGGAGTGCCTACGGTGCGCTTCCACGACAAGCTGAAGGTGGGGGCAGCTTGCTTACCATCGGTAGCGGCCAGAACTACATAGTTAGAGGAGCTGGGGTCATAAGTGATGGACACTGAGCCCTTGCCGGTCTTGGAGGTCACCCACATGTCTGAGCCGTTTAGGGAAGCATTGGAGGCAAGCGCCTTAATGCAGCCCTTAGCGTCAGGGGTGGGGGTGGCCTTAGCGCTGGAGGTAGCCGTAGCTTTAGCCGACGCCGTAGCTTTAGCCGACGCCGTAGCGGTGGCTTTAGCAGTAGCTGCGGCAGTACCAGTTGCCTTAGCGGTGGGGGTGGCCTTTACATTGCAACGCTCGGTAATTGTGCGCCCAGATAGGGCTTCCCAGGAGCTTAGGCCGGTAACTTCCGTGTAGGGGTCGTTAGCCAGCCAGGCCTGGGCGTCCTCAGAGCGAGCCAGCGCCAAGGTAACGCTAGAGTTGGCATCTTTAGCCTTGGCAGTAATGGTGACAGTGGAGTCAACCATGTTTAAAACGCCGTCGCCGGTAACAACGTACGCCGTGGTGGCTGCCGGTTTAAGCGTGGCCACTGCCGTCTGCGAAGGACGCCAGATGGTGGCTGAGGCAACCGCCAAGATCACCGCCAATAGGCCCAAGGCGATAAGCACGATGCTTAGCACTCGGGGTTTTACTAGGGAAAGAATTCTGTTCACTTAGGTTCTCCTCGGGTGAGCTCGTTCGCGCCGCGCTCTGCGGGATCTAGATATTAAAGCCGTAGCGTAGATATTCTTGGCGTCTAGCCTACACATTTGCTTGAGCCGATGCTAAGAGACAGGCTGATTTGTTTGCTTAGGGGGGAGCTGGGCATCAGTGTCTCATTTGCCGCAAAACCTGCTGCGACCCGCTAGGCTTGGACGGTGGGCACTATTCGCCCCGAGCTTTAACGACCGAGGAGTTAAACGTGGCTGAGGACCACAGTGAATTCGCTATCACCATGCGCGGCTACGATCGGCTGCAGGTGGACCAGCGTTTGGAGAGCCTGAGTCGCCAACTAGTGGAAGCGCGTAACGAGGTGGCCAGCCTTGACCACCGCGCCATGACTTTAGCCGGACAGCTAGCAGAAGCACAGCGTCGTCTACGCGAGAGTGACAAGCCCACTTACGCTGGCTTGGGCTCACGTATTGAGCAGTTGCTACGCAATGCTGAAGAACAGTCTGCCTCTATCTTGGCAAAGGCCAACCGCGAAGCAGATAGCCTGCTAACCCGCACCCGCACGAATGTGGCGCAAATGTCCGAACGTGCTTCCACCGAGGCTGCCACCACTCTGGCAGATGCTCGCCGGGAAGCTGAAGAAGTACGTTCTAAGGCAGAAAATGAAGCCAGCACTACCTTAGCTAACGCTAAAGACCGTGCTCAGGAGCTGGTTTCTGCCGCTAAGCGTGAGGCAGACAAGGTGCGCACCGCCGCCAACACGGAGGCCACCAACCTGACCAACACCAGCCAACGTGAAGCTGAACTGACCATTTCTAGCGCCCGCAAGAAAGCTACCGAGATCACCGTTAGCGCCGAGCAGGAGGCTGCGGCTACTCGCGATGAGGCTGCCCGCGACGCCGAGGAGGCAACCACCAGCGCTGAGCGTCAGGCCCGCGAGCTACTCAACAACGCTCGCAAGGAAGCCCGCCTGGTTACCGACAAGGCCAATACTGAGGCCGAGGAACTGCTGACCCAGGCCCGTAAGGAAGCCGAGACCACTCGCCGCGCTGCTAAGGATGAGGCTGAGGCAGCTCGCGCTGAGGCTGCTGAGCTGCGTCAAAACAGCGCTCTTGAGGTGGCTGCGCTTAAGGAAAGCACCGCTAAGGAAGCTGCCGAGGCTGCTGAGGCTGCCCGTAAGTCTACTGAAGCTATGGTGGCTAAGGCTGAAGAGCAGGCTGCTGACGCCGAAGAGCGTCTGCGTGAAGCTATGGAACGCGCCGAGAAGATGCGTGCCGCCTCCGACGAGGAAGCCCGCAAGCGTCAGGTGGACGCTAACCGCGCTGCTGAAGAGGTTATTGCCGGTGCCCGTAGCGAGGCTGAGCAGCTGATTTTGGATGCACAGATCCAGGCAGATGCCCTCACTGCCGCCGCTAAGCGTGAGGTAGAGGAGCTGCGTGCACAGCGTGACTCGATCAGCTCTTACCTGGAGGAGATGCGCGGGGTGCTTGGTAGCGCTGCCGCCTTTGTAACCGGTATGCCTGCTACCCAGCCGCAGCTAAGCGCAGACTCTAGCTACAGCAGCGACTCTGCTGACTTGGCTGAGTCAGCAGACTCTAGCCAGTCCGCTGCTAGCGCCGCTAGCGCTGACAAGTAGCCGGAAAGAAAAACAAGGGGCGGATGGCCTGTTGGCAACCATCCGCCCCTTTTATTATGCGTAATACTTAAATCACTGCCGTAGTGCTTTAAGCATCACGCATCAAGGTGCGAGCCACGCGGGATCAACGTTTTACCCGCACCTTGGTTTTAACCCTGTCCTAGCTCCAGGCGTAGGCCAGGTAGTCTTGTGCTTCTTCTAATGAGTGCCCCAGAGACTTCATAGAGCGCGAGTAGGCTCCCGCAGCGCGGTGGGTAGCTGCCTGGTCACGATCAAGCACATAAGTGCCCAAGCGGCCTCGTCCCTGCACCACTCCGTGACGCTCTAACTCGCGATAGGCCTTCGCCACGGTATTAGTGGCTACACCTAGCTTGGCGGCTAAAGTGCGCGTAGCTGGTAGGCGCGTGCCGGGGGTAATAACGCCCTTTTCCACACCTTTACTAACTGCATCTACAATCTGTATGAACACCGGGAGGCTAGAACCCGGGTCAATCTTTATGTTTAAACCCACTGTCTTGCCCATATGCAAAGTGTGCACCAATATCAGAGCGTTTTCCAGTCCTAGATTCTCCTAAAAACTGCAGGTGAGAGCAGGTTTACAGTAAAATTGCAAATAATAGATAGGTGTCTCTTATAAAAATTTCTTAATTGATAAGCCACCCCTATAGATATTCTTCATTGAACATCTCTAACAGCATTAATTTATGGCAGCCTCCCCGCCATCTCAAGGGTTTATTAATCAATTAAGGTAAATATAAAGCTAAATTTATTCCCATAGAACAAAGTAACTCAATTTAGTCAAGCATAAACAAACAGCACGAACTTGGCAGTTATTCCAGCAAACCCGCCACTACCTGCGAGAATAGCCCCCTCCTTGGAGCTATTATGCTCTACGCGAACGCACACTAAACCGCTGGCCATCGCGTCCAACTGACACAATCGCTACCACAGCTTGCGGTTCCAGCAGGAGGTATGCCAGTGACGACGCTCCTCCAAACCTCGCTCAGCCCCAAACAATGATTCATTAGACCAAGCCACCACATGGGGTGTACGTGGGGCAATCGTCTGATTGCATCCGGGGCAGATATAGCTTTTATCAGCCCCGCGCACATTACGCACAGTAAACTCCGCTCCCCCAGGCCCGCGCTGTGAGCGTGGCAAGGAAGCTAACCGGTCCATATTTAGTGGTACATGGGGCTGGTTATAGGGTCGCTTAGAGCTGCGTCGGGCCATAGGGACGATTATAAGAAGCCAGCTCGACGACGTCGCCAAAAACAGCGACGCCGTCGAGAATGTAACTCAGCCCTTAACGGAACCAGACATCAAACCGCCCACGAAGTACTTACCCAGGACGATATAAACCAGCAGCGTAGGCACTGAAGCAATCAGAGCACCCGACATTGAGGCACCATAGTCGGCCAGAATCGAGCCGTGCGCTAAGTTACTCAAAGCCAGCGTTACCGGGCCGTTTTGCGCCCCGCCACCAAAGAACAAGGCAAACAGGAAGTCATTCCAGGCGCTAGTGAACTGCCAGATCAGCACCACCACAAAAGACGGCACAGAAATCGGTAGCACCACCGAGAAGTAGGTGCGCAGCATCCCGGCCCCATCCACGCGGGCCGCCTCAATAAGCTCATTAGGCACCGTCTCGTAGTAGTTACGGAAGATCAAGGTAGTGATCGGAATACCGTAAACCACATGCATCAAGATCAAAGTGGGGATCCCAAAGCCCAGGTCAGCGTTAATCACCAGGCGCATCAGCGGAATCATCACCGACTGGTAGGGAATGAACATGCCAAACAAAATCAGCGTGAACACCACATTCGCCCCCGGGAAGCGCCACTTAGAAAGCACAAAGCCATTAGCACTACCCAGCATGGCTGAAATCAGCGCCGCCGGAATCACTAGTTGCAGCGAGCGCACCAGTCCACTGCCTAGTTCTTCCCAAGCCCGCGACCAGTTTTTAGTTTCCCAGTGCTCAGGCAGGTACCAGGTGGTGGAGGGGTCAGCCTCAGCCGAGCCCTTAAAAGAGGTCACAATCAGCACATAGACCGGAATTAGCACCAGCGCCAGGGAGATAAATAGCAGCACGTAGCGCACGGTGGTTCCTAGCTGAAAGCGCCGGGAGCCATGAGCGCGCTCAGTTTTAACTTTAGGCTCGCTCATATTCATTTCCTTGTCTTAGTGTCGTGGATCAGGTAGGGGATAACCGCGATAGCTACCAGCGCCAGCAAGATCACGCCTACGGCGGCGGCGTTGGAGTAGTCGTTGTCGGTCATGAAGTTGTACATGTCGATTGCGGGCACCTTAGTGGAGTAGGTGCGCTGGTCGGTGATCGACATGATTAGGTCGAAGCTCTTAAGCGACATGTGCCCAATGATGATCACGGCGCTTAGAGCAATGGGGGTTAGCTGCGGGAAGATGATGTTTTTGTATAGCTGCCATTCATTGGCGCCATCGACGCGAGCGGCTTCACGTAGATCATCTGAAATGCCCCTAAAACCGGCCAGGAATAGGGCCATCACATAGCCTGCTAGCTGCCAGATGGCTGGGATTGCAATTGCCAAGATGCCAAAGTGGACATTTGAGGCCCAGCTGTTTTCTAGGAAGGTTAGCCCGCACATTTCAAATAGTCGGTTTAGACCTGAGGCTTCGCTGCCGGTTTTGGAGTTGAGCAGCCAGCGCCACACCACACCGGAGGCCACAAAGGACACCGCCATGGGGAATAGGAATACCGAGCGGAAGATCCCCTCCCCCTTGATGGGCTTATCTAGCAGCCAGGCCCATAGGAATCCCAATACTAGTGTGCCCACTAGGAAGGCCACGGTGAACAGGATCAGGTTGATGAAGGAGTGCTGGAAGTTTGGGTCTTCAAAGAGCTTGGAGAAGTTCTCAAAGCCCACATACTTTGACGGGCGCCGTCCTGAGACCTGGGCGGCCCGGTGGGTGTTGTATAGGGAAGTTTTGAAGTTGGCGCCAATCATGCCGTAAACGAAGATTGCCACCAAGATTAGGGACGGAGAGATTAGCAGCAGGCCTGGGCCCCACTGCTTGATCTTGTTTTTACGCCGTCGCGCCGCACGGGCTTGGGACATGCGTTGTCCTCCTTGACACTTGCTGATGTTAAAAGGTGGGCGACGCCGTCGTAGCTTTGACGACGTCGCCCACCGCGTTTATGCCGGCTGGCACCCTAACCACCAAGAAAGGAACCAGAGAGCACTTGCTGACTTTTAATCAGCTTTTAAGGGCGCCAGCCGGAAATTTTACTGAGCTGCCTTGTAGGCTTCAGCCAGGGCTTTTTGCAGAGCCTTAGCATCTGAGGCACCCTGGGCGAACTTGCTTAGGGCGTCACCCATGGCGTTGGAGGCCTTGGCCGGTAGGGCTGCGCCGTGAGCAATGGAAGAGACGATGGTGTCCTTGGAGAAGTCTTCCATGGCCGAGCGCTGGTACTCAGAGAACTTCTTCTTTTCCTCGTCCGTCAGGTCTGTGCGGGCGGGGATGGAGCCCTTGACGGTGTTGAAGGCAACCTGGCCTTCCTTGGAGGAGATGCAGCTGAGCCAGTTCTTGGCGCCGCCGGGGTGCTTGGCCTTTTCGGGCAGAGTGAAGGAGTCGGCTAGGAAGTCGAAGATGCCCTTGGTGCCCGGTACTGGGAAGTAGACGTAGTCGGTGCCGGCGGTCTTCTTGGCGGCGTTGAAACCGGCTACCGCCCAGTCACCCATGACGTTGTAGGCGGCCTTGCCTTCCATAATGGGCTTGATGGCCGGTTCCCAGTCCTCGGTGTATAGGGACTTGTCGGTGAAGGAGACGATCTTGGCGTAGTGCTCAACGGCCTTGGTTACTTCAGCGCCAGCCCAGTCGGTCTTGCCATCGAACAGGCCTGAGTACTTTTCTGCACCTAGGTCTGCAATTAGCACAGATTCGAACAGGCCCATCTGGGTCCAGGCCATACCCATGGTGATAGGGGTGTAGCCGGCGGCCTTGATCTTTTCCATGTCGCTGATCCAGGCGTCAATAGTTTGGGCAGGCTTGGCCGGGTCTAGGCCGGCAGCCTTAAGCACTGATACCGAGGCCCACACTACGTTGTTGCGGTGGATGTTGGAGGGCACTGAGTAGATGGCGCCGTCTACGGTTAGGCGCTCCATTAGGGTCTTGGGGAAGGCGTCCTTGAGCTTGAACTCGTCGTAGAGCTTGGAGACGTCTTGCAGGTAGCCGGCGTCAATGTCGTCCTTGAGTTCAGCGCCGGCGTGGGCCTGGTAGGTGTCTGGCGGGTTACCAGCAGACAGGTCTGCAGCTAGCTTCTGCTTGGCCTGGGAGCCGGCGCCACCAGCGATGGCCTTGTTGGCGAATTTGGTCTTGGGGAACTGCGCGTTAAAGACCTTGACTAGGGCTTCTAGACCGTCCTTTTCGCTTCCGGCTTGCCACCAGGTGACGACGTCGACCTGGCTGGCATCGCCTTCGCCTACTGCCTCGCCGGACTTGCCTTCCTTCTTGTCGCTTGAGCCGCAGGCAGCCAGGGTGGCCGCGAGTGCGGTGGCAGTGGCACCGATTAGTACCTGACGCCGTGACATGTATGTGCTTACGCTCATGATCGCTCCTGAACAGCGTTGTCCTAGAAGTTGCTACTTGCGTGCTAGGCCGATTGCTTGTTGTAGCGCTCAGTCAAGTCACTTGGGCAACAAATTTTCGTTCTGTAGTTGCAATTGTGCAACAAATTTTCGTGCAATGTTGGAAAAATTGGGTTTTGCGCAAAAATCGCTATCGATTTGTTATTTTTTGTGCACTTTTGTGCGGATGTTTTCTGGGTGTGCTCTATCTGCGAGGTAGCCCACAACAACAAAGCTGGCCGCCACATA